>JACCDV010420974.1_pt1 | contig 15938 bp, 13 predicted proteins | sample 7446131 | NCBI WGS metagenome assembly JACCDV01 (sample SAMN15323448, study PRJNA562643) | freshwater metagenome | isolation source: river surface water | place: USA:Blue River Watershed | collected 2017-08-17 | reverse complement strand
TGTTAGTTTTGTAATTTGATTTGAAGATCTTTCAAAGATCATTTTATGTTCTCTCTGTGTTAATTGAATATAATATTTTGTTGGATTATCAGATTGATTTGCAATAAATTCAACAAGTTCTGTTTGTCCAACCTGTGTGGGAGCATAAATGAGACAATGTTGTTTTTGTGATTCCAAAAAAGTATTCATTCGTTCAATAGTAGGATTAAAAGAAAGAATATCTTGTGTAGTATTCATTATTTTTAATAGATTGCGATTTTGAACGTTAATATTATGTAATTGGTTTTGTAAAAATTCTAATCGTTTAATATCTGGATGAGATTGATTATTTAGAATAACAATTTGATCAATAATAGAATCAATATCAGTAAAACTCATAAGAGATAATTTATCTATAAAATCAATTTTTTTTGGATTTTGTAGTTTGTTTTCTTAAATAATTGAATTTTAAAATGAATCAATAATTAAATAGAAATGGTCAATCAGGTTAAGAAATATCAAAAATTAACTCAGAGAGAACATATCTTATTAAGACCTGATACATATATTGGATCAGTGCATAATGAAGAAGGAGAAATGTATATATTAGATGAACAGGAAAGTAAAATTTTATTAAAAAATATTACTTACAATCCAGGACTTTATAAAATTTATGATGAAATTATTGTTAATGCTATTGATCATGTAACAAGAATGATGAATGAAAAAAATAAAGATAACCGAGTTTCTAAAATTGATGTAGAAATACAAGATAATATTATTTCTATAAAAAATAATGGTCGCTCAATTCCAATTGAAATACATCCAGAATACAAAGTATATATTCCAGATTTGGTATTTGGTGAATTACTTACATCTGAAAATTATGATGATACAGAAGAAAGAATAACAGGAGGAAAAAATGGTTTGGGTAGTACTTGTACAAATATTTATAGTAAAACATTTACTGTAGAAGTTGGAAATAATGGAAAAAAATTTAAAAGAACATATTCAGATAATATGACTATAAAATCAAAAGAAAAGATTACAACTTATGCAGGTAAAGATTATGTGAAAATTACATTTGAACCAGATTATAAAAGGTTTGGTATTGAAGGATTATCTCCGGATATGTTAAATTTATTTAAAAAGAGAGTATATGATATATCTGCTTGTACTCCAAAAGATGTTAAAGTAACCTTTAATAAAGAAGTTATTAAAGTAAAAACGTTTGAAGATTATGTAGATATGTATTTAGGTACCGAAACTAAAAAGATTTATAAACAATTTAATGATAGATGGGAAATTGTTGTATGTGGAGGAACTAATGATAAATTTCAACATGTGTCGTTTGTAAATGGTATATGTACTTATCAAGGGGGCAAACACATTGATTATATATCTCAACAATTAATGGATGGTTTATATCCTATTTTAATTAAAAAAAATAAAGAATTAAATATCAAGAAACAATTTATTAAAAATTATTTATTTGTTTTTGTAAAATGTAATATTGTAAATCCGGATTTTCAAGGACAGACAAAAGAAATGCTTAAAACAAATAAATCCAAATTTGGTTCAACATGTGAATTAGACAAACAATTCTTGGATAAAGTTTCAAAATTATCAGTTATGGATGAAATTATTCGATTTGCCGAATTTAAAGAAGAAAAAGATTTGAAAAAACAAGATGGAAAAAAGAAGAATAAAGTTAATGTTCCCAATTATGATGGTGCTATTTATGCTGGACAAAAAAATAAATCTCATTTATGTACTTTGATTTTGACAGAAGGTTTATCTGCAAAAGGAATGGCAATGAACGGATTATCAGCATTAGATAAAGAGCAAAGAAAATATTGGGGTAATTTCCCAATGAAAGGCAAAATTTTAAATGTTAGAGATTGTTCTATCAATAAATTGTCAGCGAATGAAGAAATTAATAATTTAAAATTAATTCTTGGATTGGAACATAAAAAAGAATATAAAAATTTAGATGAATTAAGATATGGTAAAATTATGATGATGGGAGATGCCGACGAAGATGCGAGCCATATACGATCGTTATTATTTAATATTTTTGCAGTACTATGGCCATCATTATTTAAATTTCCAAACTTTTTAGAATCATTTTTAACTCCAATTGTAAAAGCTAAAAAAGGAAAAGAAGAAAAAGCATTTTATTCATTAGAAAAATTTAAAAAATGGTATCAAACTAATAAAAATTGGAAAATTAAGTATTATAAAGGATTGGGTACTTCAACAAAAGAAGAAGCAAAAGAGTATTTTAAGAATTTAGATAAAAATCGTATTAAATTTCATTATGTCCCCGAAGCCGATAAATCATTTGATTTAGCATTTAATAAAAAAAGAACCGATGATAGGAAAGAATGGCTTATGAAATATAATCCAAATGTAGATATTGATTATACAAATTCAGTTTCTTTAGATGATTTAATTCATAAAAATCTTATTCATTTTTCAATTGATGATTTATCAAGAAGTATTCCAAATATAATGGATGGTTTAAAAATTTCTCAAAGAAAGGTATTATTTACATGTTTTAAGAGAAATATTACAAATGAAATCAAAGTTGCTCAATTAGCAGGTTCAGTATCTGAATTATCTGGATATCATCATGGTGAAAAAAGTTTAGAAGATTGTATTGTTGGAATGGCACAGAATTTTGTTGGTTCTAACAATATTAATTTATTAGCCCCTCAAGGTAATTTTGGCGGGAGAGCTTATTCGGGGAAAGATGCTGCAGCATCTCGTTATATTTTTACACATTTAACACAAAATGCTCTAAAAATTTTTGATAAGAAAGATTTGCCTTTATTAAATTACTTGGAAGATGATGGAATGATTGTAGAGCCTTCATTTTATGTTCCAACAATACCAATGGTTTTAATAAATGGAGCACAAGGTATTGGTACAGGATTTTCCACATTTATTCCCTCTTATAATCCAGATGATATAAAACAAAATATAAGTAGATTATTAAAAGGCCAAGAACTAAAAGAAATGATTCCATGGTATCAAGGATTTAAAGGAAGTATAGAAAAAGTTGTTGGCGATGATTATAGATATGAAACAAAGGGTATTTATACAATTGAAGGAAAAAAAGTTATTATTTCTGAAATACCTATAGGAGAATCTATTACAAATTATAAAGAGAAATTGCAGAAAATGGATTTACATGTTGATAATTTAAGTGATGGAGATAAAGTTCATTTAGAATTTAAGGCTGACCCTCAATTTTTAAAACAAATAGAAAAAGACCCATATACAACTTTAAAACTTAAATCAACTTTAAATACTTCCAATATGCATTTATTTAATGCTAAAGGACAAGTACAAAAATATAATACAACTTTAGATATTTTAAAAGAATATTTTGTTATTAGACTTGTATTTTATCAAAAGAGAAAAGAATATTTATTAAAACAATGGAACGAAGAAATTCAATATATGATGGCAAAAATTAATTTTATTAAGGCTGTTAATTTGAAAAAGATTCATATGAGAAAACAAACAGAGAAAGATGTAGAAGATTATTTAAAACAAGAAGAATTTCCAAAAAAAGAAAATTCTTTTAATTATTTATTGAATTTACCAATGAGAATGATGACCAAAGAACAAATGGATAAATTACAAAACGAAATAGATAAAGTAAATCAAGATATTAATTTATTACAAAATAAAACAAATAAAGAATTATGGTTGGATGATTTAGTATAATGTAATAATATATAATGTAAGAATTTGAATATACAATAAGTAAATATAACAAGCAATTGTGATTTATGTTTAAGATTTATTTTGTATGGTTATTTATTATTTGTACAATTTTTATTCTTCCTATAGCTGTTGCTTTTTTTTATAATTGGTCATTTATAGATACACCTGAAATTTATATTAATATTTATATTATATGGAATTTGATTCATTTTTTATTACAATTAATTTTTTGTTTTTTAAATTATCGTAAAATGAATAAAATAGAATATAAATTAGAAAATGGTAAATTAGTAGGATTACAAATGGTTGGTTGGAAAGAAGATCCTATATATTTTGAAAATGCATTAAAAAGTATAAAACAAACAAAAGGATATCAAAAATTTATTTTTATATCAGATGGGAATGAAGAAAGTGATTTTTATTTAAAAGATATTTTTCTCAAGATATTTCCATCTGCTATTATTTATGATACGTCTGGCTTTTTATATCAAGAAAATGACAAAATGTCTGAATTAGAAAAGTATAATATTATTTTTTGCTTTCAAAAACATGCTGGGAAAAGACATGCATTAAATAGTGGATTTTCATTTTTAAATTTTTGTAAAATGGATTATATTGTAACAACTGATAGTGATACAATGTTTGAAAAAAATACAATATTGGAATTAAAAAAAATAATGGATAATTATGATAATTGTCACGGTGTTACAGGTACTGTAAAAATTTTTAATATTGAAAATATGATTAGTTTATTAATTTCTATGAAATATTGGGTAGCATTTTTTATAGAACGAGGTGCTCAGAGTTTTCATGGTGTTGTTTCTTGTATAGCTGGTCCGTTGGGAATGTATCGAGCATCTTCTATTTTAGAAATTCAAAAAGATTGGTTGGAACAAAAATTTTTAGGCAAAGAATGTACGTTTGGTGATGATAGACATTTAACAAATTTACTTTTATCTAAAGGTTATAATATTTATTATAATCATAATGCGATTTGTTGGACAGAAACACCAGTTACATTTAAAAGATGGATTTTGCAACAAATTAGATGGGGTAAAAGTTTTCTTCGAGAATTATTTTTGAATATAAGATGGTTTCATAAACAAAATTTATGGATAGCATATGATTTAATTTTTGTCAGTTTATATTCGATTTTTTTAATAATTGGTATTATTCTTATTTTATTACAGTTAAAAGTAGACAATTTAATTTATTTTTTATATAGTATCATTATTATGTCATCTTTACGTGGAATAATAGGTGGATTATATTATAAAGATGTACGTTATGTATATTTTATGTTTTATGGATTATGTTTTGTTTTAATCTTATTACCATTAAAAATATGGTGTTTAATAACATTAAAAGAAATTAATTGGGGGACGTCGACACGAAAAAATAGAAATGATAAAACAGATATAAACATGATACCAGTTATTTTATGGAATATATTTTTATTTTCAGGTATTATTTTAACATTTATTTTAAATTATCAAGCATTTCAAAATACAACACTTTTGATATTAACAATAAGTTTAGTCATATTATTTGTTGTACTAACAATTATTTATTTATTGTTTAAGAAATGGATTTTAACACTAATAAATTAACCACAATGATATGTACATCCTACAAACTTTGCTTTATATGCAGAAGAGGTTATTCCAAGAAGAATATTATATTCAGATTCAGTTAAAAGATTACCTATTGCATCAAGATATCGTGCTCTTTCATAATAATAATTACCAGAAGTAATACCTAATGTCATATCTGTAAAATCTTCATCTTGTGTAATTTTGGCAACAGTATAATTATGAAGTAAGTCATCATTTTGTTTAGTCCCATAACCAACAACTGTACAAGTTGTAATATAATCTCCATTATAGATTATACCTTCTTTATTACATACCCATATACCACCTTCACCAAGTGAATTAATAATCAAACGTTCATTATTATCATTTTTTGGATAAACTGATACAAATGAACCTGTAGAATATTCCCTATTAATTTGTGTATCTTCTTTATCTGATATTACGCCAAATACACGTTTATCTGCATGTGTTTGTGCTAAATCTATACATGGCAATGATTCATTTATAGTTGGTACATTTGTTATTCCTAATGACATATTATAATATTCGCCTGTCGAAATAACGATCAAGCCTATGTGATTGTGAGTTAAATCCTGAATACCATGACTTCTATGCTGGCCTGTAAAATCAATATTTCCAACACTAACAGCATTATCTAAATAACCTTTTTCAGTTAAATTATAATGAAATGCTAAATTATTAGGCCCAGTACCATTTACTGCAATAGACCATTTATTTGTAGTGTTACTTGATTCCATAATGATTGCAGATTCTCCGTAAGTTGTTAAATCGCCTCCAGAATCTGTATTAGATTGTTTTACATGCAATTTTGCAAGTGGGTCTTCTGTGCCAATTCCAATGTTACCTGTTGCACCTATTAAAAATCTTGTAGTTGTTAAAGTATTATCATATATAAAAAATTTATTATTTAAGGAAGAATGTACAGAATTGCCAACACCTAAATTAAATTGTTTTGCATTTGATTTCACTTCTAACTGAATACCAGTTATTGCTGAGGCGGAATTTGTATTTTCCAGTTTAAGTCCGGGAAATCCTGAACTTGATGTCAATAAATGCATATTTTGGGTTGGGTCTTCGGTACCAATTCCAACATTACCTGACATATTAATAATAAATCTACTTAATCCACCTGCATTTCTATCTATAATTGAAAATAAATTAGTAGAGGTAATACTTTGTAATTCCCATTCATAATTGTTACTATTTTTTAATTTAATTCCTCCCGAACTTCCAGAACTAGAAAATAAACCTTGAATAAAACCAGAATTCCTAACTTCTAACGTATTACTTGGATTTGTTCCAATACCAACACTTGAATTAAAAATAGTATTTTGTGTTGTACTCGTTGAATTAAGTGCACTTAAATATTTGGACATTTATTATATTAAAACAAATTAAAAGTTGTGGTTTTAATTTTATCTATTCCTGGTATGGCATATTTATCAATCATTTTTGTAGTTCTATTCCAACCCTTATCTAAACTTCTTTGATTACATATATCACTCATTACATCTAAATGTCTTTGCATATATAATTGTAATGTTTTAATTGCGTTTTGTAATTTAATTTCTCCAATTTGTTGTTCATCTGTTGGCATTGAATGGATTATAGAATGTAAAGAATTTAATGCACTATGCATCATATCAATCGCAACGTTATATGTTTCGGTACAATTTTGTAAAGCTTTATTTTCTATATCTATCTGGATTTGTAAAAAATTATCTATAGACTGTATCATTTTTGAATAAGCTGTGGGATTGTAGACTCGATAAGATAACATATTATAAGCAAATTCTATAAAATTTGCATCATGATAAAAAAATTTTGGTTTTGGTTGTATTTGTTCCATTTGAATTTCAGTCATCTTCAATCTATCTATTATTGTTGCTCTTCTACCTTCATTCAAATAATATACCAAACTTAAACCTATAACCAAGCCCATAACGTATTTAATATTCCATTCTATATATGGACTTAATAAAACTATAATTAATATTATAATTATATAAAACAACATATCTTGAGGATTAATTGTATTTATATAGTTAAAAATACCAGTAGTACGTAATAAATATAATTCCTTGCCTATATCAGTTAATATAATTTGCTTTTCTTGTAATTTCTGTTCTACTGATTTAATTTCATCGCGAATATATTCATTAGGTATATTCACAAGAGTTGTCTCTTCGCGAGTTGCCATTAATATATGACATTAAAAATATTTTACATATTGGTCTAATATATTTTTCATGGGATTAGAAACTTTTATTAATTTATCAGGATTGTATTTGATATGCTCTTTTTTTTCATTAAATATTTCGAAATTTTCTGGAAATAATATTTCTTTCATTTTTAAACTTAATATTTTACCCTTGTCAATAAAATCACAACATTTAATACCAGATGCTCTGACAATATCACAAGTACAAAAACATCTTTGATGAAATTTTTCATTAGTAATGACAAAATATATATGATTAGAATTATGTTCATCAAGAATATTTTGACAATATTTTGAATTGGTCCTTACAATATAAGAACGATATTTACTAGTTTTTTTTCCGCAGAATAATACTTCTATAATATTCTCATTTGTGTATTCTTCTGGAAGAAAATTGTCAATAAATTCCGCAATACATTTATATCTTTTATCATCTTTTTCAATAATTTCTAAAATACAAAATGTTTTTTTAAGTTCACCATTTTCAGAAAGATTGTCTTTTGTAATTGGATTTTTTGGAGCTTTTGATTTATCATTTTTCACTTGTAATACAACATTTACAGGTTTATACCATTTTGGAAATGGTTCTACTATATCAACATTTGGATTTTTATCAAAACATTGAATTGATAATAATTTTACACATTTAACAATATAGTTGTGAGATTTTTTAATTAATAATTTAAACATGTCATTTAAGATTTCATTTTCTCCATTTAATATCATAAGTGGTTCATATATTCGATTCGATGGAATTTTACCAGAATCTTGGCATGTACAACATATTTCATGATTTTCTGGTTTCGATACATTTTTTTTCTTTCCTTTACAATCAGGACATGTTTCCGCTTTATCTGAAAAAATCCATCTTAAACCATTATTTGTATAAACTACTTTATCAATTACATCAGACCACATATTATCCTTATGTCTTTCATTATATTTAAGTGTTAAATACTGAATACAAGAATCTCTTAATGTTGAAGCTATAAAGGTATTTACTTTTAAATAAGGCCAATTTAAATGAACACCACATTTGATATATTCAGAACCATTTTTCATTTTCTTATGTTCTGGAGAAATCGACATAATCATCATTAATTTTTTAGGATTATATGTTGATTTCCAAGTTAAAAATTGTTTTATACATTCTTGTATGGTTTTACAATATTCAATAATATCATCTAAATTTAAACTTTGTTCTGGTTCTAAAAAATCCAAATCCATATGAAATTTAAAAATAGGTGTTCTCATTTCTGTGATAAAATTTGCATTTTTATTTAAAACATCTTTTGCATAACAATGATATAGTTCATTATAATATTCTCTTGGTACATTGACTCTACCACCAGATAATAATAAATGGGTAAAGGTTGTTATATGTTTTCCTGTAAATTTCTTTTCAATCAACCACTGTCTTGTTAAACTAAACCCCATTATTCTAATTTCATAAAATAATTTTCAATTTATATTAAAAAGGATGATTTTAGCTTTTATTATTCGGATCATTCATTATATGATTATTTCGTTTATTTTATTAGTACCATTTTCAAATTATGTTCCATTACTTATTTTAAATATAACATGGTGTTGGTCTCTTTTAGTTCATTGGATATCTAATAATGATGTATGTTGTTTAACTTTATTAGAAGGTAAATTAAGAGGTATTAATTATCAACAAGGATTTTTACATCAATTTGTTTCTCCTGTTTATAAAATTTCTGATAAAAATTTATCTTTGATTTCGTACTATGTTGTTATTTTATCCATGAGTATTTCTTTTTATAAGATATATCCAACATTTATTCAAGCTAAAAAATGTTATCAAGAAAATGGTTCTCTAAAAAAATGTTTACAGATTTTATTCCAAAAATCTAACATTTCTTAAATCCCCATCCATAATATCTATTTCTTTATAATCATAATTTTTCATTCTATGATTTATCCAAGAACCATGATATGGTCTATTAATAGATGCAAACCCAGCAAGGGCACTCATTCCAGAACCAATATCAATAAAAGTAGCTTGTTTTATATCTTTAAATAAGGGTGCAATAGCTAATTTTACTATACCTATTCCAAATAAAAATATTTTAGCTTTGGAATTTTTTATAAATGGTTTTATTTGTTCTAATACTTGTTCCGGTTCATTAGATGCATATCGTTCTGGAACAGATATATAATCGGTGAATGATTGAATTCCTAAATATTCTTTATATTCTTTATATTTCATTAAATCTCTGATAATTCTCATTTTTTCATAACCACCTATTAAAGCTATTTCATCTTTTGGAAATTGTGTAAATATCCATTTATTCATAACAATACCATAACAAAATTCCATTGGAAAATCTATTTTTCTATGAAATTGGTTTTTATATTCAGTCATAAAATTTATATTTAATTGAATACATAAATAGTCTACATTATTTACACCTTGTTTAAATAATTCTAAATCTTTTGTTCTTAAATCTTGTGAACAATGTCTTTTAGGGATATTACCAACTTTTTTCCTTTGTAAAAATAATAATTCACCATCATAGATTCTCATAATAACACAATTTTTATTTTGTTTGATGATATTTAAAAAAGTTTGATAATCTTCTTGAAACGTTGGCCAAAATGTTGGATTATTATATTCAATACCATCTATCTGTTCTGGGTCTAAATTTGATGTTCCTCGAATTTTATATTGTTCAATCATTTTATTTATACAAATTAAAAAAATTGAAATTACTTACATATAATTCATAAAAAGTAATGGTGTATCTCAACGATTTAACATTTTTATGCCCATTAGAGTCAGGTGGATTTAGTACTGTATGGAAAGTGATGTATAAATCTAAAAAATATGCTTTAAAAATGATTTCTAAAGAAAAATTTCAAAACAAAATTGGAAAAAAAACTTTAAAAATGGAAATACAAATTCATAAACAATTAAATCATGATAATATTATTAAATTGTATAATTCATTTGAAGATGATATGTTTACTTATATTTTATTAGAATTGGGAGAAGATGATTTATTTAATTTATTAGAAAGACAATCAACGTTTACTACAGAAGAAATTATTAATATTTCAAAGCAAATCATTAAAGCATTGGTGTATTTAAATGAAAAAGAAGTTATTCATGGAGATTTAAAATTGGAAAATATATTATTAATTGGTAATAAAGTTAAACTTTGTGATTTTGGATTATCAACTCAAAATTACTTTCATTATAGTTATTTTGGTAGTTCAGAATATATGGCACCAGAAATTATAAAACGTCAGATTTACAATAATAAAGTAGATGTTTGGTCATTTGGTATTATTCTTTATAATTTAGTTTTTGGAAAATCACCATTTTTAAAGATTGATATCGAATCAACTCAATATTCTGTTTGTAATGATGAAATAAATTTTCCAAAAGAAACAATTTTTAATGAAATTATAGAAAAATGTTTAAAAAAAAATTCACTTCAACGTATTTCTATTAAAGATTTACCAGAATATCATTTATTTAAAGAAACCGCAGTGCTTTAAATGTAGGAAATCGTAAACTAATTTTTCCATTTTTATCTTTAATCTCTTCAAAATATTGAACAGTTATTAATTTTCCAATAATTTTTTCTGGATTATTATAAAATTCATTACGTTCTTCCATTGTAAATCCAGACCCAACTGAAACATCATAACCCTTATAATCTATAATTACAGCACCTAATGTTTCAACCTGTTTATAATTATTAATCAAAGTATCGTATTGTCGTATAGTATTAGTTTGAATAGATTTAACTAAAAATTCATCATCTAAAAATTTTTTCACTTTTAATAAATCTTTTGAACGATTGCCTTGATATAAAGTATCTTTTCTTAACATTAAACCTTCCCAATTATATAATTCTACATCTTTTTGTAATTCACTTAATTTCTCTTCTGTATATATATATTGTGGTAAATATTCCAATATATCATTTTGATGTCTAATTTTAGGTCGTTCTTCAATTCGTTTTGAAAAAATCCTTTTACTTTTTTGTTGTTGAAATTCATCCAAAGTAAGTACGTCAAAGATAAAATATTTTACATGTTTAATAGTATGATTTTTTTTTCGGATTTCTTTCATAACAGAAGAAAAATTTTCAATACCATTTTGAATAATAGCAATTTCGCCATCAAAAACAATATTATCCATACAATTATCTAATTCTAATTGAATTTGTTCTTTTACCCTGTCTAATGTATAAAATTCTTTTCCCTGTCTTGAATAAAACTTGATAGTTTTATTTTTAATAATACAAATACATCTAACGCCATCTAACTTTCTTGAAATAAACCATTTACTATTACTATTTACTAATTTATTTGTTTTTTCATCTAATTTTTCTGCAAGAGCTACAGAAAATTCATTTATCAAGTTATGAAATACTTTATTAATTTGTTTAATATTCATACCAATTTTTAAATTTTTATCAATTATATCAAGTATAACATTTTCATACAGTTTATATTTGTGAATATATGTTTGAACAGTATATATAGCTTGATGACCAGATAGTTGTTTAGTTTCTAATAAATGTAATAATTCAAATAATGAATAATTAGTTTTCAAAAGTTGAACTGGAATTTTTTGAATCATTAATGATGTTATATTAAAAGTTATATTGGAATCAAAAATTATTTTAAATAATTGTTTTAAATTATCACAAGTATTTTGTTTTAAAATTTCTTGTTTCTTTAAACTACTACTCGTACTATTTAATTTTTGTTGTAATTGTTTTAAAGATTCTAATATAGCAGTATCCATTATTGTTTTATTTTTATATGATATATTCAATTATTTTTTCTGATATATCACAATATAGATTTTTTAAGATTTTTCTATATTTCTTTTTTCGAAATCTTGTTTGCATTTTAATAGTATGAATATAATATTTTAAATATTTACATTTTTGTTGAATAACTAAAGAGCGTAAATTACAAGTATCTTCAAGAAAACGATAATTCATAAAAGTATGAAAATTAACAATAATAATTTTTTTCAACTTTGGAAGTAATGGCAATTTAGTTATGTTATTTGTTGAAATATATAATCTTTCCAATTTTGGTTGAAAAGCAATCGTTTTAATTGGATTATTAATACACCGTATTTCTTTTAAATTTGGCATAGTCGGGATATGCGTAATAAAATTATCTTGACAATGTAAAATTTCTAATTGTTTGAAACAGGGTAATTCATAAATATTATTTTTTATGCAATATAATTCTTTTAAATTCGGATAAGATGGTATCCTACTACAATTAATAAAATTACATTTTAATATTTTAAGTTTAAAATAATTATCCAATTTAAAATTGGGGTTATTACTAATATCTAATTCTAAAATTTTATGATTTAAAAGAAAATCAGGTATTTGTGTTAGATTAAAACCATTTAAATCTAGTTTTTTTCCATATAATAAAAAATGTTTTATATTTTCTCTCATTAATAATAAATGTCAAATAATTATAAATATCAAAATTTAATATTCGAAGGTAGTGGTATGTCTGGATTGTCTTATATTGGTGTATTAAAAGTTTTAGAAGAATTGAATATTATATCTAATATCAAAAATTTTGCCGGAACTTCTTCAGGAGCTATTATGTCATTTTTTGTGTCAATTGGATATACGTCTCAAGAATTATCTTCTTTATGTCGAGATATTGATTGGAAAAATTTAGTACAGAAAAGAAATCTATTGTTTTCATTAATTCAGTTTTGGAAAAAATATGCTATATTTAAATATGATAATATTGAAAAAATAATCAAAGAATTTTGTTTCCGCAAACTTGGTAAAAATGATATTACATTTAAAGAACATTATGAATTAACAGGGAAAAATTTAATTCTTGTTGGATGTAATATCACAAAAAAGAAATCAGAATATTTTTGTAATGACTTAACACCTAATATGTCAGTTATAACAGCAGTTAAAATTTCATCATCATTCCCATTTGTGTTTGATCCAATAAAACAAAATAATATGCTTTTTATAGATGGTGGTGTAATGAATAATTTTCCAATCGAATATTTTGGATTTAAAAATTCAGAAACACTTGGTGTTAAATTGACAAGTACAAATACTAAACAAGAATCAAAAGAAAATATTACAAACATTTATCATTATGGAATAAATATTTTACAATCTATTTATTTAATTCAAGAACAGATGGATTTAGAATTTGCAGATAAAAATATCATTTATATTAAAGTAAATGGGAATATTTTTAATAATATTATTTTAATGAATCAAAATTTAGACTATTTATATCAACAAGGTGTAAAAGATACTAAAACTTATTTTGATATTTTGCTAAAAGAAGAGGAACATTTATATGATTCTTAGAATTATATGCGGAATTTTTATGAATTCTATGATATGTTAATTTATAAGGAATATTACAAAATTTTTTTCCTTGATGAAACAGACGTAACCATAATTCATAATCATCTAAACCAAAAAATTCATTTGTCCAGAAAGCGTCTTCTTTTTTCATTAAAATAGATGAATTAATCATTGGGTTACAAGTATAAAAATCCCTAATATAACCTATTGGTATATTTGGAGAACCAATTTTTGTTTTTTCATTAACATAATAACATAAAGTCCCGACAACATCCCATAATCCCGTATTCCATACTTTCATTTGTTCTGCTAATTTATTAGATGCCCACCAATCATCTACATCTAATATACATATTAAATCCGTTGTAAATGTATCTTTTATCATTTCATTTAAAGTATCCGGTTTTCCTTTTGTTGAATATTCTACAACTTTTATTTTTTGATTATGATTTGTTAGTTTTGATACAATTTGATAAACAACCGAATTTTGTTCATAACCATTAATACCTATTAAAATTTTCCAAAAAACATATGATTGACTTTCTATTGATTTGAGACAATTTTCTAAAAATTCAACACCATTGTATAAAGGAATTAATATTGTAATAATTGGTGTTTTTGTCATTTTATATGTTGTAGAAAATTGTTTTAAAAATTAATGGAAGACTATAAAAGAAAATTTTAAATCAGAAAAATTGAAAATCTATATCACTTTGTTGTTTAATGAATAGAATTATTAATCGCAATAATACATTAGACCAATATTATACTCCACTTGAATTAATAAAACAATGTGTTTTAGAAATTAAACAGGTATGTTATCCATCTCCACAATATGTAATTGATACGTCTTGTGGATATAATCTTTTTGTAAATGAAATGAATCTTCCCTATGAATCTTATGATATTGATCCACCTAAAGATTATTTTGGGAAAATTACAAAAACTAATTTTTTAAAACAATTTTTTGGAAAAATACCTGATAATACGATAATTGGATTTAATCCTCCTTTTGGATGGAGAAGTCATTTAGCAAAACAATTTATTACAAAAATGTTATTACTTAAACCTAAATATATAGCATTAATCTTATTAGAACCTTGTACAACAAACAAATGGCATTTTACAAATTATAAAACAATTTTTGAAAAAGAAATTTTTTGTCATGTTCCTTGTAGATTTTTTGTTTTAGAATATGAAAATAATTCAGATAGAACAATCAAACAATTCAAACAATTATTGCCAAGAAAATCAAATCGATATAAAATTAAAACAAAATGTTTAAAAATTAATAGAAAAAAAATAATTTTACCTATTAATTGTATTTTTGTTAGATTTACAGGAGTTAATGCAGGATTAGAATATTATATTCAATATCATCATCATATTTTTTATATTAAATTTTTAAATTTTAAAACAAAAAAATATAAAATCAAATGTTTAAAACAATTTCTTCATAAAACAAATTCTACAACATTTACCAAAATTTATTATCCATTTGAAAATTTTAAAGCAATTAAACAAATTATTTTTCATTTACATGAACAAGCACCAAATGTAATGAATCTCCGTTCATTGAGATATAATTTCACAACATATGATGTATCTATATTAATTGATAGATTCTTTATGTCCAAGTATTTTAAAAAATTGATAAATCAAGAATAGAATATAAACAATAAAAATGAGTTTTAAAAAAATTATAACAATTTTAACCAACTGTCATTTTGTAAATAATTGGGAACTCGATGATGATAATACAAAACTATGTATTTATTATAAAAATTATAATTTGACATTATTTTTTGATGATAATATTTATTATATAATATTAACTTTAAGTTTAAACATCAATCCAGAACAAGAAGAAATTATACAAAAATTAGCCATAGATTTATATAAAAAATTTTTTTTTGAAAATAAAAAAATATATATTCAATCACGATTTAAATATAAAGAGCAAGTATCAACATATGAAGAGTTTATCAAAGATATCATTTTAGAACAACAAGATTT
>JACCDV010189078.1_pt1 | contig 15939 bp, 14 predicted proteins | sample 7446131 | NCBI WGS metagenome assembly JACCDV01 (sample SAMN15323448, study PRJNA562643) | freshwater metagenome | isolation source: river surface water | place: USA:Blue River Watershed | collected 2017-08-17 | reverse complement strand
GGTTTTTGAAAAAAAGGTTCATGTCTAGACTGCCGTCTGCATGAAACTTAGTGGTTACTGCGGGGAATACGCCTTTCCAGTTCATGGGGTATCAGTTAGTGCCAAAAGTGGCGGGGTGAAACATTTAATCTTCAAAAATAGCATGCACTTCTACTAAATTCTTTTCCTGAATTAATCCATATGCGTACTATATTGATTAAAAATGCTCGAATAAGCTTGTAATGACTTTAATTTTATACCAATTTTAGCCATGGAGAAAATCATTTCCTTTCAGATCCCCAAGTCACAGCGGGAATTTGTACGCTACCAGGAGGATCGAGGGCCTTATTTTTACGACAAGCTCCACCAGCATCCCCAATGCCAGCTGACTGTCATTCTGGAAGGAAGCGGACAGTTTCTCAGTGGGGATTATGTGGGCAGATTCCAGGCGGGAGATGTATTTTTTTTAGGGGAAAATGCACCTCATGTGTTTCGGAGCGACGGGGTTTATTTTCAGGAAAAGTCTACCTTAACAGTGGCTGGAAATACTGTTTTTTTTGATTTTGAGGCCATAAAAAATGGATTACTGAATTTGGATGAGTTGCAGGCATTGAACCGATTTCGAGATTTTGCAGGATTGTGTTTTCAGGTTCAAGGTACGGCAGCCCAACAGATTCAAGAGGTGCTCCTTTCTTTCAAAAGTAAAGAAGGACTTCATCGGTTTCAAGCGGCCCTTGGGCTCCTGGATCTCCTCGAACAGGCTGGAGAGGAATTGCAGCAACTCAATTCGGGGGGAAGGTTGTTGGGTCTTTCTGAAAAAGATGGGAGCCGGATGGATCGTGTAATGCAATACGTGTTGGCCCATCGCTTCCAAAAAATCACCTTGGGTGAGGTGGCTGCGGAAGCAAACTTGACCAAGGAGGCATTTTGTAGATTTTTCAAGTTGCGCACTCGAAAAACCTTCACAGATTACCTCCTGCATTTGCGCATCAATGAGGCCCAGCAGTTGCTGCAGGAGACCGAATTGAGTATCTCAGAAATTGCGTATCGAGTAGGATTTGAAAATTTGTCCTACTTCAACCGAAGTTTTAAGCGCATTGCTGGTAAAACCCCACGACATTTTAGGGCTTAATTTTTCTTGAGCACCAAGACCTTGGTGTCCATGACATTTCCAATAAAGAGATAATCACCAAAGGGTACGGCTACAGATGCCCCAGAAAGCTGGTTTCCTGGATCTGTCCATACAGAACGTACCGTGGCGGCGCCTTCCTTTGGATAGGAAAGCGTGATCACCTCAGAAGGAGAAATGGGTTTTTTCCCCGAAGCATACGCAGCAAAAGTCAGTAGGTTGGGATGACAGCCAATCCAAAGGTTCCCCTCTTCATCCAATTCGATATTGTCTACTCCTGTTCCGGCAGGGATGTCTTCTACAAAGGTAAGGTCGCCATCAGGAAGCAGGGAATATACACCCACTGAGAACTCTCTCGAACTACTTACAAAAAGGAGATTTCGTTTCGAGTCAACTTGAATTCCATTGGGATAGGAAAGGTTTTCTGCAACAAGTTCGAATTTTTTTCCATCAAAGTAGCCCACAGAAGCAGCTTTCACGGCAAGGTAATTTTCGGCAAGTAGTCCCCATTTGCTGGTGTAACCATGGTCATTGGTAAAGTAAAATGATTCAGGGCCTACCATCACAAGGTCGTTTGGACTTATAAGTTCAGGTCCTGTAATGGTTTTGAGGTGATGCAAAGTTTTCCCCTTGAGGAGAAAGGATTCAATGGAGTGCTTACCCTCCACATGATTGATGGCTAGAAGCCCATAGCTGACGCTATCGAGTTTGAATATACTTATTCCATGAGGATAGAATGGGAAATTGAGTTCAGAAGAAATCGGAACAGCTTCGAATTGTTCAGATCGAAGGTCTACCAGGTAAATTCCATGAGGACCCTCTTTACCTGCTCTATGTGCAGCTCGGTCATCAACAGAAAGCAGGAGGAAGCTATCTTCTCGGGCTATGGCAAAATCCTCCACGCCAGGTAGGTCAATGCTGCTGTGAATAATTCCAACCTTACTTTTTGCTGTGACTTCTCTAAAATACCCAGTGGTGTAAAATGTGTAGAAAATAAAGCTAGCCACTAGGGCCAAGAGGATTGTCAGGGCTAGGAGAAATTTTCGCATACTTAAATATAAAAAATTCTGAGAAGATCTTTGCCTTTCGAGGTCTAGAGAAGTGTTTAAGTACTGGAATGAAAAATAGATTTTAGTTTTTTTCATCCGCCAATGTGGTTCACCAAATCCTGGTTTCTCGGAATTTAGTGGTGCTGTAAATCAGCTAGGCATTTCGGTAAAGATTTTCTATGTTTCAGACAGGTAATTCTTAGCCAAACACTCTAGCCATGAAAAAATTAGTTCTTTTTCTTTCCCTCTCACTCTTTTCTTTGGTGGCAAATGCCACCGAGCTCGTATCCCTCATCCAAACCTACCAAGCGGACCGTGGAGCTTTAGGCCGTCTGTATACCCATCGGTTATCCAGTGAATACTTCGCTCGGATGGAATCATTCAACAAAGACTATTTGAAGACCCTTCAGGCTCAGAATTACGCAGCACTATCTGAGGATGGAAAGATTGATTACCAGCTGTTTCGGAACTACCTCGAAAAGCAATTGGCGGAACTCGATTTGGAAAAGCGGGATTTCATGCAGATCCAATCCGTCCTAGAGTTTGGCAAGCCCCTTGAGGAATTTACGGTTGCTAGACGTAGGGCCGTTCAGCCCGATGCGCAAGCACTTGCTGCAAAATGGAATCAGGTGGCCCAAGCCTTAGACGCACAGCAAAAGGCGCTTGCTTCGAGTTCTAAATACGATTCGTGGCAAAAGGCGGAACTAGCTGCATTGGCAGTGGAAAGCTTGCACAAGGTGGTCAAAGAATCTTACGACTTTTATTTTGACTTTGATCCTGCATTCACCTGGTGGATGCCTGCCCCATGGGAAAAATTAGATGCCGGTATGAAAGCATATGCCAAAGCGCTGCGTGCCCACTACACCAACTCCGTGAAAGACGATGGATCTGGCATCATCGGCAAGCCGATTGGACGAGAAGCATTGGAAAAGCAGTTGGCTTATGAAATGATCGCTTACAGCCCGGAGGAACTCATCGCTGAGGCCGAAAAGCAGTTTGCCTGGTGTGAAAAAGAGATGCTCAAGGCTTCCAATGAATTGGGCTTTGGCAACGACTGGAAAGCGGCCCTAGAAATGGTCAAGAACACCTACCTACCCGCTGGCGCTTGGCCACAAGAAGTAGTAAGATTAGGAGAGGAGGCCATTGACTTGATGGTCAAAAATGACTGGTTGACTGTACCTCCTTTGGCGATTGAAACCTGGAGAACGAGCATGATCTCGGCAGAGCGGCAGCGAGTGAGCCCCTTTTTCCTAGGAGGTGAAGTGATTCAGATTGCCTACCCAACTTCTGAAATGAGTCACCAAGATAAAATGATGTCCATGCGGGGCAATAACCCTCACTTTTCCAGAGCCACGGTGCAACACGAATTGATTCCTGGACACCACCTGCAACAATTCATGAATCAGCGGTACATGGTCCATCGTCGACCTTTTGGCACGCCATTTTGGACGGAGGGCTGGGCCCTGTATTGGGAGTTTGTCCTTTGGGATCGTCAATTCCCTCGTGATGCCAAAGACAAGGTGGGGATGCTCTTTTGGAGAATGCACCGTGCAGCACGAATTATTTTTTCGCTCAACTATCATTTGGGGAAAATGACTCCTCAGCAATGCATTGATCTACTCGTTAATCGCGTAGGTCACGAACGGGCCAATGCCGAGGCGGAGGTACGAAGATCGTTTGAGGGCAGTTACGGGCCCTTGTACCAAATTGCCTACATGATCGGGGCTTTGGAGATCTATGCGCTTCGCAAGGAGATGGTAGACTCGGGGAAAATGCCTGAGAAAACCTTTCATGATTTGATTCTTACGCAGAACGCCATGCCAATTGAAATTTTGAGAGCCAAGGTAACGGGTAAGCCCCTAGCCAAAGACCACCGGGCCAGCTGGAAATTTTTGGATTAAGTCTGGTTAGGACTAGATCTTGTGGAAAATTTTCAAAAAAAGGGGTTCAATATTTGAACCCCTTTTTTATTGGATTCCTGCCTCTTTTTCCCCCTATTCTGTTAACTTCGTAAGGACTCATCGTAAAACAGCCATGACTATAGAAAAAAGGAAACTAGAGTTAAAAAAAGGGGCTATTGAAATTGAAAAATTGGATGATTTTTTGGTTCAAGCCGAAATGGAAGCCCGTTCGGAAGAATCTCTTGAAGCAATTCGAAATGGCGAGGTATTGACCTTGGATGAATTTTTTAAGTCTAATGAAGAATGGGTGAAAAAATCTGTCACGAAATAATCGTAACCAAGCCAGCAAGGGATCGATTCCAAAATGAGATTTTAAGTTATATACGGAAGAGGTTTAGTGAGCGCAGAGCGTTAGAAGTCGAGGTTAACTTAAAAAAATTATTGTTCAGCCTGCAAAGTGATCCGCAAAGAGGCAGTATTGAAAAATTAATTCGAATTAGAGATCCAATTTTTAGGTTTATCCGTCATAAGGAGACCAAATTTTTTGAAATAAAAATCATTTATTTCATTGACGAAATACAGCATATAGTTTACGTGACTGATTTTTTTCCTACAAAAATGAATCCCCTGAAGATGCAATCAAGATCATAGCCAAGTCGCGCCTTATTTTTTTGCGCAAATTTTAGCGAATTGATTTTTCAATTAATAGGGTTCCAATTCAGATTTAGTTCGAGTGGTTTGGATTACGTTTTTTGGGTAATTTTAGAACTTTAATCTACGCTACATGTGGCCTCAGCTGATTCGTCAATTTCGTCATTACCTCACCCTTGAGCGCTCTCTGAGCACCAATTCTATTGAGGCCTACACCCGAGATGTGGAGAAGTTAGCGGATTATGTGTCCCGTGAGTTTCCCTCCAAAAGTCCGCTTGACCTTGAATTGGAGCACTTGCGGCGGTTTGTAACGGCCTTGGCAAAATTGGAGATCTCTGCCTATTCCCAGGCAAGAATTATCTCGGGCATCAAAGCCTTTTACCGTTTCCTGATGTATGAGGATCGAATCACAGAAGATCCTGCCCAGTTGCTCGAGGCACCCAAGTTGGGCCGGAAGTTACCCGACACCTTGAGTTTTCCGGAGGTGGAGGCCCTCCTCGAGGCTATTCCCTTGGGTGAACCTGAAGGACATCGCAACCGGGCCATGTTGGAAGTATTGTATAGCTCCGGATTACGCGTTTCAGAGTTGGTGGAACTCAAAAAAAGTCAGGTGTTTACCGAAGTTGGATTTTTGAAGGTGGTCGGGAAAGGAAATAAGGAGCGGCTTGTGCCGATTGGTAAGGCTGCTTTACACCACCTGAAACTTTACGAAGAACATGTTCGCTCCCAGCAAACCCCAGCCAGAGGGCAGGAAGAATACGTGTTTCTCAATAGAAGAGGGCAGAAGTTGACGCGTGTGATGGTATTTTTGATTATCAAAAAGACTGCAGCCCAAGCTGGTATCCAGAAAAATATCAGTCCGCACACCTTCCGGCATTCCTTTGCCACACATTTGATTGAGGGAGGGGCTGACTTACGTGCAGTACAAGAAATGCTTGGGCATGAAAGCATCACGACCACCGAGATTTATACCCACCTAGATCGGGATTACCTGAAGCAAGTGTTGCACAATTTTCATCCTAGGAAGTAACCCTAGCGCTTGCCTGAAATCAAGGAGTCCAGCATGGCTTTGACTTGCATGTCCCCAAACCCATAAATACCTGCTTGACTGTTGAACTCTTGGAAGAGTTGGGGAAAGTCTGTAACCCCACTCTCTAGAATTTTATTGAGAATTCGTTCAGGCTTGCCTAAGCCCTCCGAGCCTGGAAGTCGATCGAGTTGTGCTTGGCATACTTCTTCGAGTGACTGGAGGCAGGGGGAGGATTGGAGTGAGAGTCTTTTGAATACATCCCAATCTTGGCTACTGTAGGCTAGCCAAAGGGCTTTCCCTAGCGCCAAATCCGATTGAGTCAATGGTACTCGTGCCTGATAGCAATCTTGAAGTGAATTTGGAGTAGCCCGTCCAAATCCACCCCATCGATTTTCTGCCGTTGAAGTAGGGGGAAAGACTCGAAACAACTTGAATTTGGGCCTGTCGGCAAGCAGGGATAGCAAAAACCATAAGTTGAGCTGACAGAATAAGTCGTCTTCAAACCAAAGACAAATTTCGGTATCCTCTGGGAGGGAATGCAGCCGTTCGATTTCTAAGATTGTTTTCTGGCGGTATTCCTCAGCAGTGACTCCATAGCTAGAGCTGATGAATTCGGTTCGAGTCTTCCAAAACTCATCCAAGCCGCTGCTCGTGACAGGTCCTACAATTAGTGCCTCTCGAAATACCAAGTGACTTTGAAAAAAGGAAGCGCCTTGGAGTTGGTTAGCCAACAGGTCTCCATTTAACAGGTGCAAGGGAAGATTCATTCGCTGGTTTTCTTAAATACCTCCAAGTAATAAATTAGGGTCTGGGCAGTTTTCCCGAAAATAATCCAGGTCCTGTTCTGCGGCCACACCAGGATAATCTCCCCAATAGGTACCCATATCCCACATCAGTTGAAAGTGGAGGTGTGGCGGCCAGTCTCCATTTTCTGGAAAGGGTCCAATTTCACAAATTCGTTCTCCAGCGCGTACCTCTCGGCCAACTTCGAACGAGGCTAAACTAGCCCTACTGAGGTGCCCATAGAGCGAATACAAGGTCTTTTCCCCGAGATCATGGGCAAGGATCAACGTAGGCCCATAATTTCCAAATCCTTGATTGTCTTGGAAACTATGAATTTTTCCCGCCAAGGGGGCATACACCGAACTACCTGCTGCTGCCCAAATGTCTACACCTAAGTGAATATTCCGAAAGTTGGAAGTTGCCGTGGCAAACACCTCACTTCGCCTGTATATGGCTCGTTTTTCCAAATAGCCACCTATCCCGTATTTTTTGTTGGTAGTTTGCATCTGGTTAAAGACAAAAGCATTAAACTCGGCTGTGTTGCTGAGATCTACTTCTGATAATGCTTTATTGGCTTCTGTGAAATCTAAGGGGAGCGTATTTTCTAGGTGCAGCACTTCTCCCATAATGGGAAAAGCCTGAATTGATGACAAGTTCATGTGGGGAAAAAGAAAGAATTTATCCTCGAAAATCGGGTTTACTTTTTGAATCTACCTATTTGTTTGATCAACTCCAATCACCTTCCTGACCACTAGTAATGGATGTCATTAAACTTCCCTATTTTTCCCTTTCCCCTTCGGATAATTTTTCTAATTTTACGCCAATTTGGACCTAAGTAAAATTTATCTCTCCACTCCCCATGCCTAAAGATTCGAGTATCAAACACGTTTTAATCATTGGTTCAGGTCCTATCGTCATTGGGCAAGCATGTGAATTCGATTATTCGGGTTCCCAAGCCTCCAGATCTCTTCGGGAAGAAGGAATTACGGTAACCTTGATAAACTCGAATCCTGCAACAATCATGACGGATCCAGTGACTGCAGATCACGTGTACTTGCTGCCTCTGGAGAAAAAATCCATACGAAAAATATTAGCTGATCACCCCGATATCGATGCGGTTCTTCCGACCATGGGTGGGCAAACAGCTTTGAACCTTGCCATTGACTGCGATAAGGCTGGAATTTGGAGGAATCATGGGGTCAGGATGATTGGCGTAGATATCGAAGCAATTGATACGGCAGAAAATAGAGAAAAATTTAAAGCTTTGATGGAGCAAATTGGCGTAGGTGTCTGCAAAGGAGATACCGCTACCTCGATGCTTCAAGGCAAAGAAATTGCCCAAGAAATTGGCTTTCCGCTAATCATTCGTGCTTCCTATACGCTCGGAGGTGCAGGAGGTGCAGTTGTGGAAAAAGCAGAAGATTTTGAGCACTACCTCTCGGCTGGACTTCAGGCTTCACCGGTGCATGAAGTGCTCATTGAACAAAGCATCTTGGGCTGGAAAGAATACGAGTTGGAAGTAATGCGGGACAACATTGGAAATATGATTGTCATCTGCTCCATCGAGAATTTTGATCCCATGGGCGTGCATACCGGCGACTCCATCACGGTGGCACCTGCAATGACGCTTCCCGATACGGTTTATCAGCGCATGCGTAACTATGCCATCACGATGATGAATAGCATAGGCAATTTTGCGGGAGGATGTAACGTACAGTTTTCGGTTAGTCCAGATAATCAAACCATCATCGGTATCGAGATCAACCCTCGGGTATCTCGTTCCTCTGCCTTGGCTTCCAAAGCCACAGGATATCCCATTGCGAAAGTGGCTGCGAAGTTGGCCATTGGCTACAACTTGGATGAATTGTCCAATTCGATCACTGGCACTACTTCGGCCTATTTTGAGCCATCCATTGATTACGTGATTGTCAAGATTCCTCGTTGGAACTTTGATAAATTCAAGGGTGCTGACCGCAAGCTTGGACTTTCCATGAAGGCGGTAGGTGAAGTCATGGGTATTGGGCGTAATTTCCAAGAAGCCTTGCAAAAGGCCTGTCAATCCCTCGAAATCAAACGAAATGGATTAGGCGCTGATGGGAAAGAATTGAAGGATCAAGCGCAAATCTTGCATTCCTTAGCCAACCCAAGCTGGAACAGACTGTTCCACATCTACGACGCCTTCAAATTGGGAATTTCGTTCCGAACCATTCACGACCTGACTAAGATTGACAAGTGGTTTTTGAAGCAAATCGAAGAACTGATTCACCTGGAAGCTGAGATTAGCAAGTACAAGCTCGATACGATTCCTCGTGAATTGATGGATGAAGCCAAGAAAAAAGGCTATGCAGATCGTCAAATTGCCCATTTGTTGGATTGTCTTGAAAGCGATGTATTTCACAAGCGCTACGAAGAAATGGGAATCAAGCGCGTGTACAAGTTGGTAGATACCTGTGCGGCAGAATTTGCTGCTCAGACTCCTTACTACTACTCCACCTTTGGGGAAGAAAATGAATCCATCCGCAGCGAGAAAAAGAAGGTAGTTGTCCTAGGTTCTGGCCCCAATCGCATCGGTCAGGGTATAGAATTTGACTATTCTTGCGTGCATGGCGTCTTGGCAGCGAAGGAATGCGGCTACGAAACGATCATGATCAACTGCAACCCAGAGACGGTATCCACGGATCCTGATGTGGCGGACAAACTCTACTTTGAACCGGTATTCTGGGAACATATCTACGAAATCATTCTTCACGAAAACCCAGTAGGGGTGATTGTACAGCTTGGAGGCCAAACTGCCTTGAAATTGGCGGAAAAGCTTTCCAAGTATGGCATCAAAATCATCGGCACCAGCTACGAAGCGCTGGATTTGGCTGAAGATAGAGGTTTGTTTTCAACACTTTTGAAAGAAAATAACGTGCCTTACCCTGAGTTTGGTACCATTCACAATACTGACGAGGCACTAGAGCTCTGCAAGACCATCGGGTTTCCATTGCTCGTACGACCTAGCTATGTGCTAGGGGGACAGGGGATGAAGATTGTGATCAACGAAAAAGAGTTGGAAGAGCATGTGGTCAACGTACTTCGTGATATTCCAAATAACGAGATCTTATTGGACCACTTCTTGGAAGGTGCGATTGAGGCAGAAGCGGATGCGATTTGCGATGGAGAAAATGTCTACATCATCGGCATTATGCAGCACATTGAGCCAGCCGGTATTCACTCTGGCGACTCCTATGCTGTATTGCCTCCGTACAATTTGGGGGATTTGGTAATCCGTCAAATTGAAACCTATACGCAAAGAATTGCCCTGGCATTGAGAACTGTGGGCTTGATCAATATCCAGTTTGCGATCAAGAACGACAAAGTGTATGTAATCGAAGCCAATCCACGTGCTTCACGTACGGTACCATTTATTTGCAAGGCTTACCAAGAACCTTATGTCAACTATGCCGTAAAAGTAATGCTGGGTGAGAAAAAGGTGACTGACTTCGATTTCAAGCCCATGAAGAAAGGCTATGCCATCAAGGAGCCTATATTCTCTTTCCATAAATTCCCGAATGTCAACAAGGAGCTTGGCCCTGAGATGAAATCTACTGGAGAGGCAATCTACTTCATTGAGGATTTGATGGATGATTATTTCTTGAAAATATACGCAGAGCGAAACATCTACTTGAGTAAGTAATTGAGTATTAAAAATAATAAGTCTTGGGTACCGCATTTAAAATTCTATTTATCCTTTTAGGTTTAGGCTGGCTTTTGGGTCAGTTGATCCGCTATTTTTTGCGGTCTAAGCTGGCACAATTGGCACGTAGAGTGAATGAGGCTGCCATGGAGCAGCAGCGGGCACAGCAGCAGGCACAGCGACCGAGAGATGGGGTAAATGTAGATTTTATCCCGAAAAAGTCTCCTCAAAAAATAAAGAAGGATATAGAAGGCGGGGAATACGTAGACTATGAAGAAGTGAAGGATTGACCTTCACTTTTTTTATTGGATTCGTTTACACCCATACAACTTGAAACCAGTAGCCGTCTGGGTGCCAATCAAGTAATCCTCCCCTCCATCTTTCAGACCTAATTTTTTCTTGAGTTCTTCAGCTCCTGTCACGTAGTTGCGGCAGATCACATTAGCCTTTCCTGAAGGGAATAAAGTCTTTATCTCCTGTTTTTTTGGGCTGATTTCCTGAAGTACTTCAAAGATTCGGCCTGGAATTTTCGCCGAAAATGTCTCGCTAGTGTAGAGGTGACTATTTCTATCTAGCTTTTTGAGGTTAAATCGCTGTCCAAACAAGTTGAATGCACCTGCCTTGAGAATTCCCGCTAGGGGTTCAATTAGGTACTTACCTGTTTCGGCAAACTGGGAACTCGCTTGTTCTTCAGCTCTGGGTTCAAACTCAAATGGGGACAATTCAATTTCTAGATCAACTACAGCAATCATTTTTGGCGCTCCTTCGTTGGCTTTATCCCAATGCAGGAGTAGCTCCTTCACTTCGTTTCGGACCGATACCACTGTAATTTTCTGGATGTCTGGCAATTCGAACCAAGCCTGAGTTAAATCCAACATGGGAGAAACCTTAAGGAGGATGCTATTGGATTTGCTACGCAAAAGGGGCCATGCGTCTACGACATTCGGTTCGCAATCCTGGAGCTTGTACAACTTCTGGTTGCCCGTACCTCGACGTGCTGGGTCGGCATAAATCAGGTCGAAGTGTTGGGTGGTTTTTCGCAAATAATCCAATCCATCGCCCTCCACAAAGACGAATTTTTCTGGATTTAAAGTGCTTAAATTGTGGGTTGAGATTTGGAAAAGTTCGGTTTGCTGCTCACAATACACCCCTTTTTCAAAACCCTGACTGAGGTGATGGCAATCAACTCCAAAGCCTCCTGTAAGGTCGATCATCCAGTCTCCCCTACGACCCATAGACTTGAAGGCAGCTGTTTGTTCCGAAGAACTTTGTTCGACCGAGATGCTCGCAGGAAAGAGGAGGCTTAGATTTTTCGACCAGGCAGGTAATTTTTTCGCAGCTTTCTGTCGGGCAGCAATTTGCTGTACGGCAGCTTTGAGGTCAAATCCAACTTTCCCTTGGTACTTAAAAAGTAAAAGTGCAGGATCTTCATTGAGATGATCCTGCACAAATTGTCTGAATTCAGCGCTATGGTACTCGCCGATATTCATTAGGCTAGTTTATTTTCCAGAAGGTATTCTGCAATCTGCACTGCGTTGGTGGCTGCTCCTTTACGAAGGTTGTCTGCTACAATCCACATATTGAGTGTATTGGGTTGGGATTCGTCGCGGCGCAATCTACCTACAAACACCTCATCCTTTTTGTGGGCATTGATCGGCATAGGGTAGATAAAGTTAGCTGGATCGTCTTGAACGATAATTCCAGGGGCGTTTTCAAGTAGACTTCTGACTTCTGCCAAGTCAAAATCTTGCTTGAACTCCACATTGACCGCTTCAGAATGTCCGCCCATGGTGGGAATACGAACTGTAGTGGAGGTCACTTGAATGGAGTCGTCGCTGAAGATTTTTTTGGTCTCGTTGATCATCTTCATCTCCTCCTTGGTGTATCCATTCGGTTGGAACACGTCAATGTGTGGAAGGACGTTTAGGTCAATTTTGTGTGGGTAAACCATGTCTGGTGTCTTCCCTTCGCGCTCGGCCATCATTTGGTCCACTGCGGCTTTTCCTGTGCCGGTTACGGACTGGTAGGTGGAGACTACGATGCGTTTGATGCCATAGCGCTGTCGGAGTGGTTCAAGTGCCAAGACCATCTGAATGGTGGAGCAATTGGGATTGGCAATAATTTTATCTTCAGGGCCGAGTTCCTTGGCGTTGATTTCGGGGACCACCAATTTTTTGCTGGGATCCATGCGCCAAGCAGAGGAGTTGTCAATGACAATGGTTCCTACCGCCGCAAATTTGGGGGCCCATTCCAAGGAGGTGCTTCCTCCAGCGGAGAAAATGGCAATATCCGGTTTGGCGGCAACCCCTTCTTCCAAGTCCATGATCACGTGTTTTTTACCGTTGTAGGCAATCTCTTTTCCTTTGGATCGAGCGGACGCTACCAGGAGGAGTTCGGTGTATGGAAATTGATGTTCTTGAAGTACTTCCAGAATTTCGGTGCCTACTAGTCCAGTGGCGCCTACGACAGCAAGTTTCATGGGGTATCGGTTTGAAGGTTTTGAGAGTACAAAAATACGGATTCGTGCCTGATTATACTGGCTATACCAAAACATATTTAGGGCGTCTAGGTTTTGAAAAATTCTGAGTATATTTCTATTACTTTTTAATCGTTTAGCCATGAATCAATTTTTTAGACTAGCAAGTTTTCTGCTCGGAGTACGCCTCCTTCTCTCCTTTCCAGCAGCCTTGGCCCAAACCCAAGATTTTGAAGGGGCATTTTCGGCCGTATCCTATCCCCAACCCTTTTTGCCGGGATGGTATGCCAATGACTTTCGGAGCACTGCTTCCCGGGTTTTTCGCCTCTCCTCGGGAGGCATTAATGGTTCCGCTGCTTTGGCTGTTCAGCCCATTAGTACCTTTACAGGGCGCATTTGGGTGCGGCTTCAACCCAAACAGTTAGCGAATCCGCATGTGGTTTTTTGGGCGAAAACCCTAAAAAATGGAACAGGGACGCGCCCAGCCTTAGTTTATACCTCTTGGTCGAGGACTTTAGAAGGGAATTACGAAGAGCGAATGCCAGTAGGCGATGTCAATCAATTTCCCAATGCCATTACCGCCTTTACCAAGATGGATTTGAAAGTGCCTGCTCCGTTTTCGGGATTGGAGGAGGTGTTTTTAAGTTTGGAAGTTGGAATAGGCCCAGGCACTGGCAGTGCGGCGCGCTGGGTGATGGATGGGTTTAGTTTGGAGGATCAAGTAGTAGATGAAGTCGCACCTCGGATCGAGCAAATCAAGGGCTTTGGGCCAAAAGAAGTGATGGTCGTGTTTTCAGAGCCAGTAGACCCTGTTTTTTCGAGATTACCACTGGCCTACGCTTTGGAAGGGAAGGAGCCTTTGGAGACGCGTAGGTTGGCAGATTCGGTGTTGGTATTGGCTTTTGAGGGGGACTTGGTGGAAGAAAAACCGTACAGCCTCTTGGCGCGACAAGTACCGGATCTGTACGGTAATTTTTTGGTGGACACGCTGGTTGAGTTTAGGTTTACCGACCCCAGCGCTTTTGGATTCAAGTCTCTAGTCATCAACGAGGTAATGGCTGCCCCTCGTCAGGATCAGGACCTGCCTTTTGTGGAATATGTGGAGTTGATGAATCCTTTGAAAAAAGAGTTGCGCTTGGATGGGTTGATCTTTTCCACGTCCTCAGCGCAGGTAGTATTACCGTCCTACTGGATTGCGCCTGGGGAAATGGTTCTCCTGTGTCCGGTATCGCAAGCTGGGCTTTTACATCCTTTTGGAAAGGTGCTGCCGCTTGATGGATGGGTCATCCTCCCGAATTCTGGAACCGCCCTTCGCTTGCATTCGCCCTTGGGCCAACTAGTTGATGAACTGAGTTACAGTTTGGCGTCTTGGGGAGGTGCTGCCTATGCAAATGGAGGATACAGTTTGGAGTTGCCGGATCCGAATTATCGCTGCGATGGGAGTTCCTTGTTGACGCCTTCAAGTGATATGAAACGAGGCACTCCGGGGTCTCAAAATTCAAATTTTAAGCGTCAGGAGGATCCAGGGTCGCTTCAAGTAGTGGGGAGTTGGTTTTCCGATTCCATGAACATCACCATTGCATTAAATCAAGCCATACAACCAGGGCTTGAGGGGGCTTCGTTCGCATTTACTCCTGATTTGCCAATAGATTCCAGTTGGGTAGTAGCTACAGGAAAACGAATTGAGATGTTTTTACAAGCTCCCGCTAAAGGGAGTCAACCCTACCAATTGAAGGTGGCTGCGCTGGAGCCTTGTGTAGGGGAGCCTGGTGGATTTGAAACCTCGCTAATTTTGGGAGAGCCAGCAGAGCCGGGCGAATTGATAATTAATGAGGTTTTGGCCGATCCTAGACCTGGAGACCCCAAATTTGTGGAAATCCACAATACCAGTTCCCAAAAATACCTATCCTTGGAAGGATGGTCTCTGGCGATGCAAGTGGGCGAAGGAGCTCCACAACAAGTTCGGATCTTTGGAGAGGAAGGGCTGATTTTTGCACCTCTAGGGCATTTGGCACTGAGTACAGATTCGGATCGCTTGCGCTTGGCTTATCCCCAGTCTGCTGCTGGAGAGTATAGGCAAGTAAAAGGTCTTCCGAGTTTACCCATCGGAGGAGGCACCTTGCTGCTTATTTCTCCGGGGGGTCAGGTGATTGAATCTCTTTCGTACCATGCCGCTTTACATCATCCCTTGCTCCGTACGAGCAAAGGCGTGTCTTTGGAGCGTATTGCTCCATTTTTATCAGCAGCTGAGTCTGGAAATTGGCATTCTGCTTCTAGTGCTGCCGATTATGGAACTCCAGGAAGGAGAAATTCTACGGTCTTGGGATTAGTCAAAAGTGAACAACTCCTAGAAGTAGAGCCTCAAGTATTTGATCCGGAAGGGAGCAGGGGACCTAATTTTATGACCATTCGGTATTCCTTGGAGCAGGTGGGTTGGGTGGGGTCATTTACTATTTATTCGGCGGCAGGCCGAGAAATGGCCGTGCTAGGGCAGCAGCAAATTTTAGGTTCCTCAGGATTATTTTCTTGGTCTGGTACTACTGCAAGTGGTAGAAGGGTACCGCCAGGATATTACTTGTTGGTGGCGCAATTCTGGGATTTGAGCGGGAAGGTCACCGTGCTCAAAAAGACGTTTGTGGTGGCTTCTCGCCTGGACTAGTGTCGTAATTCAATGGAATCCATGCAAAAAATGGAGGGCATTTATAATCCTTTCTTTGTTTTGGTTTTCAAAAAGACTGCTGTATTTTAGAGCATTATTTTTTAGAAAGTCTCACCAGTGAACCCCTAATCAGGAAGTGTATGAGTAAGGAAGAAAAGACCGCTTATTCCAAAGATGAGCTTAAGGAATTCGAAGAAATCATTCTTCAGAAGTTAGCTTTGGCGAAGGAAGAACTCCAATCGCTAAAGGAGACGATGAGTAAAAAGAATGATAGTGGGACAGATCACACTTCTTCTACGTCCAAACTATTGGAAGATGGAGCAGACACCTTGGAGCGAGAAAGTTTGAATCAGTTGGCAGCAAGACAACAAAAGTTTGTCATCAACTTAGAGAATGCCTTGATTCGAATCAAAAATGGAACCTATGGCGTTTGTGTGGATACGGGCAAGTTGATTTCCAAAGAGCGCTTAAAGGCTGTGCCACACACCATGCATTCTATTGAAGCCAAGATGGCCAAAAAATAAGCGTGGATTTTCTGCATCGTCATATTGAAGCCTTGATTTTTTGTTCCCCCGAACCGCTTGGGGTAGATGAAATCGTGTC
>JACCDV010139574.1_pt1 | contig 15940 bp, 15 predicted proteins | sample 7446131 | NCBI WGS metagenome assembly JACCDV01 (sample SAMN15323448, study PRJNA562643) | freshwater metagenome | isolation source: river surface water | place: USA:Blue River Watershed | collected 2017-08-17 | reverse complement strand
ACACTCCATATCAACGGCGGTCGTTCCCACGAGCGCCTCACCTCGCCAAAAAGGGTGGCGGTAACCCATCTTCTTCGCTGAATTCAGCAAAGCTTGTGATTGTAGCGTCTTTTAACCCTGTTGAATCAGTGGACACCTTGTTCCAAGAAGCGTTGGGCGTCTAAAGCGGCCATACAGCCCGTGCCAGCGCTGGTGATGGCTTGGCGGTAGATGTGGTCTTGCACGTCGCCCGCAGCAAATACACCAGGCACGCTGGTCATGGTGGCGAAGCCTTCAGAGCCGCTCTTGGTGAGCAAATAGCCGTCTTTCATGGCCAATTGGCCTTCAAAAATACCGGTGTTGGGCTGGTGGCCAATGGCGATAAAGCAACCTTGTGTGGCGATGTCACGGGTGCTGCCGTCTTTGGTGCTCTTCAAACGAATGCCTGTCACGCCAGATGTATCTCCCAGCACTTCGTCCAGCGTGCTGTTGGTTTCGAGCACGATCTTGCCTGCGGCCACTTTGTCCATCAATTTATCAATCATGATGGCTTCGGCCTTGAAGGTGTCACGGCGATGCACCAAGTGGACCTTGGACGCGATGTTGGAGAGGTAAAGAGCCTCTTCCACTGCCGTGTTGCCGCCGCCCACCACGCTGACCACTTGGTCACGGTAGAAGAAACCGTCGCAAGTGGCACAGCCCGACACGCCTCGGCCCATGAAGGCTTCTTCGGAAGGTAGCCCCAAGTATTTGGCCGAAGCGCCCGTGCAGATGATGAGGGCATCGCAGGTGTAAGTGCCGCTGTCGCCCATCAACGTGAAGGGGCGTTTGGAGAGGTCGACTTTGTTGATGTGGTCAAACACAATCTGGGTGTTGAAGCGCTCCGCGTGTTGCTGAAAGCGTTGCATCAGTTCTGGTCCTTGTACGCCATGCACGTCAGCAGGCCAGTTATCGACTTCGGTGGTCGTCATCAGTTGCCCTCCTTGGGCCATGCCAGTGATCAACAGAGGCTTGAGGTTGGCGCGGGCGGCATAAACAGCTGCGGTGTAGCCAGCAGGGCCGGAGCCGAGAATCAAAACTTGGGCGTGTTGGGTATTAGACATATTCTTGAGCAACGCAATCGAAGTGACAATAAAGCAAAGATTGTAAGAACCTCTTTTTGCCCTTGGAGCCGTAAGGTCGCCTCTCGGGTAAGCTCTGCATTTAGACATGACTTATTCGCTCAATACATTAAAGAACGATCCGCGCGCATCTGCTGCCAATGCGGACAACAAGCCCACAGGTTTTCGCCGCTTTGCGCAAGAGATTGCACTCACAGCCGGTTTTGTGCTGATGACCTTTTGGTTGCTGGCGCTGCTCACGCATTCGCCGCTGGATCCTGCTTGGACCACCTCCGGTGCCAGCAATACGGTGGTGCGCAACTTTGGCGGTCGTGTGGGCGCGCTGTTGGGGGATCTGAGCTTTTTCTTGCTCGGCTATTCGGTGTGGTGGTGTTATGCCGCAGCTTTGGTGGCTTGGTTAGCTGCCTTGGCCAATCGCTTGCGTGAAGAAAATGAACCCACCCCTGAGCACAGCAGCTGGCGCCATACGCGCTTTGCGTTTTGGGCAGGCTTGGTCTTGTTGTTGATTTCAAGCACGGGTTTGGAGTGGACACGCATGTACCGCTTTGAAGACCGTCTACCGGGGCACAGTAGCGGTGGTGTATTGGGTTATCTCGTAGGCCCCTCGAGCTTGAACTGGTTTGGTTTCAATGGCTCGGGTTTGATTTTCATTGTGTTCGGCGTGGTGGGTGCTTCGTGGGTGTTTCGCTTTTCATGGGGGCAAACCGCTGAAAACATGGGTGCATTCATTGATGGCCTGTATGAAAAATGGCGTGAGCGTCGTGAGCGTGAAGAAGATGTGGCCTATGGTTTGGTCGCGGCGCGTGAACGCGAAGAAGTGGTGCTTGAAGAGCGCATTGAGATCCAAGAGCACCCGCCCATCGCGGTGCACATCGAGCCCGAAATCATTGAAGTTCCTAAGAGCGCACGTGTGGCCAAAGAGCGCCAAAAGACGCTGTTCAGCGATGCGGCCACCGACTCGCGCTTGCCACAAGTGGATTTGCTCGATGACCCATTGGCGCGTCAAGACACGGTGTCACCTGAAACGTTGGAAATGACCAGCCGTTTGATTGAGAAAAAACTCAAAGATTTTGGTGTGGAAGTGCGTGTGGTGGCGGCATCTCCGGGGCCTGTGATCACCCGTTACGAAATTGAACCAGCCACGGGTGTGAAGGGTTCGCAAGTGTTGAATTTGGCCAAAGATTTGGCACGTTCGCTGTCGCTTGTGTCTATTCGCGTGGTCGAAACCATTCCAGGCAAAAACTACATGGCGTTGGAGTTGCCAAATGCCAAGCGTCAGTCGATTCGTTTGAGCGAAATTTTGGGCTCGGACAGTTACAACGAGTCTAAGTCGATGCTGACCATGGGCTTGGGCAAAGACATTGTGGGCAACCCCGTGGTGGCTGACCTCGCCAAGATGCATCACGTGTTGGTGGCGGGTACCACCGGTTCGGGTAAATCGGTGGGTATCAACGCGATGATTTTGTCCTTGCTGTACAAGGCCGAAGCGCGCGACGTACGTTTGCTGATGATCGACCCCAAGATGTTGGAAATGTCGGTCTACGAAGGTATTCCGCATTTGCTCGCGCCTGTGGTGACCGACATGCGTCAAGCTGCACATGGCCTGAATTGGTGTGTGGGTGAACTGGAAAAACGCTACAAGCTCATGAGCAAATTGGGCGTGCGTAATCTCGCGGGCTACAACGCCAAGATTGACGATGCGGCGTCGCGCGAAGAGTTCATTTACAACCCGTTCAGTTTGACGCCCGAGCAACCCGAACCTTTGCAGCGCTTGCCACACATCGTGGTGGTGATTGATGAGTTGGCCGACTTGATGATGGTGGTGGGCAAGAAGATTGAAGAGCTGATTGCACGTCTTGCACAAAAGGCGCGTGCGGCGGGCATTCACTTGATTCTCGCCACCCAGCGTCCCAGTGTGGATGTGATTACTGGCCTCATCAAAGCCAACATCCCGTCGCGTATCGCCTTCTCGGTGGGTTCGAAAATTGACAGTCGTACCATTCTTGATCAAATGGGCGCGGAAGCGTTGCTGGGTATGGGTGACATGCTTTATATGGCCAGTGGCACGGGCTTTCCGGTGCGTGTGCACGGTGCGTTTGTCAGCGACGAAGAGGTGCATCGTGTGGTGGAGTACCTCAAGAGTCAAGGTGAGCCTGACTACATCGAAGGCGTCCTCGAAGGTGGCACGGTCGATGGCGATGGCAATGCCGTCGGCCCCGATTTGTTTGGCGATGTGCCTGCCGAAAAAGACCCGATGTACGACCAAGCGGTGGAGGTGGTGTTGAAAAACCGCAAGGCCAGCATCTCGCTGGTGCAACGCCACTTGAAGATTGGCTACAACCGTGCTGCCCGACTCGTCGAAGATATGGAGAAGGCTGGCATGGTCAGTGCCATGAGCAGCAACGGGCAACGAGAAATTCTGGTTCCCAAGCGGGATGAGTGATCAAAGTGAATACGCATTCAATTTTTTCATCTGCGACCATTCATCGCGTGAGCTGGGTGTTTGCCGTCGGTGCTTTGACGGCCAGCATGGCGTGTGCAAGCAGTTTGGATGCTTTGGAAACTTTTCTCAAGTCCACCCAAAGTGGTCGTGCTGATTTCACACAAGTGGTCACGTCGCCCGCCAAAGCTGGGCAAACCACAGCACGCAGCAAATCATCGACAGGGCAGTTTTCGTTTATCCGGCCTACACGTTTTCGCTTTGATTACGTCAAACCCTTTGCGCAAGTCATCGTGGCCGATGGAAAAACTTTGTGGCTTTATGACGCAGACCTTGAGCAAGTAACGGCCCGCAAGCAAGCGCAGGCCTTAGGCAGCACACCTGCGGCTTTGGTGGCTACGGCTTCAGATTTAATTGCGTTACAAAAAGAATTCACACTCGAACCTCTCGCAGATATGGATGGGCTGCAGTGGGTGCAAGCCACGCCTAAGAACCGTGAGAGTGCGATTCAATCGGTGCGCATGGGGTTGCGCAGGGAGGGCGCTCAGGTCAGCTTGGGTAAGCTCGAAATTTTGGATGCCATGGGTCAACGATCGGTTTTAACTTTTGATCGGTTTGAAGTGAACCCTTCGGAGGTGGGGATGGGGCAATTCCATTTTGCGATTCCTCAAGGTGTCAGCGTTATCCGTCCGTGATCGCTGTGTCGCTCCCTCACATACCCCTCGCTGAACGCTTGCGTCCAAGGACGCTAGGTGAAGTCATGGGCCAGCAGCACTTGCTGAGCGAGGGCATGGCATTGCGGGTGGCATTTGAGTCCGGTCAGCCACACAGCTGCATTTTGTGGGGACCACCGGGGGTGGGTAAAACCACCATCGCCCGCTTGATGGCCGATGCGTTTGATGCACAGTTTTTGTCCATCAGTGCAGTGCTTGGTGGCGTCAAAGAAATTCGGGAAGCGGTGGATCTAGCGCAGGCGGCCCGCGATTCGCTTGATCCCAAACGCACCCTCATGTTTGTAGACGAGGTGCATCGTTTCAATAAAAGCCAACAAGATGCGTTTTTACCGCATGTGGAGTCTGGCTTGTTCACCTTCATTGGTGCGACCACAGAGAACCCATCGTTTGAGGTGAACTCGGCTTTGCTCTCGCGCGCGGCGGTGTATGTGTTGCAGTCGCTCAGCGAGGATGACCTGGCGCAAATCATTGCCAAAGCACAAGCCATTGGTGCTGTGCCTGCGTTGGAAGAGGCGGCCTTGACGCGATTGGTGGCCTATGCCGACGGCGATGCGCGCCGTTTGCTCAACACGCTTGAAACCTTGTCCGTGTCGGCGCAACGAGAGAAGCTCGAAGAAATCAGCGATGCGTGGTTACTGCGTGTCTTGGGTGAGCGCATGCGTCGCTATGACAAAGGCGGCGAGCAGTTTTACGACACCATCAGTGCGCTGCATAAATCGGTCCGCGGCTCTGACCCTGATGCTGCGTTGTATTGGCTGGTCCGTATGCTGGATGGCGGCGCTGAACCCAAATACATGGCACGTCGTTTGATTCGCATGGCAGCCGAAGACATTGGCTTGGCCGACCCACGCGCCTTACGTTTAGCCTTGGATGCGGCTGAGGTGTATGAGCGCTTGGGTTCACCCGAAGGCGAGCTGGCGCTGGCTGAATGCGTGGTGTATTTGGCTGTGGCGCCGAAGTCTAATGCCGTTTACAAGGCGTACAACGAAGCCAAAGCCTTGGTGAAAAAAGATGGCACGCGCCCCGTGCCCATGCACTTGCGCAATGCCCCGACGAAAATGATGAAAGACATGGACTGGGGCAAGGGCTACCGCTATGCCCACGATGAAGCAGATGGCTTTGCCGCTGGCGAAAATTACTTTCCTCAAGGCTTGGAAGGTACGGGCTTTTACCGACCTGTGGATCGTGGCCTAGAGATCAAAATCGCCGACAAATTGCGCATGCTGCGCGACAAAAACAAACAAGCAGGTAAATAACACATGGACGTCTTGCTTCAACAAGTCATCAATGGCTTGGTGCTGGGCAGTATGTATGCGCTGGTGGCATTGGGTTACACCATGGTCTACGGCATCATCAACCTGATCAATTTCGCACATGGCGAGGTATTGATGATTGGCGCTTTGTGCAGTTGGTCCGTCATTGGACTGTTGCAACCGCTTATGCCCGATACCCCAGGCTGGGTCTTGCTCATCATCTCAATGGTGGTGGCATCTTGTGCAGCTGCTGCGTTGAACTATGCGATTGAAAAAATCGCATATCGCCCATTGCGTAACGCTCCGAAACTCGCGCCATTGATCACCGCCATTGGCATGTCCATCTTGTTGCAAACGCTGGCCATGATTGTGTGGAAGCCCAATTACAAACCCTTTCCCACGCTCTTGCCGACCGCACCGTTTGAAATTGGCGAGGCCGTCATCACGCCGACACAGTTGATGATTTTGGGTCTCACCGTCGTCGCCTTGGCTGGGTTGTCTTGGTTGGTCAACGCTACCCGGTTGGGCCGTGCCATGCGTGCCACGGCAGAGAACCCACGCGTGGCCAGCCTCATGGGTGTGAAGCCTGATGTGGTGATTTCTGCCACCTTCATCATCGGCGCAGTGCTGGCCACCATTGCGGGCGTGATGTGGGCCATGAACTACGGCACAGCACACCACGCCATGGGCTTTTTGCCTGGCCTCAAAGCTTTTACTGCGGCGGTGTTTGGCGGTATTGGTAACTTGGCAGGGGCGGTGGTTGGCGGCTTGCTTTTGGGATTGATTGAATCCATCGGCTCGGGCTATTTGGGCGAAATGACGGGTGGCGTGCTGGGTAGCCACTACACCGACATCTTGGCTTTTATTGTGTTGATCGTCACGCTCACGCTACGTCCTTCGGGGCTATTGGGTGAGCGCGTGGCAGACAGGGCTTGATGCGATGACACACAAACTCTTTTCTAACCGTTGGCTCATGGCAGCCGTGCTGTTGGTCTTGCCCTTGGTGCTGCAAAGTTTTGGCAATGCTTGGGTGCGGATTGCCGATATGTCACTGCTGTATGTGTTGCTAGCGCTGGGACTCAATATTGTGGTGGGTTACGCGGGTTTGCTCGATTTGGGGTACGTGGCCTTCTTCGCTGTGGGGGCGTATTTGTTTGGACTGTTGGCTTCGCCGCATTTGCTAGATGTCTTTCCGTGGGTGGCTGCCACATTTCCCAATGGTCTGCATCTGAGCCTGTGGTTGGTGTTGCCATTGGCTGCTGGCTTAGCCGGCTTGTTTGGCGTGCTGTTGGGCGCACCCACTTTGAAACTGCGCGGCGACTACTTGGCCATCGTCACCTTGGGCTTTGGTGAAATCATTCGCGTGTTTCTGAACAATCTTGACCACCCCGTCAATATCACCAATGGTCCCAAGGGCTTAGGGCAAATTGATGCGGTCAGTGTGTTTGGCTATCCGTTGTCTAAGCGTTTGGATTTGGGCTTCATCGAGTTGCCCTCTGTGACGCTGTATTACTACCTCTTTCTCACGCTGGTGGTGCTGAGTGTGGTGATCTGCCATCGCTTGGAATACTCCCGCATTGGCCGTGCATGGATGGCGATTCGTGAGGATGAAATTGCAGCCAAAGCCATGGGCCTGAACACCCGCAATTTGAAGCTCTTGGCCTTTGGCATGGGGGCAACGTTTGGCGGCATTTCGGGTGCGATGTTTGCAGCCTTTCAAGGCTTTGTGTCGCCCGAGTCCTTCAGCCTCATGGAGTCAGTGATGATTGTGGCAATGGTGGTACTCGGTGGCTTGGGCCATTTGCCGGGTGTCATTTTGGGCGCTGTCTTGTTGGCGGCGTTGCCCGAGGTGCTGCGCTATGTGGCAGGCCCATTGCAAGCCATGACCGATGGCCGCTTGGATGCGGCTATCTTGCGGCAGTTGCTGATTGCTTTGGCCATGGTCACCATCATGTTGTGGAAGCCACGTGGTTTGTGGCCCACGCCCGAACACGGCAAAAACCTGAATCCACAAGGCGGTGCGCGATGAGCCACCTCGTGTTGAATGTCTCCGGCATTTCCAAACGCTTTGGCGGCTTGCAGGCCCTGACCGATGTGCAGATGCAAATTGAGCGCGGCCAAGTCTATGGGCTGATTGGCCCCAACGGGGCTGGCAAAACCACCTTCTTCAATGTCATCACCGGTTTGTACACGCCAGATAGCGGCAGCTTTGAGTTGGCTGGCAAACCGTATGCGCCGACCGACGTGCATTTGGTGGCGCAAGCTGGTATTGCACGTACGTTTCAAAACATCCGTTTGTTTGCTGAGATGACAGCCCTTGAAAACGTGATGGTGGGCCGCCATGTGCGCACTCGCTCGGGTTTGCTAGGCGCGATTTTCAGAACGGCTCAATTTAAAGCGGAGGAGCTGGCGATTGAGCACCGCGCGCGTGAGCTGCTTGACTACGTGGGCATTGCCAATTTGGCAGATTACAAAGCACGCACCCTGAGTTATGGCGATCAGCGCCGCTTAGAAATTGCCCGCGCGTTGGCCACCGATCCGCAACTCATTGCGCTCGATGAACCCGCTGCGGGTATGAACGCCACTGAGAAAGTGCAGCTGCGCGAGCTGATTGACAAAATTCGCCGCGACCACCGCACCGTACTGTTGATTGAGCACGATGTGAAGCTGGTCATGGGCCTGTGTGACCAAGTGACGGTGCTCGATTACGGCAAGGTGATTGCCCAAGGTTCGCCCGCTGAGGTTCAGCGCGACCCACAAGTGATTGAAGCCTATCTCGGCACGGGAGGGCATTGAGATGACACACGATAACGCAACGGTGCTGTTGAGCGTCCAAGATGTGAAGGTGGCCTACGGGGGTATTCAAGCCGTCAAAGGTGTCAGCCTAGAGGTGCGCAAGGGTGAACTGGTGTCCCTCATCGGCTCCAACGGCGCGGGCAAAACCACCACCATGAAAGCCATCACCGGGCTGCTGCCTTTGGGCGGCGGGCATATTCAGCTCAATGGCAAAACCATTGACGGACAAGGCCCTTGGGACTTGGTGCAACAAGGCCTAGCGATGGTGCCCGAAGGTCGTGGCGTGTTCACGCGGATGACGATTGTGGAGAACCTGCAAATGGGGGCTTACATCCGTGATGATGTTGCTGCTATTGCCGAAGACATCGAACGCGTGTTCACCACCTTCCCACGTCTCAAAGAGCGTCGCAATCAGTTGGCGGGCACCATGTCGGGGGGCGAGCAACAAATGTTGGCCATGGGCCGTGCGTTGATGAGTCGACCCAGCGTGTTGTTACTCGATGAGCCTTCCATGGGCTTGTCGCCCATCATGGTGGACAAAATCTTTGAGGTCATTCAAGAGGTCTCAGCTCAAGGCGTGACGATTTTGTTGGTCGAACAAAATGCCAGCCGTGCTTTGCAGATTGCCGACCGTGGCTACGTGATGGAGTCAGGCTTGATCACTCTCACAGGCAAGGCGCAAGACATGCTGCACGACCCCAAAGTACGCGAAGCGTATTTGGGCGAATAACTTAGCCTTCCATGATCCAAATCAGCACTTGCTTGGCAATAAAGCCCACCATGCCAAAGGCGAGGACCAAGAACAGCACGAAGGTGCCAAACTTGCCCGCTTTCGATTCGCGGGCCAGTTGGTAAATGATAAACAGCATGTAGAGGATGAACCCAGTCACCCCAAACGTCAGGCCGAACTCGGCAAATTGTGCTTCTGTCATAAAAAATCAGTGCGCGGTGGGGTCGTAGGCCACCAAGTCACGGTAGGCATGCCAACTGGCGTGGCCCAAAAGTGGCACCACGACTAGCAAGCCCACGAAAGCTGTCACCACGCCTAATGCGGTGAACAAGCCCAAAATAGCGGCCCAGCAGGCCATGGCAAAGGGGTTCATGGCCACAGCACGCCAGCTGGTTAGCACCGCTTGGCGCACCGTGAGGCTGGGGTGGTCCATGAGCAAAGGCAGTGTCACCAAGGTGGATGCAAACATGGGTGCGGCCATCAAAGCCCCAATCAGAACCCATAGCTCAAACAAACCAAACTCGGGCTGCAACACCACCAAGCGCAAGAAGTCAGCGGGGGTGTGTACGCTGTCAGGCAGCATCCAGTGAATGAAGGCGGCCGAGCTCAATAGCCAACCCGCGCTGGAGAGGGCAAGCAACAAGCCAAAGTGAACCATACGCTTGTCACCACAGGTCCACACACGAAAAGCGTCAGCCAAAGTGGCGGACTCGCCGCGTTCAAGGCGGCGGCTGATGTCGTACAAGCCCGTGGCCAACAAGGGGGCAATGATCATGCTCACCGATACCATGGCGGCCATCCAAGCAAAGTCGTCGCGTGCCAGCCAAAACAAGCCACCCGAGACGACCGCCAAGATCAGACCATGCACCACACCTGCCAAGGGGCTGTGCTTCATGTCTTGCCAAGCTAAGGACAGCCAGTGCCAAGGTCGGAACATTTGAATGTCAATGACTTCCAACTTAGGGTGTGGGGTGTGTTCCATGTGGCCTGCCTAGAGTGAAGGGTGGAAAGCGCTCAAGCTTTGTCAGCCGCTGAGGTGAACGAGTCGGCGTAGAACTCATCCGCAGGCAAGCCTGCTTGCGTATATGCGGTACGAGCTGAGTCCACCACGATGGGTGCACCGCAGGCGTAAACCTGATGGCCGCTCAAGTCAGCATGGTCTTGCAGCACGGCGGCGTGGACAAAACCGGTGCGGCCTGTCCAGCCATCTTCAGGCAATGCGTCTGATACCACGGGGATGTAGGTCAGGTTAGGCATGGCTGCTGCTTGGGCTTGTACCCAGTCGTTCATGTAAAGGTCGGCAGGACGGCGGCCACCCCAGTAAAGCGACACGGGGCGTGTGAGCCCCAAGTGTTGCATGTGTTCCAAGATGGCCTTGATCGGGGCAAAGCCGGTGCCGGAAGCCAAGAAGACCAAAGGCTTGTCAGAGTCTTCACGCAAGAAGAAGCTGCCTTGTGGGCCCTCGACACGTTGAATTTCTTTTTCTTTCATCACACCAAACACGTGATCGGTGAATTTGCCTCCGGGCATGTGACGGATGTGCAGCTCAATAACAGGCGCCCCTTCTACCAAGGTGTGAGGGGCATTGGCCATTGAGTAGCTGCGGCGATCACCGTCGCGCAACAAGAAGTCGATGTACTGGCCCGCGTGGAACTTCATCGGGTCGGTGGCGGGCAGTTGCAATTTGACGATCATCACATCGTGTGAGGCCTTCTCCAGAGACACCACGCGCACGGGCATCTTCTTGATGGGGAACGCACCTTCTTCCACCACTTGGCGCGATTCCAACACCACATCGCTGTGGGCCGTGGCGCAGCAGGTGAGCACAAAACCATTGGCTGCTTCATCTGGGGTGAGGGCTTTTTCTTGGTGTTTGCCGTGGGTAACTTCACCTGAAATCTTTTTGCATTTGCAAGAGCCGCAGGCGCCGTCTTTGCAACCATAGGGCAGACCAATGCCTTGGCGCAGACCGGCGGCCAGCAAGGTTTCGTCAGAGGTGGCAGTGAAAGCGCGGCCGCTGGGTTGGACCGTGATGTTGAAACTCATCTTTTAGGTATCCTTGTACTTTTACAGGGTGTATTTTGCCTTCCAATCAATCCCCCCTCGGCGCTTTGCCTTCTCGCTTCAAACGCGAGCGTTTGCTCATCATCGGCTGTGGTGATGTGGGGCAGCGCGTCGTACGTGCCCAGCGCCATGTGCGGGTGGCGGCATTGACCTCTAGTCCCGCGCGTGTGGCCGACCTACGCGCCCAAGGCGTGGTGCCTGTGGTGGGTAATTTGGATGCGGCTGCCAGTCTGCATCGCATGGCGGGTTGGGCCACGCGTGTGCTGCATTTGGCGCCGCCACCGCTGCAAGGCGAGACGGATCCACGCACACGTGCACTGACGCGTGCCCTGATGCGCCGTAGTGCGCCCATGTGCTTGGTGTACGGCTCGACCAGTGGCGTCTATGGCGATTGCGCAGGTGCGTGGGTGGATGAGGCCCGAGTGGTGAACCCTGTCACGCCGAGAGCGCAGCGGCGTGTAGATGCCGAAGCCCGTGTGCGCTATTTTGGGCGTTTGCGCTTCAATGTCACGCGTGTGAGTGTGTTGCGTATTCCCGGCATTTATGCGCCTAACCGCGAGGGTGGCACGCCGCGTGAGCGCTTGTTGCGCGGTACGCCTGTGCTGACCCGCGAGGACGACGTGTTCACTAACCACATCCATGCCGATGACTTGGCGCGTGCTTGTCAGTTGGCGTTGTGGCGTGGCAAGTCTCAACGCACGTACAACGTCAACGACGACAGTCAGTTGTTGATGGGTGATTACTTTGACATGGCAGCCGATGTGTACCGTTTGAACAAGCCGACACGCATCAGCCGTGTGCAAGCGCAAACCGAGTTGCCTGCCATGCAGCTGAGCTTTATGAGTGAATCACGCCGGCTGGTGAACACGCGCATGAAGCGCGAGCTGCGTTTGCAGCTGCGCTATCCCCACATCAAAGACGGCTTAGTCTGATTTGATGTTGCCTGCCTTGATGGTTTTGGCCCAGCTCGCCGTGTCACGCTCTAGCAGCTTGGTGGTGTTTTCAGGGGTGAGGTAGCGCACTTCGACACCGGCTGCGTCAGCTCGTTGTTTGGTTTCTGGTTGTTCCATGCTGCGCTTGACATCGGCCGACAGCTTTTGCACCACGTCTTTTGGGGTGCCGTTGGGTGCGTACAAAGCCACCCAAGACTCCAACTCAAAACCACTTAAACCTGCTTCGGAGGCTGTGGGCACTTGCGGCAGTTGTGGGTGGCGTGTTTTGCCTGTGACGGCCAATGCTTTGAGCTTGCCGTTGAGTACATGGCCCATGACCGAGGGGGGCGTGGTGATGAACACCTGCACTTGACCTGCCAACACGTCTTGAATGGCTTGGCCCGAACCTTTGTAAGGCACGTGCGTCATTTCGATACCGGTTTGTTGTTTGAAAATTTCAGTGCCGATGTGTGACACTGAACCATTGCCCTGAGAGGCGTAATTGATCTTGCCTGGATTTTGTTTGGCCCATGCGATGAACTCTTTCAAGGTGTTGGCGGGCACAGAAGGGTGCACCGCAATCACATTGGTGGCTACTGTGATGAGACCCACGGGTGTGAGATCTTTCAAATCCCAAGGCAGTTTGTCCATCAGGATCGGGTTGGCAATGTGATAGCCCGAGTACGACACCAAGACCGTGTAGCCGTCCTTGGCGCTGCGTGCCACGTTGGCGTATGCCAAGTTGCCGCTGCCGCCGGGTTTGTTGTCAACCACCACGGACTGACCTGTGATGCGCGCCAATGGCTCGCTCACCAAACGTGCAGAGGTATCGACCAAACCACCGGGTGGGTTAGGTACCACCAAGGTGATGGGCTTGCTGGGATAGGCGTCGGCTTGCGCCTGTACGGCGAGTGGTGCCAAGCCTGCCCCCGCGCTGATGAGTGTGGCGGCCAAGAGGCTCAAGTTGAGCTGGCGTCGTGTGAGCTGTTTCATGCGTTGTCTCCTGAGTGTGATGGTGAAGGTGGATTTTTAGCGTTGGCCCATGTGTACGGATTCAAAAATGCCTTGTGCTTCACGTGGCATACAGCGCCAGTACTGTGGGCTGGCTTGTACTTTGCCGCTGAGGGCGGCGGCGGCTTCCCATACCCAGCGCGGTTTGTAGAGGAAGGCGCGAGCCAAGGCAATCAGGTCTGCATCGCCACGCGCCACAATGTCTTCGGCTTGTTGTGGTTCGGTAATCAGGCCCACGGCAATGGTAGGCATGCCTGTTTTTTGTTTCACCAGTTTGGCAAACGGCACTTGGTAGTCTGGGCCGATGGCAATCTTTTGCTGTGCCGCTACGCCACCCGAGGAGATGTGCACAAAGTCTGCGCCTGCGAGTTTGAGTCGCAACGAGAAGTCGGCTGTTTCTTCAGGTGTCCAACCGTTCTCCACCCAGTCCGACGCAGAGATGCGCATGCCCAAAGTACCTTTGTAAACGGCGCGCACAGCTTCAAAGACCTCCATCGGAAAACGTGTGCGGTTGTCAAAACTACCACCATAGGTATCGGTACGCTGGTTGGCGATGGGCGATAAAAACTCATGCAACAAATAGCCGTGTGCACCGTGCAGCTCAATGGCCTCAATGCCCATGGCGTCTGCGCGTTGCGCGGCTTTGACGAAAGCTTGTTTGATGCGTGCCAGTCCTTGTGCATCTAACGCGTGTGGGGCGGCTTCTTGTGCCAAATGTGGAATGGCGGAAGGCCCAACGGTTGGCCAACCGCCTTGTTCAGGCGACAGCAGCTGACCGCCTTGCCAAGGCGCTGCACTCGACGCCTTGCGTCCTGCATGCGCGAGCTGAATACACACAGGCACTTGCGGTGCCAACTTGCGCGCACGGTGCAACTTGTCTTGCAAGGCCGCGGCTGTGGCATCGTCCCACAAGCCTAAGCACAGCGGTGTGATGCGACCTTCAGGTTCCACAGCGGTCGCCTCAATGATGAACAGGGCCGCACCGCTGTTGAGCAAGCTGGCCCAGTGTGCCAAGTGCCAGTCAGTGGCTTGGCCGTTGTCTGCTGAGTATTGGCACATGGGGGCGACCACTGTTCGGTTGGCCAGTGTCAATGGCCCGCGAGGCGAGGTGAGGGTGAATTCAGAAAATAAGTGGCTCACAGAAAACTCCAGAAACAAAAAAGCCTGCGGGTGAGGCAGGCTGCATCGTAATCAGGCGGGTGTCAAACCCGTGGCATCTGGGTGACAGCGCTTAGCCTAAATCCACTTTGAAGTCATTTGGGTTGCCTTTGTCGAGCGTCGCATCTTCTTTGTGGACTTTTTCTTCGAAGTCGGTGAGACGGTTGTTCAAGGCTTCTACGTTGTGCTTGATGCCCGCCAAACGTCCATGGAAGGCTTCGTTCATTTGCTCGCGCTTGAGTTTGGCTTGCAGTTTTTCAGCTTCAGTCACAGGGGCGCGTCGTCCCGAAGCTGGCGCAACTTTCGGTTTGACGCTCGACGCTTGGGTTGCTGAAACAGCGCTTGGTGCAGCACCGCTGGCGCCACCACCGGTAGGGAAATCAACCTTCTTGCGTTCGACCGTTTCTGAGGGGAGTTGCTCGAAATGTGACTCGATCTTGCCGTTGTCAACGCCTTGGCGATTGATGCCCGGAGGAGCGTCTTCAGGTGCAGCTTGTCGGTTCAAGATGGCAGCTTCTGCCCCAATGGCTTGGTTGTTGGGGCCTATGCCCGCTGGGGTTTCCAGCGCTTGGGTGTTGGCCGCCAAGTTTTCTTGCGGCAAGGGCTGCTTGTTGTCTTGCATGGCGAGCTTGGCAATGCCTTGCTCATTCGATTGACTGGCATTGCCTGCGATGCTTTGTCGGTTGTCCGCGTTGGCGTCATCAGTCAGTGTTTGGCGATTTTTGATGGGCGCATCTGCCGGCAGACCTTGCAGGTTGGGCGCAGCGGCTGGCCCGTTGTCGATGCCTTGACGATTCACATCCACTGCCTCTTGCTCGAGGGCTTGGTTGTTAGCGCTGAAACTGCTCGTACCTAAAGCTTGCTTGTTGGCTGCAATGCCATCGATGGCAATCTCTTGCACATTGGGCGCAATGACATCAGTGGGAATGTTTTGTCGATTGGCCTCAATGGCTTTCTCGCCATCGATGTTTTGGTTGTTGGCCGCAATATTGCCACCGCCCACGTTTTGTCGATTGGGTGCAATCACATCGGTGGGAATACCTTGCCGGTTGTCTTGGATGCCTTTGTCCGCCTCTAGCTTTTGCTGATTGGGGGCGATGACATCCACCGATACGTTTTGTACATTGGCCGCGATGCCTTTATTGGCCTCAATGCTTTGAATATTGGCTTGGATGTTGTCGGTACCAACGTTTTGAATATTGGCATCGATCACGTCTGTCGAGACGCTTTGCACATTGGGTGCTGCTGCGCCACCCTCGGGGATGGCCTGACGATTTTGGGCGGCTTTGTCGGCTGCAATTTTTTGGATGTTGGCCGCATCCGCGTTGTCGTCTGAAGCGATGTGTTCGGTGTGCTCGGCCAATGCGGCAGCCAAGGCTTTTTTCGCTTCTAGTTCAGCGAGTGCTTTTTGTTCGAGCGCACGTTTGCGGGCTTGGGTCTCTTCTTCGTTGGAGGCTACGATGTTTTTTGGAGTCTTGGCGTTGCCCGTGTGTTCAGAGACTGAAACACTGTGCTGGGAGCCACTTCTGACTATGCCGGTAAAGTCGTCGTCATTCATAAGTTTGATGGCGCGCTAACGAGTCAGGACGGTAGTAGATACCGATGGTGCCCGGGGCCGGAATCGAACCGGCACGCCTCGCGGCGGGGGATTTTGAGTCCCCTGCGTCTACCAATTTCACCACCCGGGCACGGGAGAGAAGAGCAATATTATGACACAGATTT
>JACCDV011131495.1_pt1 | contig 15947 bp, 16 predicted proteins | sample 7446131 | NCBI WGS metagenome assembly JACCDV01 (sample SAMN15323448, study PRJNA562643) | freshwater metagenome | isolation source: river surface water | place: USA:Blue River Watershed | collected 2017-08-17 | reverse complement strand
GTAGTTGTGGTTGAGCATGCGTGCTTCTTCTTGGGCCAGCACGACAACGCGACGGGCTCGGTCTGTAAAGCGCTCAAACATGGGCGGTGCTCCTTTGGATCGTTCTTTCGTTAAGCCTAATACCTGCGGGCCTACGCTCGCGAGGCGGAATTGCTCTGTCCTCTATAACCCCAAATGTGGCGGGGTTATGCCCGAAATTGGGCTAAATCTGGGGCTTTATAGCTTTTTGAGCATTCGGGTATTTCCCAGGGTATTGGGCTTTACCGACTCAAGATCCAAGAACTCAGCCACACCGGCATCGTAGGAACGCAGCAGCTCTGCATAAATCTCAGGCTCTACTGGAGTTCCTTCAATTACCTCAAAGCCATGGCGTCCAAAGAACTCTGTTTCAAATGTTAAACAGAAAATTCTCTTAACTCCGATTGCTTGTGCTCTTTCAATAATCGAATCCAAGATTTTATGACCGACTCCTTGGCCGCGAAGATTTTCAGAAACAGCAACTGTACGAACTTCTGCTAAATCTTCCCAAAGAACGTGCAGTGCTCCGCAACCAACAACTTGATCGCCATCAACTGCAACGGTGAATTCCTGCACGCTTTCATACAAAGTCACTGTCTCTTTTGAAAGCAGGCGACCTTGTGGTGCATACGAATCAATTAATTGACGAATGCCTTTGATGTCGCGAGTTTGTGCTGGACGAATCTGCATTGTTTAATCAACTTCAGGCTTTACCAGTGGGAACAAAATTGTTTCGCGAATTCCAAGTCCAGTTAGTGCCATCAGTAGGCGATCAACACCCATTCCCATTCCACCAGTTGGTGGCATTGCAAACTCCATTGCGCGCAAGAAATCTTCATCAACCTGCATCGCTTCTAAGTCACCCTTTGCACCAAGCGTTGCTTGTTCAACTAAACGATCACGTTGAACAACTGGGTCAATGAGCTCTGAGTAACCTGTTGCAAGTTCAAACCCATCAACGTACAAGTCCCACTTTTCTACAACGCCTGGAAGTTCGCGGTGTGCACGTACAAGAGGAGATGTATCTACTGGGAATCCCATTACAAATGTTGGTTCTACCAATAAATGGCGAGCAACATGTTCAAAGATTTCTTCAGCAAGCTTGCCGGTGATCCACTTCGGATCAATCTTCATGCCTAGCTTTTCAGCGATCTTCTTTAAATCTGCATATGGAGTAAGCGCCGTTACGGTCTCACCCACACCGTTAGAAATAGCGTCATATAAGGAGATTTGCTTCCACTGTCCACCTAGGTCAGCTTGGCGACCATCGTGGTGAGTAACCACATGTGAACCAGCAACGGCCATCGCAGCATTTTGAACAAGTGTGCGAGTTAAGTCAGCGATCGACATCCAATCGCCATAGGCCATATAGCTCTCGATCATCGCAAACTCTGGACTGTGAGAAGAGTCTGCACCTTCATTGCGGAAGTTACGGTTGATCTCAAATACACGTTCGATTCCACCAACAACGCAACGCTTTAAGAAAAGTTCTGGAGCAATGCGCAGGAATAGATCCATGTCATAAGCGTTTGAAAATGATTTAAATGGGCGTGCAGCTGCTCCACCATGCATAACCTGAAGCATTGGAGTCTCAACTTCTACGAAGTTGGCTTTATCAAAGGTGTCGCGAAGTGACTTCATAACTGCAGGACGCATTCGAGCATTGCTGCGAGCTTCTGGGCGAACAATTAAATCTACATAACGCATGCGCACACGTGTCTCTTCAGACATTGGCTTGTGATCATTTGGAAGTGGACGCAATGACTTAGATGCCAAAGTCCATGAGTTTGCCAAGATAGAAAGTTCGCCACGCTTTGAAGTAATGATTTCTCCGGTGATTGAAACGATGTCACCTAGATCAATATCTGACTTCCATGAATCAAGCGCATCTTGTCCAACCTTGTCCAAAGACAGCATTGCCTGAAGTTCAGTGCCATCACCTTCGCGAAGTGTTGCAAAGCAGAGCTTTCCGGTATCGCGCTTAAAAATAATTCGACCTGTTAGAGATTCAATATCGCCTGTCGCAACATCGATCTCAAGACCAACATACTTTTCACGGATCTCTTTAAGAGATTTAGTGCGAGGCACAGATACTGGGTAAGGCTCGACGTTGCGCTCTAGTAAGGATGCGCGCTTTTCACGACGAATACGGAGCTGCTCAGGCAGATCCTCTTCGGTAGGTAAGTTCTCTGTGCTCATAGGTCGCGAAGTCTACCGACTCAAGCATTTCGTTCGTGAATCAGGCGAAGCCCGATAAGCGTTAAATCAGGCTCGTGGTGGTCGATTGTTTCTGAAACCCCGATGATTAACGGCGCTAATCCACCTGTTGCAATCACCGTTGGCTTTTCAGAATATGAATCCAAAAGCTCTGCGGTAATGCGGTCGACCAAACCATCAACCTGTCCGGCAAATCCATAGATTGTGCCTGACTGAAGCGCTTCGACGGTGTTCTTGCCAATCACATTCTTGGGTTTGATCAATTCAACTTTTCGAAGTTGCGCAGCGCGTGATGCAAGGGCATCAACCGAGATTTCGATTCCCGGTGCAAGTGCGCCACCGAGGAACTCGCCCTTTGGTGATACAACATCAAGATTTGTTGATGTTCCGAAATCAACAACGATTGCTGGGCCACCAAAAAGTGTGTGCGCTGCCAAGGTGTTAACGATGCGATCTGCACCGATCTCCTTTGGATTATCTACTAGCAACGGAACACCGGTCTTTATACCTGGCTCAACAATTGTTACTCGTACATCTGAAAAGTAATCAGCGATCATTGTGCGCAGCTCTCGCAGCGTTGCTGGAACGGTAGAGCAAACAGATAGTCCCGTTAAGTTGTAATCCTCAACTAATGCTCGGTACTGCAGCCATAACTCATCTGCAGTGCTGCGAGGGTCGGTTTTGACCCGCCATGACTTAATCATCTCTTTGTCATCAAAGATTCCAAGTACGGTATTTGTGTTTCCCACATCTACTGTTAGCAGCATTGTTATCTCCCCACCATTGGCATGTTATCGATTAAGCGAACACCTTCTACCCAGCCCGCAATAATTGCTCTGCGGTTTTCCGTGGAATCATGTGCGGCAGAAAAATCTCGTTCATCAATAATTGTTGCGTAATCCTTTTCAAAACCAGGCTCAGTTGCCAGAGTTGAATTGAGAACTTCTTGGGCGATTTCCACTGATGGGGCAAGCTTTGCAGCGGCCAAAGCACGATGAATCACCAGCGCAGCTTCACGTCCCTTTTCGCTAAGGCGAACATTGCGTGAAGACATCGCTAAACCATCAAACTCACGAACAGTAGGAACGGCAACAATTTCGACCTTACTTTTCATCGCTTTGATTATCGTCAGTTGCTGAAAATCCTTTTCACCAAATACCGCTTTGTCCGGCTTTGCAATTGCGAATAGTCGATCGACAACTGTTACAACGCCATCAAAATGACCAGGTCGAGATGCACCTTCAAAGGTATTGCCTAGAGCGCCCGCACTGAGTGTCTTAAATCCTTCTGGGTAAAGATCTTCATACTCCGGAAACCAGACTTCGTTTGCACCAGCGATGGTTGCGATCTCGATATCACGCTGTGGTGTGCGTGGATATTTTTCCAAATCTTCTTTGTTTTCAAACTGCAAAGGATTAACAAAAATACTTACGATGACATCTTTATCCAGTGCGCGAGCACGCTTAATCAACGCTTGGTGGCCTTTATGCAAGGCGCCCATAGTTGGGACTAATACAGTCATTTCAGTGGCTCCAGTCCTTTCAGGTACCGGGCAAGATGTTTCAAAGTTTACCTCTAAGCAGGCAATTGCTCCAAAAGTTCTTTAATTGGTCCATGTGTAAGCAGGATTGCATCAGGCTCAATTTCAAACCATGGTTCTAGAACAAAACGACGCTCATGTGCGCGAGGATGAGGAAGCTGCAACTCATCGGCTTTACTCAACAAACCACCGTACTGAACAAGATCTAAATCAATTGTTCGCGGCCCCCAGTGCACAACCCTTTCGCGACCAAGGCTTTTTTCAATTCCGTGCAGCAGCGATAGCAAATCCATTGCTGGCAATTCACTTTCAATAATGCAAACGGCATTCAAATAATCAGGTTGTTCTGGGCCACCTACAGGTGATGTCGAGTAGTAACTTGAAACTTTCTGTACATCGGTTGCTTCTCGCAATAAAGCAACAGCTATGTCTAGATTCTCTTGTGGGTTACCGATGTTGGCCCCGAGAGCAATTACCGCTTTCATCGGGTTCGGGTTACTACAACTGCAATATCTTTAAGTTGAGCTGCGACTGGTGCTTGTGGTTTATGAACAGTAACCGACACTTGTTCAACCTTTACATGTTGGTTCAGTACTCGCTCGGCAATCCTGCCCGCCAATTTCTCAATCAGGTTCACAGGATTACTCGTGATTTCTTCAACCACTAAATCTGTGATCTCTGCATAATTAACTGTGTCTTCTATTGAATCTGAAAGCGACGGTTCGGTGAGATCGATATTGAGAGTTAGATCAACAAAAAAATCCTGCCCATCTTTTCTTTCATGATCAAAGACTCCGTGATACCCGAAGCCATGAATTCCGGTCAAAATGATTTGATCCTTCATGAACCAAGTACCTCCTTGTGTGGCTTCACACTATGAACTCTAACCGCCCACACTCCCGTTGCGCCAAGGCGCTTGGTGAGTTGAATGGTTGCCTCTTCTCTTTCATCAGGTGTATCTCCACCCAAAAACCTCTTGCGTGATCCGCCAACTAAGACTGGATAACCCAACGCTACAAATTGATCGATTGAATCAATGATTGCCCAGTTATGTTCGGCATCCTTTGCAAAACCAAGTCCAGGATCGATGATCAACTTATCTTTTTGAATTCCTGCATCCAAAGCAGCCTCAATACGTTCATTTAGCTCTGAAATCACATCGCTGACTACATCCCCATAAACAGCCTTGGAATTCATATCTTTTGACTGTCCCCGCCAATGCATTGCAATGTAAGGAACCTGTAATCGAGCCGCAGTTTGAAGCATTTCAGAGTCTGCTAAACCACCACTTACATCGTTAACAATCGATGCACCAGCTTTGATTGCTGCCTCTGCGGTTGTTGAACGCATAGTGTCGATACTTATTGGTGTTCCATGTTTTGCCAATTCAGCGATCACAGGGATAGTGCGAGCAATTTCTTCCTCTTCACTTACGCGATCAGCACCTGGTCGAGTTGATTCACCGCCAATATCAATAATGTCGACACCTTCGGCAATCATCTCAAGACCGCGTGCAATCGCAGCTTCGAAATCGTTGTGCTTTCCTCCATCGGCAAATGAATCAGGTGTTACATTCAAAATGCCCATCACCAACATGATCTACCCCTTGGTGATAAGTGAAATTGCTTCCGCACGGGTTGCAGGATTTGTTAGTGCACCACGTACAGCAGAAGTTGTTGTTCGCGCATGAGACTTCTTTACGCCGCGCATTGACATACAGAGGTGTTCGCAATCAATAATCACAATGACGCCCAGTGGATCAAGAATCTCAACCATTGCATCAGCAATTTGTGTGGTTAAACGTTCTTGCACTTGAGGACGTTTCGAATACATATCAACTAAGCGAGCTAACTTTGAAAGACCGGTGATCTTTCCGCGTGGGATATAACCAATGTGAGCAACGCCGTGGAATGGCGTTAAGTGATGCTCACAATGTGAAAAGACTTCGATATCGCGAACGATTACTAGCTCTTCATGACCGATATCAAATGTTGTTGTTAACACATCCTCAGGTGACTGCCACAATCCCTCAAAGTTTTCCTTCATTGCTCGAGCAACTCGTGCAGGAGTCTCCTTTAAACCTTCGCGATCTGGATCCTCACCCAGGGCCAAAAGCAGCTCACGGACAGCCTTTTCCGCACGTTCCTGATCGTAAGGACCAGAAGCGCGACCATCAGTCACGGTGACCTTATTTACCGTCACTTGCAGCCTTCTTACGTCGAGTTGGCTTCTTCTTTTCTTCTGCAGGCTGTTCAACAACTAAACGTTCTGGGACTGCAACTGGAGGTTGTTCAGATGGAATACGTGTTGCTGAACCAGTCCACGCTGGACGCTTCGTAACCAGCTTTACCTTCTTGAAAATCTCTGCGATTTCTTCTTTGTTCAGCGTTTCCTTTTCAAGAAGCTGAATGACCATTTCATCAAGAATCTTTCGGTTAGCAACCAAAATATCAAAAGCTTCTTGATGTGCATTCTCAATGAGTGTACGAACCTCGCGATCAACAACTGCGGCAATGTTCTCGCTGTAATCACGCTGATGACCATAATCGCGACCCATAAATGGTTCACTTGATCCGCCACCTAGCTTGATAGCACCAATAGCTTCGGTCATTCCATATTGAGTAACCATTGCACGAGCCAAAGCAGTTGCCTTCTCAATATCATTTGATGCACCAGTTGATGGGTCGTGGAAAATTAACTCTTCGGCTGCGCGACCACCTAGTGAATATGCCAATTGATCTAGCAGTTGGTTACGTGTTGTTGAGTACTTATCTTCATCTGGAAGTACCATTGTGTAACCAAGGGCTCGCCCTCGAGGCATGATCGTTACCTTGTGAACTGGATCTGTATGTGGCAGTGCATGCGCAACAAGTGCGTGTCCAGCTTCGTGATACGCGGTCACTCGACGTTCATCATCATTCATCAAACGTGATTTGCGTTGAGGTCCCGCCATAACGCGATCAATCGCCTCATCAAGTTCTAGATTTCCAATGCTGGCTTTGTTGTCTCTAGCTGAAAGCAATGCTGCTTCATTGAGAACATTCGCAAGGTCTGCGCCTGTAAAACCGGGCGTACGACGTGCGTAATCAACTAGTTTTACCTCATCGCTGATTGGCTTGCCCTTTGCATGGACCTGCAATATCGCTTCACGGCCCTTGAGATCTGGACGATCAACAGCGATTTGACGATCAAAACGACCTGGACGAAGCAACGCTGGATCCAAAACATCTGGACGGTTGGTCGCTGCAATCAAAATAACCTTTGAGTTTTCTTCAAAACCATCCATCTCAACAAGAAGCTGATTCAGTGTTTGCTCACGCTCGTCATGACCGCCACCCATACCAGCACCACGTTGACGACCAACAGCATCAATCTCATCGATGAAAACAATCGCTGGTGCATTCTCTTTTGCTTGAGTAAAGAGATCACGAACTCGGGCTGCGCCAACACCGACAAACATTTCTACAAAGTCAGAACCAGAAATTGAATAGAAAGGAACACCTGCTTCGCCAGCTACTGCACGTGCAAGAAGTGTCTTACCTGTTCCCGGAGGACCAAATAACAAGACACCCTTTGGAATCTTTGCACCTAGAGGTGCGTACTTTTCTGGCTTTGCTAGAAAATCTTTAATCTCATCAAGTTCGGCAAGTGCTTCATCAGCTCCGGCAACATCCTTAAAGGTTGTTTTTGGAACATCATTACTTTGAAGCTTCGCGCGTGACTTTCCAAATTGGAAAACCTTGTTTCCACCTTGAGCTTGGCTCATCATCCAGAAGAACAAGAAACCGATTAACAAGAATGGAACTATCGAAAACATGAATGACACCAAAATTGATTGAGATGGGACCTTTACATTCCAACCCTTTGGCGGCGGATTACCGGTTAATGCATCAACAATTGTTGGTTCTTGGCGGGCAACATAAAAAGCTTCAACCTTTGAAGAGCCCTTAATTGTGCTGCCAGGGTTGAGGATTAAGCGGATTTTTTGATCTTTATCTACTAACTCTGCGGATTGAACCTGTGCCTTTGAGATCGCATCTAACGCCTGTGAGGTTTCAATCTGGGTATAGCGGTTACCTGCAGAAGAGATTTGTCCAAAGACTGTTACTGCGAAAATTGCCGCAACGATCCAGAAAAGAGGTCCGCGAAATAAACGCTGACTCTTGGTTGGAGCTTTCTTGGATGTTTGCTTCCCAGAAAAACTCTTCTTAACTGGCTTCTTTGGCTTTTGTACTTGTGACATGTATGGGGACTCCAGAGATTATTCGTACATGTGCTTTGCAAGCACAGCGATAAAGGGAAGGTTGCGGTACTTCTCATCAAAGTCGAGTCCGTAACCAATTACGAAATCCTTTGGAATATCAAAACCAACATATTTCACATCAACTTCGACCTTTGCAGCTTCTGGCTTACGAAGAATTGAAAGAATTTCAACTGAACCGACACCGCGAGATTCGAGGTTTGCCTTTAGCCATGAGAGTGTTAAACCTGAATCAACGATGTCTTCAATGATCAAAACATTTCGACCAGTGATATCGCGATCTAAATCCTTAAGGATTCGCACGACTCCACTTGATTTTGTTCCGGAACCGTAGGAAGAAACTGCCATCCAGTCCATATCAATGTGGCGTTGTAAGGCGCGTGAGAAATCTGCAACAGCCATAACGGCGCCTTTAAGAACTCCAACAAGTAAGAGATCCTTGCCTTCGTAATCTTTTTCAACCTGCGCAGCAAGCTCCTTTAAACGTGCTTGCAACTGCTCTTCGGTCACGATTACGCGTTCGATATCGCCCTTGACTGCTTCTAAGTCCACGGTTCTCCCTAAGGTCGGTGCTGTGAGAGCGAAAGTCTGCCCGAAATCCGCTCAACCTTCACACCGCCCGGCAAATTGAGCGCACCCTGGCCGCTCCACGCGGAGATTAAGGCCTCAACCGCGCTCACATGCTCCAAGGTGACCATGCCAGCTGGGGCACCTGCCTCGTAGATCGCCGCCCTGATGACTCGAGTTCTAATTGCTCGAGGAAGACCCTCTAAATGAGCGCAATCTAAATCAGCGAGATCTAAATGAATCTCTTCGCGCTTTGCCCAATGATCTAAGGCATCGGCATCATCGCGTAAGAGATGAGCGCTTCGAGCTAATGCTTCTGCAATTCCAGGACCAATACTTTTTTCAAGAACCGGAAGGGCTTCAGTACGAACACGCACTCGTGAAAAATCTGGGTTTTCATTGTGTGGATCATTCCAAAACTGAAGATTTAACTCCTTGCAATACATTTCATTTTGAATGCGGGTGATTTCCAAAAGTGGACGAACATACAAACCATTGTGATGTGCCATCCCGGAAAGTGATCGTGTTCCTGATCCACGAGCAAGTCCTAATAAAACTGTTTCAGCTTGATCATCGCGGGTGTGACCTAAAAATACTGCAACGGCATTTTTTTCTTTCGCCACTTCTTGTAGCGCCTCATAACGAGCTTTGCGAGCAGATGCTTCTAAACCATTTTGCAGATCGACGTTTACTTTTTTGATGATGCAATCTAATCCGAAATTCTTTAACTGTTCCAAAACTTTCTGTGCTTGAGCGCCAGATTGTTCTTGCAGTTGATGATCAACAGTTACACCAACAACGGTGACTACAAACTCTTTTGATTCAATTGATAAAGCATGTGCAAGTGCAAGTGAGTCAGCACCACCAGATACAGCAACCAGAACTGTGTCACCGGCTTCGTAATTTTCTAGCCAGGTGCGTACAGCTTTTCGAACCGCTGGAACCGCCGTTGTCATGGCTTAACACTACTGCTGGTTTAGACGCGGCCACCAAATGGCATCAAACCCTTGATGCTGTAGATGTTTGAGTAAAGCAAGCCTTTACCCTTTGAGTTGGCTTCCCACATCATTCCGTTTCCGGCGTAAATTGTGATGTGGTGAATGGTCGAGATCGTTCCCTTATATGAGTAGAACAACAGATCTCCAGGAACTAGTTCCTTCAAGGAAACATGCTTTGTATAGCCGGAATACAACGCGGAGTTAAGGCGATCCCAGTTTGGCCAACCAAGTCCTGCTGCCCTATACGCCGCGTAAACCAATCCAGAACAATCAAAGCTGTTTGGTCCTTGTGAACCCCAAACATATGGCTTACGTGCAAGAACTTGTGCCTTTGCAAATGCAACCGCCTTGTCACGTTGCGCTTGCGTTGTTCTAATTGTTGAACGACCCTTGAAGCCACGATCAGGCCAAACATTTTTCTGTCCACCAGTTTGTGCAGCTGTACCAGCCTGACTTTCTTCAAGCAAAGCAAGCTGTCGCTGTTGTTCTAGTGTTGTACGAACTTTTCGTGCGCTCATTAATTGACGCATTAATTCATCTTGAACCTTTTGAAGCTTTGCTACTTCTTTAGCTTGTTCAGCCTTTGCATCATCTGCAACCTTCTTGGCTGCAGCAACTTTGTCTGTAGCGATTTGCTGAACAGCACGAGCTTCATCGGCAATTTTCTTTGCCTTTCTTGCTTCTTCTTCTGCAACCTTAAAGCGAGCAAGTGCAACGGAGTTCTGTGCTCCAAGTGTGCTTAGGGTTGACAGTTGATCTACTAAATCCTGTGGACCATTTGCACTTAGCAAAGGTTCGATATCGGTGATGCTTCCACCCATGATGTAAGCATTTGCGGCAAGCTTGCCAATTGTCTTATGTGCCTCTGCCACTGCAGCCGCTGTTTCAGCTGCATGCTTTGCTGCGATATTTGCCGCAGCTGTTGCAACCGCTAATTCTGCTTGTGCTTTTCTATATAGCGCAGTTGCAGCATTTGCTTTAGCGGTAAGGGTTCTTAAACTTTGATTTGCAGCGGCTAATTTCTTTGCTTGAGCCTCTGCTGCTTTTTTCTTTGCCGCTTCAACTTTCTTTGCGGCTTCAATCTCTGCCAAGGTTGGTTTTGGGGCTGCAACTGCAGGAACTGACGAAACCGCCAGACCCAGAATTACCGCAAGCGAAATCGCCCTAAAACTCTTTTTCACAATTAACCTTTCGGAGGGAAGGGCTCAAGAATAAATGCCCAACCTTGGAAAACCCTGTTTTTAGGTGAGAGTGTCCTTAATTAGCTACATCACGACGAACAAAGAGAATTGAAGCAATCAAGGCTCCAATAGCTACATATGCACCGCCTGTAGCAAGTGCATGGGAGTACGTGACATCCGCACTACCTCCCGAAGCGATGATTGTTAATTGTGATCCGGGCAACCATGACTGAGTTGAACTCTTCACTGCTACCAGCAAATTCTCAACAATTAATAGCCAAAGGACTCCGAAGGAAATCGCACTGATTGGAGAGCGAAGTAGTAGTCCAAGAACCATGCCGATGATTCCAAAACCAACTACAGAGATCGTCACATTGATAAAGGTTGTGTAGATGAACTCAATACCTTGGCTTGAGAACCACAAATCTGTAGATACATCAACGGTTGGGGCAAGAATCACTGATGTTGCAATACTTATGATTGCTGACAGAACAATCATCACTAAGGCAAACAACTTCATTGAAATTAGTTTTCCAACCAGAATCTTCATTCGACTTGGTTGGCGGACTAAAAGGTTCCGCAAAGTGCCATATGTGTACTCCTGGGCGGTTTGAGCCGCAAAGACACAGAGCGCGATGATTCCAAGGAATCCACCAACACTTGTAAAGCCTTGAACTCCTCCGCTTGCAAGGGCCAAAACTTCGCGACTAATCACTCGTCCTCGATCTGCATTTCCTTGAGGAGAATCAATCAACAAATATAAAAGTGCTGAAAACAAACCACTGAAAAACACGACTGCACCCATGGTGCCAAGAAACAATGTTGGACGACGTAGTTTGCGAAGCTCTGCTCTGACTACATTAAACATTACTTGTCCCCCGTCATTTCAAAAAATGTTTCTTCAAGATTAGGAAGCTGCGGTGCAAGCTGCGCCAAAGTTATTCCTGCATCAAAAGCAGCCTTGTTGAGTATTGGCGCCCAATCCATCGGAGCCAAAACATGAACGGAATCATTTCTGATGACCGCATGGTGTCCAGATTTTTCTGCAATCTCTACGATGCGGGCTAAATCAGAGTGCTGTAATGATTTGGCAATAATTGTTGGTTGTTGCTTAGTCATTAGTTCACCGATCGGACCAGCAAAGACAATCTCACCTTTTCGCAGCATCACAATGTAATCACTGATGATTTCAAGCTCTGAAAGAAGGTGTGAGGATACAAAAACAGTTGTTCCATCATTAGCGAGATCACGCAGTAAGGCACGAACTTCTTGAATGCCTTCGGGATCAAGTCCATTTGTTGGTTCATCCAACATCAGTAGCTTTGGATTAGGTAGTAGTGCAGCAGCAATTCCTAAACGTTGCTTCATTCCTAAGGAATAGGTCTTGTACTTAGATTTTCCACGTTCACCAAGACCAACTTTTTCCAAGAGAGTTTGAACTCTCTCGACTGGAAATCCTCCAAGTCGAGCAAGCACCATCAAATTTTCATGTCCAGACAATGCAGGATAAAAAGCTGGACCTTCAATCATCGCGCCAACGCGGCTTAAATACTTTTCAGGATGTTCAATCGGCTCTCCAAGAATCTGGCCCTTGCCAGTTGTAGGCGTAATGAGGCCGAGCAGCATTCGCATCGTGGTTGTCTTGCCCGAACCATTTGGACCTACGAAGCCGCACACCGTACCCAGTGGTACTTCGAAGTTGATATGTGAGACCGCTAAACGATCGTCGTACTTTTTGGATAGATCTGAGACTGAAATTGCAGTGTTGGACATGCCCCTTACTCTGCCACAATTAGCTCATGAGCAAGCGACCTTGGGGGTATCAACCTCGTCCGGAAACACTGGGACCTGACTGGGAACTTCATCCGCAAACACATTCAGTTCGCGCAGGTCTTGCTCGCACCGGATTTGGTGAGACATCTGAAGCCTTATTTCTAAACAGCGGCTTTACTTATACATCCGCTGAAGAAGCGTTTGATTCTTTTACCGAAGAGACTGATCACTACTTATATAGCCGCTTTCACAATCCGACGATTGCGATGTTTGAAACTCGTTTAGCTGCAATTGAAGGCGCAGAAATGTGCGTTGCGACTGGCTCTGGAATGTCAGCGATGTTCGCATCTCTTGCATGTCTTGTTGAACAAGGCGATCACGTCGTTGCTTCTGCTGCCATGTTTTCCTCATGTCACGTTGTAATTACAGAGTTCTTGCCAAAGTGGGGCGTGACTTTTGAATTAGTTAAGGGAAATGATCCAGCTGTTTGGGCCAAGGCTCTCAACAAACCAACCAAGGCAGTTTTTATCGAAACTCCAAGTAATCCATTGCTTGAGATTGTTGATATCGCGATGGTGAGCGAACTTGCTCACAAAGTTGGTGCAACGGTGATTGTTGACAACGTTATGGCATCGCCAGTTTTGCAAAAGCCATTGTCACTTGGCGCAGATGTAGTTATGTACTCAGCAACAAAGCACATCGATGGACAAGGACGAGTTCTTGCAGGTGCTTTATTGGGTTCTGCCCCATATATTCAAGAAAAGCTTTTGCCATTTGTTCGCCACACTGGTCCTGCGTTAAGTGCATTCAATGCATGGGTTCTAGTTAAGTCTTTAGAAACAATGCACATGCGTGTTGAGAGTATGGTCGCCAATGCCCAGGCGGTTGCAGAGTTCTTGGAAAAGCAACCAGCAATTAAATCTGTGCGCTACCCAGGTCTTAAATCTCATCCAGGTCATGAGCTCGCGATGAAGCAAATGAATAACAGTGGCGGAACAACTATTGGTATCGAGTTCAATGGTGATCAATCGCAGGTATTTGCCTTCATGAACAAGCTCCGCGTGATTGATATTTCCAATAACTTAGGTGACAGCAAGTCACTTATTACGCACCCAGCATCAACAACTCATCGACGTTTGTCTCCAGAAGTTCAAGCCGAAATGGGAATCACTCCTTCGGTATTAAGACTTTCAGTCGGCTTAGAACACTCAAGCGACTTGATTAAGGATTTGCAGCAGGCTTTAGCTAAGTAGTTGTGCAACAACAAGTAGTACTGACAAAAGACTTAAGTAAGTTATTGACCACTGGAAAATCTTGCCAGCTACCTTTGCATACTCTGCTGAGCCTTCTTTAAGCGCGACGAGCTGTACAGCGAAAACCAATCCCAAGGCGAGAGTAATTACTAACGACCATAAAGGTAGATCAGCGGAAACAACAAGCCACACAGAAGAGGCAATCATCAAGATTGTGTGGAACCACATCTCTTTGAGGACTCGACCCTTGGTTGCAACAACTGGAAGCATAGGTGTTCCAGCGGCTGCGTAATCATCTTTGTACTTAATTGCAAGCGCCCAAAAATGTGGTGGAGTCCAAAAGAAAATTACAAAGAAAAATGCCCATGCAGTCGCAGATAGGGAATTAGTAACTGCTGCCCAACCAATGAGAACTGGCATGCATCCTGCTGCGCCACCCCAAACAATATTTTGTGCGGTGCGTTGCTTGAGCGCCATCGTGTAAACAACAACGTAAAAAATAATTGCAATCAAAGCTAAAACTGTCGCAAGTGGTGTTGTAAAAATCCAAAAAATAACTAGTGAAAGCAATCCAATAAATGTTGCGAAAAGTGTTGCATTCTTTCTTGAAATTAGACCAGTAACGATTGGACGCTTTGCAGTTCTAGCCATCAACTTATCGATGTCGCTTTCAATCACCATATTGAATGCGTTCGCACTTCCTGCAGCTAAAGTTCCAGCAAAAATTGTTGCGAAAGCTAAACCAAATTGAGGTAAACCTTCAGCGGCCAAAACCATTGCAGGCAAAGTTGAAACGAGTAAAAGTTCTACCACTCGTAACTTCATTAGATCGAGGTATCCCCGCATAGCGCTGCTCACGCGCCAAGATTACTCAGCCTTTCGAAGTACGCCTCCCAGACCTCTCTCAGGGATAATAGTTACCTTGCTCTCAACGAGGAGATAAACAATGACCGAGAACAACAAGCCTGAATGGTTTGAGATCACCGACAAGGATGAGAAGCCTGAGCTTCGCAAGGTGTCCAAATCTCTACCTGTGAGCGCAGTATTAGTTGCAGCGTTGGTTCTTGGTGTCGGTGCAGTTGTTGCCCAAACCCAAAATGAGACTCCAGCATCTGCCGTGACGGCAAATGCCGTTCAAGCAACAGATGTACAAGCATCTCCAACATCGACTGCGGTCGCCGCAGTTGAGTCTGCAGTTTCTAATCCTGTAACCGCTGCCGTTGTTGGCACAGCTGCTGCAAGTAAGTTAGCTAACCCTTCGATCTCACAGTTGCCTACGCGTGGTGGCGATGATGATGATGAAGATGACCATCATGGACGAGGACATCATGATGATGAAGATGATGAAGATGAGGATGACGACTAACTAGTACAGTTAGGTAATGCGCTCAAAGTTCTTACCTCTAATTTTAGTAATTTCGCTCTGTGTCTTAGCAACTCCGGCACAGGGCGAAGTTGTTTCTCCATCCATGGAGTTAATTAAGACAATTAATGGGTCCATTTCTCCCAAATCAGTTCGCTCTTCGGGAGATGGAGTTGTGAGCGCTCACAACATGATGTACCGACATTCTGTAACGGTATATGACGCAAAAACCTTCGAATTGCTTCACACAATTCCTGACTCAGTTTCATTGAAAGATTTCGGTGCTTCCAATAACTCTGGAACTTACAAAGGCGCTCCTGTCGAAGGCAGCTTCTCACCAGATGGAAAGTATTTGTATGTAAGCAATTACGCGATGTATGGCAAGGGGTATAACAAAGAAGGTCATGACACTTGTTCGCCAGCAGATGGATATGACAAGAGTTTTGTTTATCGAATTAATCGTGCCACCTACCAAATCGATTCCATCTATCCAGTTGGTTCAGTGCCAAAGGTGGTTGAAGTAACACCTGACAATAATTATGTACTGGCAGCAAATTGGTGCTCATATACAGTTTCGGTGATTTCAGTTGAAAAGAATAAGGTTGTAAAAACCATCAAAATTGGGCGTTATCCGCGTGGAATAGCAATTAGCAATGACTCAACAAAGGCCTATGTCGCTGAAATGGGTGGCAACCGAATTCATGTTATTAATCTGCAGGATTTTTCAACTTCATTTATTCCGATCGGCAGTAACCCTCGAGCAATCGTCTTGTCTC
>JACCDV010997462.1_pt1 | contig 15949 bp, 18 predicted proteins | sample 7446131 | NCBI WGS metagenome assembly JACCDV01 (sample SAMN15323448, study PRJNA562643) | freshwater metagenome | isolation source: river surface water | place: USA:Blue River Watershed | collected 2017-08-17 | reverse complement strand
TTTGACTTCTATGAAGTTGAATACTCTGACAAGGATATTGTTCCTGGTGTTCATGCATACGAAGGCCGTCATCGTTCTAGTAAGGCTGTCATGGGCAATATTGCCTATCCTATCGATGTGCCTAATGCTCAGTCTAACCTTGGGGGTTTGGCCAGCCTGTTGAACTGTGGTTTGGAAATGCACTTTGCCATTGGCGAGCTAGACTTCCAAGCATCACGTGAAGGCTTGTCTTACATTCCACAAACTATTGAAGCAATCAAGCGCAAACTAGAAGCCGTCAATGGTGCGTTGACTGTAGTGCTGACAGCCGAAGCCGACGCCGTTAAAAACCTGTGGGATCGTGCATTGTTCTTGAACAAGAAGCGTGATCAGCAACTGTGGTCTGCGGCCGTGCAAAAGTATGTTGTTGACACCAAGTTTGAACTGTTGGATTTCCCACAATGTGGTTATGCACGGTTGAAGCGTTTTAAGTTTCCTGTGGACACTTTGTCTAAAAAGTACAACATCTCCCTTCGTGCGTTTGATAAGAGCCGTAGCTCTGTAGGTTGTAGCAATCTGAAAGCTTCTAACGAGTACACCAATACGTTGGACGCACAAGGTCGCAACATTGTAATTCCTACATGGGAAATCTCTGTCAGTAGTTCTTCATTCTTTATTCTTAATGACACTAAGTTTGGTGCAACAGAACGTGCCAAGTACCACTGGCGCACTAGCAAGGATGTTAACAAAGACGGTTACCAAGATACTGTATTTGTAATCGAAGCCGCTGATAAGAACAAGCCGGTTAAGACCAAAGCTTTCTTCAAAGCATTGTCTAACCCTCCTGCTTCTCGCATCTTGCAAGCAAGCTCTTTGCTCTGCAAAGAACGCAAGGAAGGTAGCATTGGCAAGAACGTGACCATCATGAAGCTGGAAGAAAAAGGCTACGGTGGTTACTACTCACAAAAGGAATTGGTATGGCGTGATGCTGGTAAAGCTGATTCGTTCGATGCCGCAGAAACTTACTACTACCTGCCTCTGAGCGGTTACGTTCTGGAAAGCAAATACGGTTACTCATCGGCTAAATCATTGAAAGATGATGTTGATGGTTCTGGTATCAAAGGTATCCATCGTGGTTCTATCTATGGTGTACGTAAAGGTGACATTGAGTTTATCAAAACTCAGTCTAACTGGGTCAACTATGAAGAACACATTGTGGATGTACTGAGTAAGCTTTCAGAAAAAGATATGCTTGGAATGGTAGCCGCAGAGGTTGACCAGTTCGAACATATTCGCTACAATAACGACACAGCAACAAAGATTGAAAACAACAATAGCCCATTCTTGGTGCTAATGAAAACGTTCAAGGGTGTTGACAAGGTTAAATTTAACCAGGCTAATTTCCAAACTCTGGCTCGACGATATGCCAAAGATTTGAACTTTGACCCGGTTGCGTTTGCAGAAAGTTATGTTAACAAGTGCAAAGCAGTTTATGCTCGTTATCCGTTGCTAGAGAACCTGCGTTACCGTGATCGCAGTGACGCAATCGCAGAGTACATCAACTTAATTGACACAAAGAAAGGTGTTTAACATGATAGAGATTCTAGGTATTAGTTTCTGGGTTCCGGGGTTATTGATTGCCGCAGTGGCATTGAGTATTGCAATTTATTTGAAAAAAGGTGTTTAAAATGAGCTTCCCATATCTGATTCAAGGTAAGAACATTGTTGTAGTGATTGGTAACACCAGTCACACTGTTTCTTCAACTCATATTTCTTATGAAAAGCTGAAAGAAGCTATCAAGAACGATGACTGGGATACTGTAAAGGATCTAATCGAGCCCAAGAAGGTTGTGCTCCAATACGGCAAGGGCAATGTCGAAGTCCAAGGCGACAAGATGTACTGGAAGGGTAAGGAGTTTCACAACTACCTGGCTGGCAAGTTTATTGATATGTACCAAGAAGGTTTTCCTGTTGAACCAATGGTTAACTTTATGGAAAACCTAATGAGTAACCCAAGCAAGCGAGCAGTTGATGAACTGTATGCTTTCCTGGAAAAAGGTAACTTGCCTATTACAGCAGATGGTTGCTTCTTGGCTTACAAGAAAGTCCGTAACGACTACTTGGATATCCATTCAGGTACTATGGACAACTCTGTAGGCAAGACTGTTGAAATGGAACGCAACGAAGTTGATGACGACAAGGATCGCACCTGCTCAACCGGTTTGCACTTTTGCTCACTGGATTATCTGAGTCACTTTGGTGGTCACGACAGCCGCACTGTTGTGTTGAAAATCAACCCACGTGACGTTGTTAGCATTCCAGCAGACTATCATTCGACTAAAGGTCGTGCATGTCGCTACGAAGTTATTGACGAAATCAACAAGGATGCCGCAGATGCTTTCGTTGCCCCTGTGCAAGAAACCGCAGTGGTTGCTGGTGTCAGTGCTGATGTTATCCGTGCCGCAGTTGAAGCCGCAGTAAAGGCCGCACTTGCCGCACAAAATACTTCTAACGAAGCTGACGGATCGGGTATCTAAAATGTCAAACCTTGCTGAATACTTTGCAAAACATCGACCTGAACCAACTTGGTCGTTTGGAGAGCGGGTATTCGGCAAGTATAAAGGCATTCCGTTTGTGGGTACTACTGGCGGCGAAGGAATGGTAAATGAAACAGAAGGTTCGATAGTTACCGTATTTCTCGATTTGCCTCTTAAACATAACGATACATGGCACATGACTTACATTAAGGTCAAGCCAAAAGATATAAAGCGTTTGACTTCAATGGATGAAACTGAGCCTCTAAAACTCAAGGAAGTGGGTTCGATTCCCACCAAACGCACCAAGGCTAAATAGATTTGTAGCGCAAAGCTACAACCTAACAGACTTTAAGATTACTATGCGTCTAGTCTGTACGCAGTAAAAAGGAAGAAAAATGATGTATCAATCAAAACTCGTTGCGAGTCTAAAAGCTAATGGTAAGATCCTTCGCGAATTCAAGGATACCGTTTATATTCCATTTGGTAGCGAATATAGTTTTCTAATTAAAAATCTCAATACAACCAGAGCACTTGTTAATGTATTCATTGACGGTGAAAATGTCATTGAAGGTGGCCTGGTACTCAATGCAGGACAAGAAATTGATTTAGAGCGTTATGTCAAAAACGGTAACCTCAAAGAAGGAAATCGTTTTAAGTTTATTGAACGTACTAGTTCTGTTGAACAACACCGTGGTACTAAACTTGAAGACGGGTTGGTTAGAATTGAATTCCAATTTGAAAAACTACGCCCTATTATCAATGTAGCACCAACATGGAAAAACACTCCGTGGCCTTCATATCCTCCGGGTGTACGAGATGTATTTTATGGCACAACAGGTTCTACTACTTCCTTTAATGTCAACGGAGTATTACGTAGTGTAGATACCAGTAACGGAGAAAACACTCGTGCCAGTGCCACTGCCGCAACCAATGCTACATTAAAATCAATGAACATTAATGCAAGCAGTGAAATACACGATGGTATGGCTACCATGGATTGGATGCCTGCTAACGATGTTGGTATCACTGTACCTGGTAGTAAAAGCACACAATCGTTTGTTACAACTGTTATGGGAGAAATGGAATCTGAAAAGCATTCTATTGTTTTAAAATTGTTAGGTGAAACACCAGACAACAAACCTGTGGCAAAACCTGTCACAGTCAAACACAAGACAAAGTGTATTACATGCGGTAAACAAAATAAGGCACATGCCAAGTTTTGCACCGAATGTGGTACAGCATTAGAAATCTTTGCATAAGTACGTGGGGGAGAAATCCCCCACTTTTAAAGGAAACAAAATGAACTAGATTGAATTAGATTGTAAAGAGGTAGTGTTCCATTTCAACAAAGGACACTTAGCAGACCAGACCATTCCTATGTGGGTCTTAAAAACACAAGGACAATCCTTTTACGTAAATCACGTAACATGTCAAATGCCTTGGACTACCAAGGAAACACCTGATAATCCACATACCAAAGGTAGCCTGAAAATAAAACATTGTAGGCTCACAATCGACGATAACGGCCATGCTATTATAAGCTCAAAGGAAAGTAGTTCGGGGAACAATATATGATTGTGCAAGTTAAGTAAATTTAGCAATAGTTTACTCTGTTGCCAATAAAAAGGAAATTTACAAATGAAAAAAATTATTTTAGCATCTATTTTGGCCGCTTCGGCTGGTCTTGCATCCGCACAAACATCAGTAACGCTGGGAGGCTCTGTTGTTGACTCGGACGTAAACAATCAACAAACACATCGCACAAGTCTTACTGTACGTACAGGCATTGGCTATGGTTTGGTAGGCGATGTAGGTGTTATTAACAGTCAGAACGACACAACCAAGGCTACATCAGTTCGTCATGAAGTTGGTGTATCAGGTGCATTGTTCAGTGCAGGTAACCTAACAGGCAACCTTCGCGGTGCAGTAGGTACACGTACTGTATCTGGTCAAGACCGTGCTGACTACTACTCTGTAGAACCAGGCATCAACTACAAAGTCACTAATGCATTGACAACAAGAGTGGCATATCGTTTTAGAGACACATTCGCATCAAGCGGAAATGATCGAAATGATACAATGCGTTACAGTGCTTCGTATGCACTTACAAAAAATGATTCCATTGGTTTAGGCTACGATGTAGTCAAGAAAGATGGCGCAGAGAAGGCTGTAAATTTCAGCTACACACGTTCTTTCTAATTTAGAAAACTGTTCAGCCAAAAGCCACCGTAATGGTGGCTTTGTCTTTTTGTACTCTATAAATACTTTGCAAGACAAAAGTTTTGCATACACTCAGACACAGGAGAAAAATTATGAGTACAACACCAGCCTCTAACGGCTACATGATCCGTTTGGAAGTTTTGAAGATGGCACAGCAAATGGCCGAACAAGACTGGCATGCCAAACGAGAAATCCAAACCCAAGCTTACTTCAATCAAGTCGAATTGGTCAAAAGCCAAGAGAACGCAGTATTGCCACCTGCCCCAACCTTTGAACCTTTTCCTACACCGGAATCGATAAAGGCCAAGGCCAGCGAGCTTTACAGTTTTATTACAACAAAGTAAGTTAGCCAAATGAAGTCTATATGGTTGACAACTTTATAGACTTCTCCCTTTAAACTTGTTATAATTGATATACCATCACCAAGTGATGTATCCAATAAAGGAAATCAAAATGTTAAAGAAATTTAAAGAAGATACAAAGCAGTACAAACTATTCAAGGCCCTAGTTATTGACGGCGAAACACTAACCGAAGCCGCTATCAGCAAGCGTTTTGGTATTGCCAACCCAACAGCTACTATCAGCCAAATCCGTCAACGTGGTTATGCAGTATATGCAAATTCACGCAAGGCAGGCAATGGTGTTCAAGTTACTGAATATCGCCATGGTGAAGCAAGCCGCCGTTTGGTAGCACTTGCATACAAAGCACAGTCTTTGGGCATTTCAATCTAATTTAATACTAAATTAGTACAAAAACCCGCACATTTTGCGGGTTTTTTCTTTGAAAAAACAGGTAAGTTGTTGTTTTTAAAGCTGATTTTTTGGTTGACCTTTTGAAAATGGCCATATATAATAATACTATGTTCCAACGAAAGGACCTTAAAATGAAACTACGTTACAATATACTAGCTTTGGCACTTGCCGCTGTGTTCGGTACAGCACATGCTCAGACCAAGGCACTTAATTACGAAGCTCGTGAAATCTCCACTGTAATCAAAGCAGGCGGTGTTGATAAAGTTTGGGCACGTGGAATCACTGGCAAAGGTTCTATCATTGGTGTTATTGACCAAGGCTTTGATGTAACTCACAAAGACTTCACTGACAGTATCATTGCCGCACGAAACTTCAATCCTACGGTAGCACAAAAATCAGGTACCACAGTCACCTGGGGTCTACATGGTACACAAATGGCCGGTATTGCCGCAGGTAATTTGAATGGCATGGGTACTGTAGGCGTGGCACCCGATGCACGTCTTTTGCTGGCCCAAGTAGGCCAAGGTGGTACTTCAGCATCTCTAGACAGTGGTGCAGTTCGTCAGGCACTTGACTGGCTCAGCCTCAACGGCGCTCATGTAATCAACATGAGCTTTGGATCAAACTTTGATACCAACTTCCAAAGGGGCATGAAGCTACTGTCAGCGAATCAGCCAGGTGTGTGGATTGCTCCTGCCGCTTATGGATCTATGTACAGCTTCAAAGCTAGTGACATGAATGGATATGCAGTTGCCACAAACCGCGGAAGTATTTTGGTTGCATCTGCAGGTAATCAAGGACTGCCTTATGCGGCTTTCCCAGGTGCCTTTGCTACTCAAGTTGACAGCAATGGTAAATTGGTTCTTGGTGGCCGAATGATTATTGTTGGTGCCACTGATAGCACTGGAACAGTCATTGCACCGTTCTCTAATCGTGCTGGTCATATTTGTACCAACATGGTAGGTAATCAATGTAACGATCCATATCGTGTGCGTGACTTCTTTGTTGTAGCACCTGGTATGCAAGTATACGGTTCTACCCCTAATCAGATGAACATGGGTGCTGATGGCGCTACCGCAGTAAATGGTACAAGCCCAGCGGCCGCATACGTGTCTGGTGGTATGGCACTAATGAAACAAGCATGGCCACAGCTTCGTCCTGAACAGCTGGTTGCAATTACATTGAATACTGCCAAGGACCTTGGCGCCAAAGGCGTCGACGATGTATATGGTCGCGGTATGGTTGACTTTGATGCGGCTACCCGTCCAATGGGTACAGTGGTGCTGGCTAATGCAAGTACACTAAATGGTTCTGGTCCTACTGGCAAGACTGTTACACTTGCAAGCACTGGTGTTAGAACAACAGGCGCAATCAGTCTTGGTGCTAGTTCAGTTTTGCAACAAGCTCAGGTAGTTGACAGCATGGGTCGTAACTATACTGTTGACCTTACTAAAGCAATGGGTTATAGTAATGCAATGAGTTACCAGTATGGTACTCCTTGGATGAGTATGGCAGGCGCAAACTATCGTCATATCACTAATACCGTTGGTAAAGATTCTACAATGACCTTTATGAGCAATGAACGTGGCATGGCTTCTCAATACGAGTGGTCAGTTAACAATGACACTCGTGCCAGCGTTGAGTTTGGTGCATTGCAAGAACAAAACGGTTTCTTGGGCACACAAGGCAGTGGCGCAATGAGCTTTGGTAACAGTAATACTCAATGGGCAGGTGCTGGTTTTCAACACCGTGTATTTGGAGATACCAAACTGGTAGGTAATTACACAATGGGCGTGACACGTACCGGCAATACAGCAGACAGTATGATTCAACTTGGATCTACAATTATTGCTGATTCTTGGAAACTTGGTGTAGCACAAGACAACGTATTCTTCAGCGGAAAGACCCGTGACACTGTAAGCGTGTCGTTGGCAAGCCCTGTAGCAGTTCGTCGTGGTAGCGCAACAGTTACCGGTGTAACAGGATACACTTACACAGACAATGCAGATGGCACCACTGATGCTAATCCGATTGTTAGAAGTGAAAAAGTTAGCCTAGCACCGCAGACACGTGAAATGAATCTGGTACTTGGTTACAATGTAATGGTTCGTAACGAAACTTCAGTAGGTTTGAATTTTGTTCGACAGTTCAATGCAGGCGGCCAGTCGGGTGCAACAGCAAATGGTATGAGCATTATGGTCCGTAGTGTGTTTTAATTCTACTAGGCACACAAAGACAAGGGCTTGACGGCCCTTGTCTTCTTTTGTATAATAACGAAAAGGAAAGAATATGAACGCTGAACTTGACGCAACATTGTGCAGTAAGTACCCTAAGATGTTTGTAAATCGTTTTGCTGACATGCAGACTACGGCAATGTGTTGGGGTTTTGAACACGGCGATGGTTGGTATAACATTATCAATGCACTATGTTCAAACATACAACATCGAATCGATTGGCGTGAGCGCCAGATTGAAGTGGCAACAAATCATAATAAGATGGTTGCTGATATGAAAGCAGGTGACTTTTCTGCGTTTGATAAAGTGTCGCAAGCATGGGCAAGTGATTACAAAGAAAGAATGAAGCAAGATTACCTTAAAGGTGATCTACGCAAAGTACCTGAACCAATTCCGCAAGTTGTTGTAGATCAGGTCAAAGAAAAGTTTGGCACACTACGTTTTTATTACACTGGCGGTGATGATGAGATCTCCGGAATGGTGCGTATGGCAGAAAGTATGAGTGCTGTAACGTGTGAAGAATGTGGCAATCCTGGGCGCCAACGAGGAGGTGGTTGGGTTACCACACTGTGCGATAAGCATGCCGAAGAACGTGGAATTTATTTTAACGAAGATTCAAAAGAGTTTTAACATGAGCATTTTGTATGTACTGGTAGGTGTACCAGGGTCTGGTAAAAGCACTTGGACTGCCCATCAATCTTTTGATTGGGACAAGACTGTTATTGTAAGCACTGATAATTTTGTTGAGCAATACGCAAGGTCAGTTGGTAAGACTTACAATGAAGTCTTTCAAGAATACATGCCAACTGCGGTCAACAAAATGGCGGCGCAAGTACGCGATGCTTTTAACAAAGGCAAAGACGTTGTATGGGATCAAACAAGCACCAGCGTAAAAACTCGTGCTCGTAAACTGAGAATGGCACCCGAGCACTATACAAAGATTGCTGTAGTGTTCAAAGTGCCGCCGGCTGAGCTACACGCAAAGTTTTTAGACCGTCCTGGCAAGAGCATTCCAGAAGAAGTTATGAAAGATATGATCAATCGATTCGAGTACCCGACTATCAACGAAGGATTTGATCGAATCATTGAAGCAAAGCTACAAGGTGTAGAACTATGAAAAAAATTTACTACGAAAAACGTGGCCGACGTTATGTCCCTGTGAGCGAGTACGATAGTGAGTACCTGGACAGTTTTTCCAAAGGCAATCATCTTGTGATGTGCTATCCTGGCGGACAGAGTCGTCGTTACAATATTGACCCTGCATTGGCACCAATGATTGCCGCAGGCCGCTATGCTGAAGATGCAATGAGCAAAGCATTGGTTCGTGCAAGCGAACTGAGACCGCACAAAAAGCCCATTACCGAAAAGCAAAAGAAAGCATGGGAAGCTCTTGCAAAATCATTCGGCGATGAGCGTTACTACGTTGAGCTACCTAGTGCTAGAGAAGTTACCGAAGCCGGCTTAAAAGCAATGGAAGACGAAGCAAACAAGCTATTGTCGCATCCAATGGTAAAAAGTGCGTATGACGAATTTATGGCTACTTGCAAGTTAGTTTTGGATTCTAAGTAACGCTTGTTCGACGCTCAGTCGTTGTCTTGAAACCTTGCACTGCAATACCACACTGATTGCAATGCGAGGTTTTTCTTTAGTAAACACAACATGAGGTATGCCAGCATGTATAATGTTTGCTCCTGCTAGCACAGCTTCTTCGATAACTTCGCATTCGCCCCTTGGCCAACTAAGGTAAGGAGAAACCTGTCGTTCATTGATTGTAGTAGGAGCGGTGTTTATGTCATGGTGGCTTTGTGCATTTTCTTTAAGAGAAAACCATTGCATCGGTGAATCTTCGCCGCCCAAGATAAAGTTTATTTTACTGCATGTTTCTGTGATATGATCTAGGTCTGTGTGTATGCGTCTAACTGTACAATTAGCAGGTAGATAAAATACTTCAGCAAAACTTATGTGTAAGTTTTTCGAGTCTGCCCAAGACAATAGTTTAGGCGATAGTTTTGTAGTAGGAAACCCAAAGTGCCTAGCGTCTGCTAATTCCCAGAGGTAATCAAATTGACTATTATCGTCGACTGCCCAGGGACAATCGATAGGTTGATAGTTTATGCCCATTGTATAGCCTGCCAATGCATCCTAATAGTTCTATATCTTTCCCCAAAGTAGTTTGACCCACCCATTAGCTTAAAAAGCTTTTGATTGCAGTTGGGATTTGACAGTATCATATCTACTGTGCGCTGTGCATGTTGTTTGTTCTTGGCAAAGAATACTTTGTTCTTACCCCACATGACAGGAAATAACAATCCTTGTTGTTGTGCAATTACAGTTGCCCACGTTCTTAAAGGAGCACCTGTGCACCAATCGTCGACAACATAAATTCCAGTGTCCTTCAACAAAGGTATTGCAGTTTTTATAGTTGATAAATTTTCGTCAACCCCGTCACCGTAGTCGTGGTGTATAATATCAAACTTACCGGATACTTCTTGTTCGGTTTTTACGCAGGTTACGTTTATATTAAGCCCAGTTAAGCGAGCTGTTCTTTCTTTGATCCATTGCCCTGCTTCAGTTGCTGTAGATATTTTACTGAGAGCAAGTACTTCGTCTTCTGTTAAGCATTTTTTAAAATGATCAGAGTACCAAGCACCTGTAGTTGTAGCGCCAATAAAGTCCAAATGATCAACCCCAGTGAACTGTACATCAGTGTGCCCTGTTTCGTGCAACACTTCGTTGAATACCCCCAGACCTCCACCTATATAAGATCCAAGTTCCAAGAACGTTTCAATTTTTGGCTGACTGCTAAACAGTAGCCAACATGCAATAACATCTTCAGGCGGACTAAGCATACCCAGTTTTAAGACATGTTGATAAATGTTATTTAAATTTCGCCAGGAATAGTCCATTTTTTCTCCGATAAATATCCGTATGATTGATAACTTCTATGTATATGAACCTGCAGACTTTTTAGATGTGCCTTACATACAAAACTTAGTTATGGCCAAATTGGAAGAAGAGTTCGTCCTTAAAGGCTATGTAAGAATTGACGTAACACAAGACAGCTACTTAACGTCAGTAAGAGAAAAGCTACCATTTCTTGGTACTTGGTTAAACATATATCATACTCCACCAAAAGGTTACATACCTTTGCACATTGATGGTCACCGTTTGGCGGCATTCAATATTCCTATACAAGATTGCAATGAAACAAGCCAGACAATATACTACGAAGCAGTTGACGGTGAGTTTGAAAAAACATACAAAGCCGACGAGCGCCATTACAGGGTAGCAGGTGAACCACGTGAAATTTACAGATTTGCACTAACACGCCCGGCACTGATAAGAAATGATGTTGCTCATGACGTAAAGAGATTCAATGCAACGGGGGTTAGGATCATTGCTAGCTGGGGAGTGTCAGGCACATTTGAAGAGTGCCGAGACTTCATGAAGTCTTGTAATTTATAAATTTCAAATTTTTCCACCATAAACGGTTGACTTCTGACATCTCTGGATATATAATTACACTATGCTAAACACAAACCTATTACCGTTAACAACAGTAAACGCCGCGGAGGGTACTCCGAAGGCTTGATCCTACACATCTTGTAAGATTGAGCCTCGGAACTAAACACTCCGAGGTTTTTGTTTGTAGTAGTTTTGTATTAGAATTTTTTTGATGCGGGTGTAGCTCAGTTGGTAGAGCACTACCTTGCCAAGGTAGATGTCACCGGTTCGAACCCGGTTACCCGCTCCAAAAAAGTTTTGAAATTTTTAAAAAAAGTCGTTGACAGTTGTTTGGAAGTAACATACAATAGTCACATGCTGTAGCAATACAGCAAAGGATGTTGTAGAAATACAACAAAAAGATTTCAAAAAGTGGTTGACATAGAAGCGCAAGCAGTATAAAATAACCACTTAGCAACAGATAATTGTATTTGTTGTAACAGCTCTTTAACAAGTTGACAGCATGTTTGCTCGGTTCGTCTATCGGCTAGGACACCGCCCTTTCACGGCGGGAAGAGGGGTTCGATTCCCCTACCGAGTACCATAATAAAGTGTTATCAAGGTATCGTCATAGGACGCTATGACTATGCGGGCCCAACCGGCCGGGAACGGGTCCTAAGATAACTGCATCGGCTTTGACCAGGAAGCACCTGACGTCTAAATTTGTATGATAGCACTTTATTATGGTATGCCCGGGTGGTGAAATGGTATACACAGGAGACTTAAAATCTCCCGTCGAAAGGCATGCCGGTTCGAGTCCGGCCCCGGGCACCAAAACTTTTTAAAAAAGTTGTTGACAGGTTGTAAAAAGCTTGCTACAATAGATGCTTAGTTAGAAAATAACTAAACGTTCTTTAAAAAGTTAACGCAATGTCTTTACATTGTTGAGCACTCTAAACGCCCACCTGTCGTGGTTGACGGCCGGTAGTTGCGCCTCTAACCAAGCCGCTTCGTAGAATGTTCAACAATGTAAAGAATTCAAGGGCAGTATAATGTCCTATAGGCAGTTCGCTGTCTATGAAGAATAAGTGCAGTGATGCACCCAAAGCAGAAGCGTCCTACACGCCTGCGCTGGTAACAGTTCGTTTATGCAAGCCTGCTCACTGTGGCGACACAGCGTTCACTGATAAGACCGGTGGATGTAACAATGAAGCAAGTGTATGGGGAAGAACATATATCGACAGGCCGCAAGGAACCTGGGTATATGAAAAGTAACAGGTGGTGCTGACTTCCATACAAAACCAACTTGTCAATTGGTATGAGAAAGGGTAGTGTATTTGTCCGAAGGGTCGCTCCTAAGGGCTCGTATGCAGTTTTAGTGGTTAGTGGATGCGTTGTGAAACGTAGACACCGGTCGCAAAAAACGTCTGAGTAGTCCGCGAGACAAAAGGAACGTGGTGTGTTGTATTGTGTAAAACAAAATTTTATACAGCAACTGAGTCAGCACATCGCAGTAGGTTGTTATAGGCTAATGGTAGGCCAATTCTCTGTTAAAGAATAGACTGAAGGTTCGACTCCTTCTAACATCGAAAAACGCAAAGACTGACTCGGTTATGTGTGAAAAGCATCTAATACTTGACACGCAAGTGAATCAAGTCTAGTAAAGCTCGCAAGGTGATACTAGTTTATGCTGGAAGTTTCGTAAGGTGTTAGCGCACTTGAATGGCTCGCAAGGTCAACGGGATAGAAAGCGTAGAATAACACATAATGACAAGACTACTGCCTGTCTTTAAAAACGGCGATGCTGATAGCAGACTACAATACTAGGAATAGGTTGTAGTGGATGTCGGAAGAAAGTATGCTCGCAAGGTGTACAATAATGTCCGAGGTGTTATCAGCTTAAGGTGTAATCTCAACCTTAGGCACTATTCTAAAGCACATTTAACTAAACTCGGGTTCATCCGTGATAGCATTGCTACTATATTAAGTGTGTTTCATAATAGTTATGCCCCGGTGGCGGAATGGTAGACGCGGTGGTCTTAGAAGCCACTATCGAGAGGTGTAGGAGTTCGAGTCTCCTCTGGGGCACCAAAGTTAATAATGGGGGAGTGTGCATAGCGTACTTCAAGTACTACAGTGCCTACTCTTAAACGACAGTAGAGCAATCACGCAAAATCCGTGATGTAAGTCTTGGAGCCACTCCTGCGCCCCTTCGCTGATATCTGTTGATTTTAATGCATTACATTAAATAAATGCATGATCAACATAGGCTATGCAGAAGTAACTTGGGACCTAAATGCATATTGTAAATTTCAATGCAGTTATTGTCAGCCAAGTTTTAAAAACGGATTGTTAGATCAGTCTGTTGATCAGTATCTGTCTATAATAGAAAAATTACAACATACAAGATATCAACATCATAGTATGATACACTGGAACATAGGCGGCGGGGAACCACTACATTTTCCGCACCTGAGTGTATTGTTGAAGAAGATAAAAGAAAAACCAAGTGTTGTTAGATTAGATACCAGTGGTGACGATACATGGTTTTCACTTTACGCTGTTATAAATCTAATAGACAAAATAAAACTTACATATCATTCGTGGCAAAACGATGACGTGTTTGATTTTATATTAGAACAGTGCAAAGAAAAGAACATAGAAGTATTAATTGAAGTACCACTTGTACCTGGACTTATTTTTGAGTCTCGTGAAAAAGTAAATCGATACAAAGAACTTGGTTACGATTGTCAAGAGCAAATTTTATTAAACGTTGATGGTCAATTGCACCTTGATTACAGTACAGTTGACGCAAATAGAATCTATGGTAGGCCAGACAACCACATACCAGAAGAGGTAGCAGTAGATTACATAGATTTAAGAATTGTCAACGACATTGATCCTGTGTATACAGGAATGCCTTGTTATGCTGGTGTTGATTGGATATACATAAATCATAAAGGTTTTGTGTCATACAGTCAATGCGGCGGAAGAAACGAACCATTTAATGTATTTGATCCAAATTGGCAACCGCCTGGAAATCATTTTCCTTGCACAGTTAACCAATGCAGAAGCCAACAGGATCGAAGCAAGATAAGAATAATTGGTAGTAACCAATAACAGAACGTTCTGTCTAATCAACAGATACTGTGACCCGCAGGATGAGAAGTGGTGTGATAACCACGGGTGGTAGTCTTTAAACCGAAAGGCCGCTGGCAGTGCGAGAACGGAACTCGTCGGGAAGAGGGTGGAGGCCGTGTGTGATGGTGTGTAGTGTAAAGACTACCACTTGATGCGGTATAATTACCTCCGGAGTTCGCAGAGCATATGGGCTGTTGGTATAGTTGGGAACACAGTAGCTTTGCAAGCTTCAGTCCCCGGTTCGATCCCGGGACGGTCCACCAAATAACAAAAGGAGATAGTATGCCAGATGGCGGCAAAGGTTCAAGTCCAAGACCATATAGCGTTGATCAGGAAACATTTGCAAATAACTGGGACGCTATTTTTAGTAAGAACAAGAAAAGCGAAGCTGAAAAACAAAGCGAAGCTTTTTTAAAAAATGAGTATTATGATCTTGATGGTGATTTACCACAAGATAGTGAACAAGATGGTTAATGCATCGATAGCTCAGCGGTAGAGCAACGCCCTTACAAGGCGAAGGTCCAAGGTTCAATCCCTTGTCGATGCACCAACAAGCCCTTCTCATATAATGGTATTATGTCGGTTTTGTAATCCGAACACGGCAGTTCGATTCTGTCGAGGGGCACCAATATAAATAAACACATGCCGTTGTAGCTCAGTTGGTAGAGCACCGCACTTGTAATGCGGGGGTCGCGAGTTCGAATCCTGCCGACGGCACCAATAACAATCGCGGGTTACGTCAGAGGTCAGACTGTCAGGCTCATAACCTGGAGGACGGAGGTTCGAATCCTTCACCCGCAACCATATAGGAAAATTATATGCCAATGTATGAAACAACTGTGCGTACACCAAGTGGTGAAGAAAAGAAGAGAGTCTATGCGGACACACCGCAGGAGGCTAAAAAACTTTTCGAACAACTATATGGTGGACCAAGGGCAGTTCCTTACATACCGCACATAATTCCAAGTTAATTCGGAGTGTGGCGCAGTCTGGTAGCGCACCTGGTTTGGGACCAGGGGGTCCAAGGTTCGAATCCTTGTACTCCGACCAAAGCCTCTCCCTTACACACGGAGTATAATAGGATAAGTTGTGTGTAATATCTGCGGGTAAGCTCAAGGTGAGTCGCCGGCCTTCCAAGCCGCGCAGAGTGGAGTTCGACTCTCCCTACCCGCTCCAGATAACCCGGTTACGCTTTACCGATATAAAAGTGGGTTAATTGTCCTATCCAAAATGGACACGGTGCTTAGGATCTTACCGCAAGGCCCTCTTTAGGGGCGACTTGAGATTATCCTAGGGGGAGAACGCAACTTAAACCCAAAGCAAAAAATGCGTGGACAGAGTAACAGCTCAGTTTAGGGTTCCTGTGGTGGGAGTGGCTAGACACTTTATTGAAGCACATTGAATAGCTGTAGGGGGATGACCGATACCTACTATGCGTGGTCCAGAGTGTGCTTCACTAAAGTTTTATTCCCTAGTAGCTCAGAGGTAGTAGCGCCAAACTGTTAATTTGGATGTCCGTGGTTCGATCCCACGCTGGGGAGCCAAATCATGCACCGTTAGATCAGTTGGTTAGATCGCATGCCTGTCACGCATGAGGCCAGGGGTTCGAGTTCCCTACGGTGCGCCACCATTATAAGTAC
>JACCDV010994751.1_pt1 | contig 15952 bp, 11 predicted proteins | sample 7446131 | NCBI WGS metagenome assembly JACCDV01 (sample SAMN15323448, study PRJNA562643) | freshwater metagenome | isolation source: river surface water | place: USA:Blue River Watershed | collected 2017-08-17 | reverse complement strand
GACTGGGCCAAGTCTGCAGGTGTTTCAACGGGCTATGACATCTCAGGCGAAGGAGAAGACTCTGACGAATCAAATGTCAGAGCGCTGATGTACCCAGATGATCTGGCTAAGCACTGCCGAAAGATTGAGCGCGAAGCCACACTAGCGATTGAAGAAACCGGCGCGAACATGCTGTTCTTAGTGCTCGGTTTCTTGGAGTTCCCTGATCAACGCGTCAGCGACAAGTCGTTTACCGCCCCATTGATCAGCGTCCCTGTGTCATTGCAAAAGAAGGAAGTTGCTGGAATCCAGCAGTTCTCACTGCAGTACACCGGTGACGACATCTCAGAAAACCTCTCTCTGCGCGAGAAGCTTCGCAACGACTTCGGACTGGTCTTGCCGGAGCTCGCCGAAGAGCAGATTGATGTCAACGGCTACTTCGCCGAGATTCAGGCAATCATCAAAAAGCAGCCTGGGTTCGCACTGAAACATCGCGTTTCCCTGTGCCTGCTCAGTTTCAGCAACATGCTATTGGTTCGAGACTTGGATCCGACCAAATGGCCATCAAACGGCGATGAAAACTCACTCATCGACCACCCGATTGTTCGTGAAGTATTCGAAGGCAGAGCCGATGACGGGGGAGCAGGTTTCAGCCTCGCCGAAGAACACCTGGTGGAAGAAGGCCCCGGAGCGACTATTCCGCTGGTTTACGACGCCGACAGCTCACAGCACAGCGCCCTCATTGATGTCTTGTCACTCAAGAAGAACCTGGTCATCGAAGGCCCTCCGGGTACAGGCAAGTCACAAACCATCACAAACCTGATTGCTGCTTGCCTTGCCGAGGGCAAGAAGGTGCTGTTTGTCGCTGAGAAGCTGGCCGCTCTTGAGGTCGTGAAAAACCGACTCTCTCTTGCCGGGCTTGACCCGTTCGTTCTTGAACTGCACAGCAACAAGACGAACAAGAAACGGGTCTTGGAGGAAATCGCCAAGCGAACCACCTTCAGACCCAACCACCCCAACGACCTTCCTCGTCTGCAGCAACAGCTCGAAGCTCATCGCAAAGATCTCAAAGCCTATTCAGACCTGATCAACTCCATCGCACATAACGCGTTTGGATTGACGCTCCACCAAATCATGTGGCGTGCTGAAAAGCACCGTCAGGGGCTCAGCAACGAAGAAAGCATGCTGAGCCAGATCAACATCAGTGACGCGACTCAGATTTCAGAATTTGAGTTCGGTCGTCGCATCGACTGTCTCGGATACCTTGGCTCTCAATACAAGTCCGTCGGTGGCTTCGATGCGAGTTGTACGTTCTGGGGGTTCTACCCCGAACGGCTAATCCCCGGTGATGAGGTCAAGCTCTCACAGTTGTTTGGTGATGCCGACACCTGGGGGCAGGCATTGGTGGAGGCATCGAAGCACTTTGCCCAAATTCTCGGAGGCCGCGTCCACAACCTATCACTGGTCTTCAGTGGGGAGCAATTGGCTGTGCTCAAGCGCTTGCTTGAGACTGCAAATGAACAACTTCCTTTGCACCTCATCCCAGGCTTCTTCGAAGAGGATGAGACAGGCGAGAAAGCCGCTCAAGCGATCGAAGCGTTTGCCAAGCAAGTCGAGCAGTTCCACAGTCTGGAAGGTGCCGTCAAAACAGCACTCAAACTCGAATCAAGCGTTACCAAGTCTGGGATTGACGACTTGAAAAGTCTCAAACGTCAAGCAGACAGTGTGGGGGCTGACTTAGGCACGCTGAACGAGCTTAGAACCCTTCATCAGCAACTTGTTGAAACTTCAGGGAAGCTCTCTGCAGCCAATGCAGCCGTTATCAGTTTCCTCAGTGGGAAAAACATCCCCTTTGACGGTTCGAAGCAAAAGCTGGAGCAATTGCTCAGCTTCACAGATCTCGTACTAGACGCTCCAGAAGAGCACTTCCACCTCCAGACTCCCGGCCTAACACGCGACGGCGCTGTTCAAGCCATTGATCAGCTGCTGGCACTTCAGGCCGAATGGACTGGGCTCGAGAAAGAGCTGGGAGACTCACTCTATGTGGACACCTTGCCGCAGGAAGGGGACATCAAGCAGGCCATCCTGACCCTTCGCGAAGGTGATGCTTGGTATCGGATTTTCCAAGGTCGATGGCGCAAGGCTATTGGGTTGCACAAGGCATTGCAGCGCACCAAGCTAAAGATGCCTGGTCATAAGCGACTGGAACAACTTGAGCAAATCATCAAGCTGCTGGGTCTTAAGGAGCAGTGGAAGTCCTCTTCGGCCTGGACACAGTTCCTTGGTTGCCCCGCACCAGCGACTCCATCACCTCTAGAGGGATACCTCGCCTTGGCACGATGGAATCGCGGAATCAAAGTCGCTTCGGAGGACATCCAGGCTGTACTAATTGATCCCATCAGCTTCACTGCCGATCAAGCACGCGCCCTTCGACGGGAATTCTCGACGGTCAAATTGGAAATCTCGACGGCAATCGCGGCCTTCAAGGGCATCAACGAAAAACTCAGACGTCTCTCTGAGTTCAGCGGAAGCCATCTGATTGAGAAAGTAATCGAGAAGACTGGGGAATTTACCGAAGCACTCGAGGAACGATTTGAGTGGCTGGAGCTAGAGGCGAGAAGTCAAGCCACCTTCAGTCAGGTAGTCACCGGCTGTGAGGCCGCTTTAGAGCGTTCGGTATTGAAGTCTCAGATTCAAGCTAACACCCGAGTCAAGGCACTCCTTGGTGACCTCTACACGGGAGTGGACACCGATTGCTCAACCGCCGCCGAAGCGCTTTCGTTCGGTCAAAGCATCGATGGTCTCAACTTGTCTCCACAAATCAAGTACAAGCTGCGCTCGGGACATCCCATTGAGACGTGTCGCACGTTGGTTACTGCACTAGAAGATGTGCACACCGGCCTGAAGCACGTCGAAAACTTAAGTGGAACTTTGTCCCAATTCGGCAAGTTTGAAATGGACACGTGGACGGGAGCGCCAGCGGACGAAGACTTAGAGCTTTTTGTCAGTGCTCTGCATGGGGCTGTTCAAAAGGCAGTTCAGGATCAAGACTTGTTGATTCCGTGGGCACTGTATTTAACTCGCCGCAAAGAAGCCAGCGAGCTGACCCTGAACGTGTTCGTGGAACTCCTCGAAAAGAAACGCATTAAGCCCGATGAGTTGACCGACGCTTACGCTTACTGCACCTACAGCACGATCACACGCGATGCATTCCGAAATATCCCTGAGCTTGGTCGCTTCACGGGGCTAAAGCACAACCAGATCCGTGACGAGTTCAAGCGATTGGACAGGGAAATCATTTCATTACGCGGCAAGGCAATCGCCTATGAGTGCTCTCGCAAGGCTTCGCCTCCGCCCGGCAGAAGTGGCGCTCGTGTAGACGACCGCACCGAGATGGTTCTACTGAACTACCTCATGCCCCAGCAACGTCCACGCATGCCTGTTCGGAAAATCCTTACCCGTGCAGGCGGGTCGATACAGGCGTTGAAACCTTGCTTCATGATGGGGCCACAAGCCGTGGCTCAATATCTGGCCCCAGGCGTCATCAAGTTCGACCTTGTCATCATGGATGAGGCGTCTCAGTTGAAGCCCGAGGAGGCAATTGGTTCAGTTGCTCGTGGCGGTCAGTTGGTAGTGGTCGGCGATCCTAAGCAGCTTCCACCAACGTCGTTCTTCTCCCGAATGACGCAGGATGGAGATGGCGGGGATGATCACTTCACCACAACAGACGCAGAGAGCATTCTGGATGTCTGCTCGTCCCATTTCAGACCAACACGCTCGCTGCGCTGGCATTACCGCTCCCAGCATCATTCTCTGATCGCGTTCTCAAACCACAGTTTCTACCGCGGGAACCTGATCATCTTCCCATCGCCATATGGTCAAGGTGGAAAGCTGGGCGTGCGAGCGGTTTACTTGGCCGACGCCATATACGAGAACCAGACCAACTTGCGTGAGGCCAAACGGGTCGTGGAAGCGGTTGTAGAGCATATTGCAACCCGACCTAACGAGTCCCTGGGCATTGTGACGCTCAACATCAAGCAGCGTGACCTGATTGCAGAGCTTTTGGAAGAACGTCTCAAGTCAGTTCGCGGGGCCGACTCATATCGTGATCACTGGGCAGTCGAGGGTCAACCACTTTTCATCAAGAATCTTGAAAACGTCCAAGGTGATGAGCGAGACGCCATCGTCATCTCTACGACCTTCGGCAAACCAGCAGGCTCAAGTGCAGTTCGGCAAAACTTCGGCCCTATTAGCCGTCAAGGTGGCTGGCGTCGTCTCAACGTGCTGTTCACGCGCGCCAAGAAATCCATCGCCATCTACACCTCTCTGCGACCCGAAGACATCGTGATGGATGGAACCACACCAGATGGCACTAAGGCACTGCGCAACTACCTTGAGTACGCACGTACAGGTTCACTGACCACCTACGAGGAAACAGACCGCGAACCAGACAGCGACTTCGAGATCTCCGTCATGGACATGCTCAAGCTGCGTGGCTATGAAGTTACGCCGCAATTAGGAGTGGCGGGTTATCGCATCGACATCGCCGTCAAACATCCAGACGCACCTGGCTCATATTTGGCCGCTATCGAATGTGATGGCGCCTCCTACCACTCAGCCCTGTCTGTACGTGACCGCGATCGCATTCGCCAAGAGATTCTCGAGTCCCTTGGTTGGCGTGGCCGCATTTGGCGCATCTGGTCTACGGACTGGTTCCGCACGCCAAGACAAGAGACCGAGAAGCTCATCAGTTTCCTTGAAGATCAGCGCGCAAGCTGGAAACCTGAACACGCTTCTGGCGAGTCATGGATCGAAGAAGGTCAGGGAGCGGGACAACCTGCAGTCCGTGTAATTCAAGAAGTTGAACAGGTTGAAAACACTGCGCAAGCCGAGATTGAACGCGAGGCAGTTAGTTCAGTGTTAATCGACACAGAGGATGATCTGGAGATCGAGGTTGGCGATGTAATTCGCTACGTTGATTTAGCCAATCCGAACGATGTGCTGACCGTTCAAATCACCCATGGAAAAGACGACTTTGCGAATGGCATCGTCAACGAAAGTCGTCCACTAGCTCAAGCATTACTTGGGGCCGTTGTTGGAGATGAAGTTGCACTTCACCTTGCTGGCAGTGCATCCAAGACCTTCCAAATCATAGAAATCAAAAGAACAGAATAATGAAAACAAAGCGTGAAACTCAAGACCAAAGCAACCTCAAATGGGTCGCCGACTTCATTTGGAATATTGCTGACGGCCGTTTACGCGACGTCTACGTTCGCGGCAAATACCGTGACGTAATTCTCCCGTTTACCGTGCTGCGACGGCTCGACGCCGTGTTGGAGTCGTCCAAGCTGGTGGTGCTGGAGCGCAAGAAGTTCCTCGACACGCACAGCGTAGCCGAACAGGACGGCGCACTGCGTATGGCATCCGGGCAGGCGTTCTACAACACCTCAGAGTTCACCCTCGCCACGCTCACCGCCAGTGGACAAGGACAGCGCCTACGCGACAACTTCGTTGATTACCTAGACGGCTTCTCGCCAAACGTTCAGGACATCCTGGCGAAATTTAAATTTCGAGACCAGATTCAGACGATGGTCGAGGCTGACATCCTCGGTCACCTGATCAATGACTTTTTAGACCCCGAGGTCAACATCTCTCCGCTGCCAGTCAAGGATACGGACGGCCGGATCAAATTGCCCGCGCTCGACAACCACGGCATGGGCACGGTGTTCGAGGAACTGATCCGCCGCTTCAACGAAGAAAACAATGAGGAGGCAGGCGAACACTTCACCCCGCGCGACGTGGTCAACCTCATGGCCAAGCTGCTGTTTCTGCCGGTGGCCGACCAGATTCAGTCCGGAACCTACCTGCTGTACGACGGCAGTTGCGGCACCGGCGGCATGCTGACAGTGGCGGACGAGGCGCTGCAGGAGCTGGCCTCAAGCCACGACAAGGAAGTTTCGATTCACCTGTTCGGGCAAGAGATCAACCCAGAAACCTACGCTATCTGCAAGGCCGACCTACTGCTCAAGGGCGAAGGCGACGAGGCGGAGAACATCGTCGGCGGCGCGGATAAGTCCACGCTGTCAGCCGATCAGTTCCGCTCGCGTGAGTTCGACTTCATGATCTCCAACCCGCCTTACGGCAAGAGTTGGAAGACCGACCTCGACCGGATGGGCGGCAAGAAGGAATTCAGCGACCCGCGCTTCATCGTCAATCACGGCGGCGATGCCGAGTTCAAGCTCATCACTCGCTCCAGCGACGGGCAGTTGATGTTCCTGGTGAACAAGCTGCAGAAGATGAAGCACAACACGCCGTTGGGAAGCCGCATCGCTCTGGTGCATAACGGTTCGGCGCTGTTTACCGGCGACGCCGGCCAGGGCGAGAGCAACATCCGCCGCTGGGTGCTGGAGAACGACTGGCTCGAAGCCATCATCGCACTGCCTCTCAACATCTTCTACAACACCGGCATCGCCACCTACATCTGGGTGCTGGCCAACAAGAAGGCCGCGCACCGCAAGGGCAAGGTGCAACTGATTGACGCCTCGCAGTGGTTCCAGCCAATGCGGCGCAACCTCGGCAAGAAAAACTGCGAGCTGGCGGAAGCGGACATTGACTGCATCCTCAAGCACTACCTCGATCAGCCGCCCGCCGATGCGGACGGCGCGAAGGCAGCGCCCGAATGCAAGTGGTTCAACAACGCCGACTTCGGCTACTGGAAGATCACCGTTGAACGCCCGCTGCGACTGAAAAGCCAGCTCAAGCGCAACGCCATCGAAAGCCTGCGCTTTGCCACCGGTGACGAGGCGCTGCGCAGCGAGATGTTCTCCAAGCACGGCGATAAGCTGTACACCGAATTCGCCAAACTCAAGCCCGAAATGGAAGCGTGGCTGAAAGGTGACGACGGCGACGAGGACGCCGACGAAGATTCGGACGACGAAGACGCCAAGACCACCAAGAAGGCCGTGCCGGAGAAGCGGCGCAAGAAGCTGCTCGACCCTGCGACCTGGCTGCGCGACAAGATGCTGCTGGAAACGGCCAAGCTTGCGCAGCAGGAACTGGGCGACGGCGTGTTCGATGACCACAACGAATTCCGCAGCCGCTTCGACGCCACGATGAAGGCGCACGGCAAGAAGCTGGGCGCGCCCGAAAAGAAGGCCATTTATAAGGCGGTGAGCTGGCGCGACGAGTCGGCACCCCCGGTCATTGCCAAGCGCAGCAAGCTCAAGGCAGGCGACCATTTCGAACCCGGCTACGACGGTGCCTACCTGGAAAGCGTAGGCAAGGATCGCTTCATGGTCGAGTACGAGGCCGATACCGACCTGCGCGACACCGAGCAGGTGCCGCTCAAGGAGCCCGGTGGCATCGAAGCCTTCTTCGTGCGCGAGGTGCTGCCCCACGCACCGGATGCATGGATCGCAATGGATGCCACCAAGATTGGCTATGAGATTTCGTTTGCACGCTATTTCTACAAACCGGCCCCGCTGCGCACGCTGGAACAGATCCGCGCTGACATCCTGAAGCTAGAGGAGCAGACGGAAGGCTTGCTGAACAAAATCGTGGGGGATGTTTAATGCAACAGATTCCACGCCACACCGAATACAGAGCGTCTGGCTTGGCCTGGGTTGGAGACATTCCAAGTCATTGGCAAACCCGCCGAAACCGATTTCTATTTAGAGAAGTTGACAGTCGTTCTGTGCACGGCCAGGAGACTCATCTTTCAATGAGTCAGGTTCATGGCCTTGTTCCAAGCCAGTCACTCGGTAGAAAAAGTCTTCAGTCTGAGAGCTACGCCGGTGGGAAGTTGGTCGCTGAGAGTGACCTTGTTCTGAATCGCTTGAAAGCACACCTCGGTGTATTTGCTCGCGCTAAGCAAACGGGCGTCATCAGCCCTGACTACTCTGTGTTTCGGACAAAGTCCGACGTCTCAGTGCCTTACTGCGAGCTGCTGTTCAAGACACCGTTTTATGTTGCCGAATTCCGGCGGCGCACCAAGGGTATTGTTGAAGGGTTTTGGCGTCTTTACACGGACGACTTCTATGACGTCTCAGCACTGATCCCGCCCCGCACCGAACAAGATCAGATCGTCGCCTACCTTCGTGCGCAGGACGTTCACATCGCCCGGCTTATCAAGGCTAAACGCGACTTGATTGCACTGCTCATCGAGCAGAAGTTGCGCATTATCGATCACGCCGTCACGCGAGGCATCAATGCTTCTGTCGCGCTGAAGCCTTCAGGCATCGATTGGCTGGGAGACGTTCCCAATCACTGGGATGTTGCCTTGGTGAAGCACGTCGCCGATGTGCGCTTCAGTGGTGTGGACAAGCACTCGCATGATCACGAAATTCCAGTTCGCCTGTGCAACTACACAGATGTCTACAAAAACGACATGATCACCGACGAAATGGACTTGATGCGCGCCACTGCGACGGCAGGGGAAATCGCCCGGCTCACGCTGAAAGCAGGCGACGTGATCATCACCAAGGATTCCGAAACACCGGACGACATCGCGGTGCCAGCGTGGGTGCCAAAAGGACTTCCTGGAGTGGTCTGCGCCTACCACCTTGGATTGCTACGCCCCCACCCCGGTCGCATCGAGGGTGAGTTCCTGTTTCGCGCCATCGGGTCTGCCCGTATAGCCGAGCAGTTTCATGTGCTGGCAACCGGCGTCACGCGCTTTGCACTCGGCAAGCATGATGTGAAAAACGCTGTCATTGCACTGCCACCAGTCGAAGAACAAAAGTCCATCTGCAAGTGGATCGACTACGAGTGCAAACCGCTCGAAGACGCCATCCAGCGCGCCGAAGAGGAAATCAAGCTGATCCGCGAGTACCGCGACCGGCAGATTGCCGATGTTGTCACCGGCCAAGTGGATGTGCGTGGCTGGGTACCGGAGCCTAATGACGTGGTGGCCGAGGAAGACTTGGCCGCACTGGGCGGCGACGAAGAAATAGATACCGATGGGGAGGAAGATGATGGCGACGAGTGACACCAGCGAAAAGGGCTTGGAAGCCCTGATCGTCCGCGACCTCTGTACCAGCGGCGGCTTTGTTCCGGGCCAGCCCACCGACTACAACCGCGACGTGGCGGTAGATTTGGTGCAGTTACTGGCTTTTTTGCAGGCCACGCAGCCCACGGTCGTCGCCGCGCTGGAGCTGGCGAGCGAAGGCATCAAGCGCACGCAGTTCCTGCACCGCCTCCAGGGTGAGATTGCCAAGCGCGGGGTGGTGGATGTGCTGCGCAAGGGCGTCAGCCACGGCCCGGCGCACGTTGATCTGTACAAGCTGCTGCCGACTCCAGGCAACGTTAGCGCTGCCGAGAACTTCGCCAAGAATATCTTCAGCGTCACCCGCCAGCTGCGTTACAGCAATGACGAGTCGCAGCGCTCGCTGGACATGGCCATCTTCATCAACGGTCTGCCGGTGCTGACCTTCGAGTTGAAAAACTCGCTGACCAAGCAGACTGTGGCCGATGCCATCACCCAGTACCAGACCGACCGCAATCCGGCTGAGTTGCTGTTCCAGATGGGGCGCTGCGTGGCGCACATGGCAGTGGACGATGCCGAGGTGAGGTTCTGTCCGCATCTCACCGGCAAGACCTCGTGGTTCCTGCCGTTCAATCAGGGCTGGAACAGCGGTGCGGGAAACCCGCCCAACCCGCACGGCCTGAAAACTGACTATCTGTGGAAGCAGGTGTTGCAGAAGGACTCGCTGGCCAACATCATCGAGAACTTCACACAGGTTGTCGAAGAGGAAGAAAATGGCAAGAAGCGGCGCAAGCAGGTATTCCCGCGTTTTCACCAACTGCGTACCGTCCGTGCCTTGCTGCGCCGCGCCCGCGAGGATGGGGTCGGCAAGCGCTACTTGATCCAGCACTCGGCGGGCAGCGGCAAGAGCAACACCATCGCGTGGCTGGCCCACCAGTTGGTCGAGCTCAAGACTGCCGCCGATCCGATGCTGGCCCAGTTCGATTCGGTCATCGTCATCACCGACCGCCGTGCGTTAGATACCCAGATCGCCCGCACTATCAAGAGCTACGACCACGTAGCGTCGATCTTCGGCCATTCCGAGGACGCTGCCGAGTTGCGTACCTTCCTTCGCAAGGGCAAGAAGATCATCGTGACGACGGTGCAGAAGTTCCCGTTCATCCTCGACGAGCTTGGCGACCTCGGGGACAAGAAGTTCGCGCTGTTGATCGACGAGGCACATTCCAGCCAGGGGGGCAAGACCACTGCCAAGATGCATATGGCGCTGTCAGGTGCGGTGGGTGACGATGAGGATGACGACGAATCCGTCGAGGACGCCGTTAACAAACTTATCGAGTCGCGCAAGATGTTGCCGAACGCCAGCTACTTTGCCTTCACGGCCACGCCGAAAAACCGGACGCTAGAGTTGTTTGGCGAGCGCTACATGGAGGGCGGCGAAGCGCGCTACCGCTCGCCAGAGGATCTGACCTACACCACCAAGCAGGCGATCCAGGAGGGTTTCATCCTCGACGTGATTGCAAACTACACCACGGTGGACAGCTTCTATCACGTCGCCAAGACGGTGGAGGACGACCCGGACTTCGACAAGGTGCGCGCGCTGAAGAAGATTCGCTACTACGTCGAATCCCACGACAAGGCCATCCGCAAGAAGGCCGAGATCATGGTCGATCATTTCAACGCGCAGGTGGCGGGCAAGCAGAAGATCGGCGGCAAGGCGCGCGCAATGATCGTATGCAACGGTATCGCTAGGGCCATCGATTACTACCGCGAAGTGTCGGAGTACCTCGCCACGATCAGGAGCCCGTTCAAAGCTATCGTGGCCTACTCAGGCGATTTCGAAATCAGTGGCGTCAGGAAAACCGAGGCCGATCTTAACGACTTTCCGAGCAAGGATATTCCATCAAAACTCAAGCAAGACCCTTATCGCTTCCTGATCGTCGCCAACAAGTTCATCACCGGCTTTGACGAGCCGCTGCTTCACACGATGTACGTGGACAAGCCATTAGCGGGCGTACTGGCGGTCCAAACACTGTCGCGCCTGAACCGCGCCCACCCGCAGAAGCGCGACACCTTTGTGCTCGATTTTTCCGACAACGCTGAAGCTGTGAAAGCGGCGTTCCAGGACTACTACCGCGCCACGATCCAAACTGGCGAAACCGACTCCAACAAGCTGCACGACCTGAAGAATGATCTCGATGCAAAGCAGGTATACAGCTGGCAGCAGGTAGAGGATTTAGTCGCGCTCTACGTCTCCGGCGCAGACCGCGACAAGCTCGATCCCATCCTTGATGCCTGCGTTGCCGAGTACATCGACGCGCTGGACGAAGACGATCAAGTCGAGTTCAAGGGCAAGGCAAAAGCATTCGTGCGCAGCTACGGCTTTCTCGCGGCGATCCTGACCTACGGTCACCCGGCGTGGGAAAAGTTGGCCATCTTCCTGAATTTCCTGATCCCGAAGCTACCAGCTCCCAAGGAGGAAGACCTATCCAAGGGCGTGTTGGAGGCTATCGACATGGACAGTTACCGGGTAGAGGCGCAGGCGTCGCTGAGGATGTCAATGGACGACACTGATGGAATCATCGAACCAGCGCCAGAAGGAGCCGGAGGCTTCGGTGGAACGCCAGATATCGACAAACTGTCGAACATCATCAGGGCTTTCAACGACATGTTCGGAAACATCGAGTGGAAGGACGGTGACAAGATTCGCAAAGTCATCACCGAAGAAATTCCAGCGCGCGTCGCCCAGGATAAGGCATACCAAAACGCTCAAGCCAACTCCGATAAACAAAACGCAAAGCTCGAGCACGACAAGGCGCTCAACCGCGTCGTTCTGGAACTATTGTCCGACCACACTGAACTGTTCAAGCAATTCAGCGACAACCCCAATTTCAAGCGATGGCTCACCGATATGGTTTTCGACTCGACTTATCACCCAGGGATGACTTCTTCGCCCCCCTTTCAACAAGGAATGTCGGCAAGAAATTAAGAATAAAGGAAAGAGAGCAACATGAAAGCCCACCTAACCACTCACGCAATCCTCGACACGATCCCGTTGCGGATTGGCGTTGTTCTTTTGGACCGAAAAGTCTTTCTTGAGAATCTGGTCAATGACGAAACGGGGACCGATCAACAAAACCGACGCGAACTGACTGACAAGCGATATCACGTCATCGCGAACCTTGTCACCCTCTACCCCGTGAGGAAGGACCTTGGGCGGTGGCGATTGGTAATGAAAGACAGCCAGGACACCCAAAAGCTTCCACCTATTTTTACCGTTCTCCCTGCTGAATCAGACATCCGCACAGAAGCCAATCTGACCAAGGCACTATCCGACGCACGTCAATCTGGCGACTCGAGGATCACTCCAGAATTCATCCGCGACGTCCTTCACCCTCTTTACAAGAACGGGCAACTCCGCAATCAGCAAGACTTATCCGATCTGTTGAACAAGGGTCAAGTTGAAGGCCTGGTCTCAGCACTCGAAGAGGCCAACGAAGACCGAAAAGCACTCCTCGCTCGCATCACTGAGCTCGAAGCAAAAGAGGCAGTTCAGGATCAGGAGATGTCAAAGGTCAACTACGAGAATCAAGTCATTGATGTGACCGATGGAGCGATTCTCGAAGACGCGAAAGTCGTAACGATTGATCGTCAAAGAGGCCCGACTCAATACACGCAAATTGAACTCAGCAATGGGCTCAAGCTACTCAAGAAATGGGACATCCCCAAAACGCTTTCCAAGGCGAACGCTCTCAAGGGCAAGTATGTTCGAACAACCGTTTGGAACAAAGTCGGGAGTAAGCCAACCGACAAGGACTACTGGAAACCCACCGTTTGGTTTGAAGACATTTACGAGATCAAAGACGTTGGGCCTGAGGAGTCGAGATGATCAATCACACGATGGTGCTCACTATCAATGGCACTCGACGCTCGGAAAAAGCAGGCGGCCTAGACGATGGCGAAGTATCAACATTTGAAAACAAGCCTGGGGAATATCGAGAAGATCTGCAAACGGTTGAAGATTTGATCGAAAACATCAACCATTCGGCATACATGCGTGGCGAGTGGATTTCATCAATGAAACTGGACGGACGAGACATTGTTGAAGAGCATGCACTAAAAATTCTTCAGGAAAACATGCTCAACATCGGTGAGTCAGCAATTGAACTCTCGCAGGCAGGAATGTTTTCCGCCGCAGATCTTGAGGACTTGATCACTTTTCTTCAATCAATCAAGGCCAAACATTTCGACGAAAACTTGGAGGATACCGATGAATAAGTTTTTTATATCCGCTTTGCTTCTTCTTGGATTGGCGGGAAGTGCAGTGGCATGCAACACCGAGTACAACATCACGCTGCAAACCTTTGGGGAAGGTGTTTTAGTGGAACTTCGATCTGGCAGTCCAGGAACATCACGAGTTGTGCAATCAAGAAGGAGCAATGGAGGTGCGGTTAATTTTGGGAACCTCTGCCCTGGGAACTACTTTCTTGCAATCGGCAACGGTGACTCGGTCAATGTTACACAAACACGGTATTTCGAGGCCGATGCTATCTATACCGGCAGCATTGTTATGCAGCGTGGAAGTGGCAACGTTTCAAATAAATCAAGAAAGAGCCTCTAATCATGTCTGCGTCCGCACCTAGCGATCCTCAGCAACGGTTTTTGAACTGTGAAATGGTATTTGAGTGCCCAAAAAATTGGTTCGAACTTATTGACACTGAACAAGCAGCCGTAAAGCATTGCTCGACATGCCAGAAAAACGTGTACCTCTGCATCACTCAGAACGAGTTAGATGATTTTGCACACAAGGGTGAGTGCATCGCGTTCTTTTCGGATCCTGATCTGCCAACACGTTTCAAGCTCTCTCGTGAAAGAGTTGAGGCCAATCGTAAAGATCCTGAGTTCCAAATTGAGAGGATCACTTTGGGTCTCCCTCGCAGTGGAAGTCGCGGGAAACTGGTTAGCTTTCTTGATGGGATGGACAAAGACAATGAGAGAAAACCGGAGGATCAATGAGCGGAGCTACTGATCAAGATTTCGAAGATGATCCGCTGGACTTATCAAAATATCCATATCTTGATGCACCAGACGCACTTGTCATCGCTGCCAGCGATGGGAACTGGAGGGTGGTGGACTACCTGCTTGAGTCAGGTCGTGACATCAATTTTCGTGATGACGATGGGCGCACTGCTTTGTATATAGCAGTTGATGAAACTTACTATGGGCTGGCCATACACTTGCTTGAACGTGGTGCAGATGCAAATATCCCAGACAAAGAGGGAGATTTCCCCCTGGACATTGCCAAGTACTCGCATCTGTATCGACACAGTAAAGATTCAGAGATGGTCGATGCATTAACGAAGGTAGGGGCAAAGTGCAAAGACGGCCCATCAGCCAGAGAGCTGCTCGATGACAAAATCCATGAGGGATTTGCACATGCCAGCGCAATGAAAAACCTTTTTGCCTTGATCGATAAAGCAAAAAAAGAATAGCTTCCAATGGATCAAGAAGGATTCTTGACCTCAGAAACAACAAAGAAGCCCGACCTGTCCTACGACAAGCCGGGCTTCTTTTTAGGGTTGAAGAGCTGATTGTTCTTGATACCACCGCTGTACCTCAAGCAGCATGAGAGTGGTCTGTGAAGCATCCTTGCTTAGCTGGTCGCAACTCACGGACCTCGCATCTCCAACGGCAAGAGATAGAGTGTCGGTGGTGGGACTTGCAGCTCCAGCGGAAGCTTCGGAAATGGGGGGCACACTACCGGCATAGACTGGGGCACTGTTGCACATCCCGACAGAGCGAAGATCAGGTAACCGATTGCCCAGGATCCTCGATTTTTTCGCGTAGTCATTTGAGATTTCCTGATTGATTTGACTTTGAGATTGCTGTACGTCAGCGGCGCGTTGCTCTTGCTTGGCCACGGCCATCGCCACTCGTAATTTCTCGGCATTCCACTCCCGTTGAATTCGGGACTCTCCAATCTGAACTCCGCAGATGAAAACCATCAGCAGCACAAGTCCGCCCATCAAATAATTCCAGTTGGCAAAGGCGAATTTCGTTAACCAATTCATTGAGCACCTCCGTCAAGTGATTGCAGTTTGTGCTGATTCATGAGGCCGATCAACTTGCTGGCATAACCCGGATCAGTGGCGTATCCAGCCTTCGCCAGTGCTTGAGCAAATGCCTCTGCATTCAAGCATTGGAAGCACGGCTGATAGCGTGGGTTCTGTTTGAGAAATGTGGCGTGGTCGTCAATACTTTCTTGCCAGCTTGCGTATTTGCGCCACTTAGCAGGCACCACAACCCACTGGCCACGGATGAATTCCTTGGTCTGCAAAGTCAAAGTCTCCCCTCGCCAGCGACTGTCTGCCTTGATGCCAAAGAGGTTCTTGCCCACCTTGGCTAGACCCGACTCACCCCACCCTGACTCCAGCGCCGCTTGCGCGATAGTGATGCTGGCGAATACGCCCGTTCGCTTCGCTGTACCTTGAGCGGAAGAGCCGATCAAGGCGATGAACTCAATCGGTTTCATAGCAGCTCCTTTACATCTTTAGCTACCTCGTCGATCGAGTCATCCCGACGCTTGTCGATGAAAGCAAAGGTCCAGCGCACCATCGCCCATCCCGGCAGGCCACAGGCGAAGATCAATCCACCCATGGCACACAGTCCGATGGTTGAGAACGCCCAGTGATGCAGATCGAAATGTTCGACTGTGAATGCACCGCCGCCGATGCTGGACACCACCGTGCTGATCAAGCCGACGGCCCACTCCCGCTTATTTCGAGGTGGGGTCATCAGCATGACCACCACGGCGGCCAAAGTTGCCCCGCTCGCTACAGCGGCGGCTGTCCCTCCCAGCGCCTTGTAGGCCACCGCTGCTCCGGCAACCCCACTACTTGTCGGTTCTGGCATTCATTTCTCCAAAAAGAAACCCGCCAGGATTGCTCCTCGGCGGGCGGTTACAAAAATCAGGTTCAGATCAGGATTGATCAG
>JACCDV010608546.1_pt1 | contig 15954 bp, 13 predicted proteins | sample 7446131 | NCBI WGS metagenome assembly JACCDV01 (sample SAMN15323448, study PRJNA562643) | freshwater metagenome | isolation source: river surface water | place: USA:Blue River Watershed | collected 2017-08-17 | reverse complement strand
TATTCAAAATGCTAAAGTAGTGATGAGTGGGCATAGTGATGGGATACTGTGGGCTATGGCTCTTCACAAAACTGAGCCTTTTCTTTACACTGGAGGCTAAGATCAACGTTTGATTAAATGGGACTATTTAAACACTAAGAAAGCTATAAAATAGGTCAGAACGAGCTACAAGATTAGAAGCCTTGATTATAATCACGTAAATAAACTTTTGCTTGTTGGCTTCTATAATGGAGTTATTCAATGCTATAACCCTGATACTCTCTAAAAGATTGAAAAACTAGTTTACAGCAAGATCAAGAACCCAGATGAAGAAGCGCTTAACCTTGTGAAATTCGACTAGAATGGCAATATATTCGGAGCATGCTACTCACGTCCGAGCTTTAAGTTAATTATCATGGGAATAAATGATCGTGAGATTAAACAAATTGGATCTATCGACTTCAAAGAAAAGATCATTAGTTTTGACTTTACAACATCTAAATCCGAAAATGAAGAAAAATTCATTAGATGCAATACTTAGTCAGGCATATACTAAATATACAATATATCAAAGAAAAATTAGAAAATTGAGAAGAGAAAGAGTTTTCTTAAAAAAGATTGGGATAGCCATACTCTACCTTATGCTCCCCAGCTAAAAGGATTGTACGATACAGGAGTGTATTAGGAAGATATTACTTGCTGCGCTAGTTAGAAAAGAGGAAATGTTTTTGTCGTTGGCGATAAATATTCTAAAATCAAATTATTTCACTATCCTTCATTCAATAACAAGATCTTCAATCGGTATGAGGGACACTCCAATGCAGTTACTGCCATTCGATTCTCTCCAAAACTATCAAAAATATCTGATCAATTTGTAATAAGTTTGGGAGGAGAGTAGAAGTCCATTCTGATATGGAAATACGATCCAGCCTTCACTGAGTATGAGCTATAGAAATAAAAGGCTGAGTAATAATAAAAATAGGCAAAAAGCAATGCTGTTAATGACGATGATTAGTAGAGAGAAGAGGGAGTGGGTATCAAAGCAAATGCAACTGATCATTATAAAGGTCAAATTAAGGCACCTTCCAAATTTGTACCTAATAAAAAGGATAATAATCCTCCTTCAACCAATCTGTAAATATACCATGTGTTTGGAATAAGAAATAGTTATATAAAAGATGAGGTTCGAAACCATGGCAAATTCTCAAAGGATAATGCACACATATTATTTCCTACTGCTTGCATGGCAGTTAAAATGAATATTTAAACCAGATAGCAGAGTATTTATCTCGAGCATAAGGAAGATATTGTGAGCTTTGCGGTTGATAAGAAGAAGGAGTTGATGGCCACTGGTCAAATGGCAGAAAAAAATTTAGTCCACCCTCTCAAGAAAATTCTCACTATATGCGTTTGGGATATCGAAAATAAAAAACTACTGAAAAAGCTTGACGGATTTCATACTATCGCCATTGTCTTACTCGAGTTCTCACCTTCTGGGAAACTTCTATTTACATGTGGCAACGACACCAAAAATACATTTGCAGTATATGATTGGAAGGCAGGCAGCATCCTCTACTCGGGGCCAGTTTCCCAAGGAAAAGTAAATGGGATAAGTTGGAAAAACTAAATGTAGTTTATGACTTGTGGGAATGACCATGTTAAATTTTGGACACAAAGCAAAGGACAGCTAGGATCGTTTCCTAAGCATAAATTATAGCCTCAAGTCTGCTGCCTAAACTCTTCTGATTCAATTTACATTAGTGGAGGGGCAAAGGGTAATATATATGTTTGGAGTGGGAGTTCTGGTTCGGAACCCATCCCTGCACATAAGGGCAAGGTTCAATGCCTGTACAGGAAAGATAACGCAATATACTCTGGAGGAAGTGATGGTTTAATAAAAAGATGGAAGAGATAAGTTAATGGCTCAATAAAAAACTGTGATCTTTTCATCGATTCACGCGAAGCATTCGCAGACAGGAAATAGCTTACTTTGTTCGATGAATAATACGCTATTTTGAGTTTAGATTTCGCTAGTGAGAAAAGTGACGATCTTCTCTTTATAACAAAAGGATGCGCAGCAGTACATTACAATAAAAGCAAATACAAAAGCAAATATAAGGTAGTAACTCAAGGACATTACGATGGTGAGTTGTGGGGATTGGCAACCAATACAAGATAAGCTCGCTTTATAACTTGCGGAGATGATAAATCAATAAGATATTGGGATATTGAAAAGCGATAGGAAGTGAAAAGAGTTAACTGCTAAAATGTGATGCGTGCAGTTGATTGGTCCAATGATGGAAAGAAGATTGTGGCTGCAGACTCCAAGGCCATCATCTACTATTACGATAGTTCTCTTAACCTCTTTTAAAGCTATAAAGGTAAGCCTTACGAATAGAACTCCAAAGGTAGCAAAAACAGTAAGTAGCTATAAGGTTGGGTTTAATAGATTAAATTTTCTCCAAACGGCCAATACGTTGTCTACGGAACCCATAACAAATCAAGAGTACTTGAGTATTTGAAAGCAGATGATAAAAAGATCAGCAAGCTGAAGGAGTTCTTTGGAGGAACTTCCGCAGTTGTGCATATCGATTGGTCGAGATAGTCGGATAGGATATCAATCAATACTCAAGCTCACTAACTCCTATTCTATGATATTGGAGGCAAGCCCGTTAGTGCGAGCTCTGTCAAAGATGAGCTCTGGGCTACCTGGACTCAGAAATTTGGGTTCCCAGTTCAAGGAATATATCAAAATGTAGACTATAGTGACATCAATACTGTCTGCAGAGATCCGAGCTCCACTTTCATTGCCGTAGGCTATGACGATCAGATTATAAGAATATTCAGGTATCCTTGCTATATTCCCAAACAGGCTTGCAAATAATATTATGGACATAGCTCCCACATCACAAGAATTAGATTCTCAAGGGATTATATAGTTTCCACAGGAGGATTTGATCGCACCATTATTGTGTGGAAATACGATAAGCCTTAGATGGATTAAAAGAAAGAATCAGACTCTGAGTAATCTGATGGGCTTTAGGATTTCGATGATGATATTGATGTTCCGGCTAGAGTTTTGCAGAAAAAGAAAAAGAAGGCAAAGGACTTATAGTTTTATGAGGCTGAGGATGAAGGGGATTAATTTTTGGCTGTGAAGCCTTGGCTTGGTGCGATTAAATAACCGACATATCCATATCCAAACCAAACTGGGTAAGCCCCTGAAGTTGCTATTAAGCTAAAATATGTCTTAGGGTATCGTACAAAGGACTGCCGCCAGAATCTGTTTTATGAGAATGAAAAGAATATTGTTTATCATGCTGCTGCAGTCCTTATCTATCACGACATAGCTTCAAACTAACAAAGACTATATACTGACCATGATGATGATATTCTTTCTATTGATTTCAATAGAGATGCTGGAAGTGTATTAACTGGTTAAGTTGGTCCCAATCCTATCCTTAATTTTTATGTGCAGTAAAAACTAATGTATAGTTTCAAGGGGGCAGTGAAGAAAGGAATACTTGCTTGTGCTATAAACCCAGATAATACATTAGGGGTTTGTGCAGGAATGGATGATGACCATCATGTTGCTCTTTTGGACTTGGAGAAAGGTAAGGTCTTATCCTCAGTGAAGAATGGGAAAAAGACTATTTTGAAGATGGGGTGGGTTAATGACAAGTAATTTGTTTCGATCGGAATAAAGCAATTCAAGTACTGGACTGTAAATGGAGCAAAACTATCATGTAAATAATCCGTAATAAACTAAACTTTGGTGAGTTTGGCTATTGATAAGGACAAAGGTACAATTTTGGCTGGCAGTTCAGGAGGAAAGATCTTTAGTTGCAGGAATGGTGATATAAAGCTCATTAAGACATTAGAGTATGCTTATAAGCCAAGTGAGAAATAAAAGTAGGAGCTTAAGCCTACCTCAGTAGTTGAATCACTGACTATTCAAGATTAATTTATAGGTGCGGGTACAAAGGATGGATTAATTTTCATCATGAATAAATCCTTTGATGTTATCAGTTCCTTTGATTTATCGGGTAAACTGACTTCATTTGGACTTCACTCTTACAATCCTTCAGTAAGATCAATCGATTATTTGTAAGGAAAACTACTTGTTGGAACTTTTGGCTCTTAAATATTCGAAATAGAAATCCCTAATATTACAAAGGCTTTCGATGCTCCAAAAGGTGGAGATGTAAAAAAATAGCCAACTACTAAACCCAAAGGCATTAAAAATTACATGAAAAGTCATTACAGTCCTAATAACACTTGGACAAATGAAGTTTGGGGACTGTGTGTTTCTCAAGGCTAAGTTTTTACTTGTTCAGATGATGCTACTGTCAGATGCTGGAGCTTAAAGGATTGTAAATTACTTAGTTCAGCTTCACTTAACATAACTCAAACAAAAGGCAAGTTCTTAGAGATTCCAAAAGATAGAAAGACAAATGATTATGTGTAAGGATCAAAAGGTAGAAGTGTATATATTACGCCTGACCGCAGGTTTGTAATAGTCGGGACAAAGGACGGTACTGTATTAATCTTTAACTTTGATTAGAAAACTTATAAGATGAGTTGCAAAGTCATTTTTAGAGACGCTAAGGAATGGATTTCAGATATTAAATTTGGCTATAATATGCTGTTGATTGGTTCTCACGATAATGCAATTTACGCATATAACTATGATCCATAGACAGGTAACTTTACAAAAAAACACAAAATGAAAAAGCATTCTTCCTATATAACTCATATTGATGTCTCCAGGGATAGCTGCTATATGCAGTCTACATGTGGAGCCTACTAACTTCTATTTTGGGATCTCAATACAGGAAAACAGCTGACAAGTGGAGCTTCTATGCTCAAGAATGAAAGATGGGCAACCTGGACATGTAATCTAGGGTGGCCCGTTCAAGGAATTTATCCTAAGTGTACTGACGGCACTTTTATTCACTCTGTCGATCGGTCTCATCTTAATATAAAAAATGATAAAGACGAGAAAATTCCTTACTTGCTTGCAGGAGGAAATAATAATGGAAAAGTCTGCATTTATAGCTATCCTTGCACAGTGAAGAACAGTAAATTTATATAAGGCAAAGGTCATTCAAGCCATATTACAAACGTGCGTTGGAACTAGAGTGACGAGTATATTGTTTCGGTAGGGGGAGAGGATCAATGTGTAATGTTCTGGTAGGTTCAAAAATGATTTATGTCATCATCAAATTGTATACTGCCATTATTGATTTATGTTTTGCATATGATAAGCCTTATTACTAATAAATAAAACTAAAATGTAGTAGATAGCGAATCAATCACTGCATGTGAATTAGATGAACCACTAAAGGAGCAGGCTCGATAGCATCTTGCCCTAAAACTAGCAACTTATCAATAACTTGAATCGCAAGATCGACCGTAGATTAAATAATGGATACTACTTTCCTGTAGCAACTCAAAGAAAACCTTTTATTCATCAACCACAAGTGAAAACTCTTACAAAAAAGCTACAACCCAAAAAGATCCATCCAATAATAAAGAAAGTTGTAAAGCCAAGTAACTTTATCTTTATACAGATGAATAAAAGCCCATCTTTGTTGAGCAATAGCAGAATACAGATGAAGCTTAATTTTGTTAGGGTTGGCAAAATACATCAAGAGAGTATGTCTTAAGAGAGCCTGACCCTATTTTAGAGGACGAATAAATGCAGTGGTCATACGAGCCGACAGAAATATAGAAGCAAAACCATTCGATGCAATGGTCAGTTGAGCCAATTCAACAATTTAATGAGTAAGTGCAGTATACTCTTTAAAGCTAGCTTATTATTATTGAGTGCCAAGATGCATCTATCCAAGTGGATCCTTAGCCCAAGCCAGCCAAACCTCTCTTAGAAGATGTCTCCATGCAGTGTTAAAAGATAAAGATTCAAAGCTAATAAATTCAATGCTAGAAATTATAGAACGAAAATCAATATATTCAATGTGATAAGATAAAGAACTAATAAGTCTAAGTTCAATACAATGAGCCTCTACCATAAAAGAAATAAATAGATTTGCAGATAGACCTGCCAGATATAAAGCAACTAAGCAAGATTTCTTCAATGGAAAGCCGGCTTAAATACTTAAAACTTTAGCAGAGAAAGCTGCAAAAGCTTCATAAGAATAAATAGAGATAGGTTGAGCTATTGAAATTAAAGTAGGTGATGTAGAGATTATAAGGGAAAGTTTAGCTGGCACAGTAGAAAGAACTTAGCCTAAAGAAAAGGATATAGAATGGTTTAATGCAGCAACAGAAAGAAGCAGAATATTCGAAGTAAAAGGAAAAGATCAAATAATAAGCTGAAAAGCAGTATAACAAAAAGCTACAGTTAATATTATCAAAGATGAAGTAAGCACCAAAAAGCAAAAGACCAATCAACAACTCATTTAAGGAATAAGAGGAGAGGAGGCTGGCATAGATAAAAAAGCAAGAGCAGCAATCAAAAGAAGAGCTAATGAATTACAAAAGATAAGTGTAAGATCTAAAGAAGTAATTGAAGGGATAAATGTTTAAAAGACTTAATTATGAGAATTAATCTGACTAGGATACAGCCACATAGAAAAATGATAACCTGAATCGTTCTATGGCCTCAAGGAAGAATCCACACTAAATTAGTATGGATAGTCTTTTTCCAAACCTTAAGAATAGATATGCTGGTGCAATCATCAAAAACATTCCCTCAGATATAAACCAAACTTCTCAGAAAAAGCTTAATTAGCATCAAGAATCAGTAAGGTTGAGTAGGGCTTATTGGAAATCAAAGTCACCTTTTAACTATGAGTATGAAGAGCTTAACACAAGCCGTATTAATAGGAAGTATAGTTATCTCCAAAAGGTTTCACAAAAGCGTATCAAAGATATTGCTAGTAATCCAGAAGAAGGCTTACTTAACTATTCGCCTGTTAAATCAAGGGCCAAATTCGAAATAAAGACTAAGATTAATACAAACAAATATGACTACAAAAAAGCTGCTTATAACTTGGAGTAAGTACAATAAATAAAAAAGAATATTGATGCATTCTACGCCAACTAATAACTCTTTCGCTATCTTTATTCTTAGGAAATCAAAATAAGCTTAGGTTTATAGCTATTTAGCATTTTAAAGATAAAGATTAATAGTATGTTACCACAACCAATATAAATTTATAAGTACCCCAACTATATTGTATTTGAGTATAAATAGCATTTAGGGATTCACTTTATTCTTTTCTACCATCATACAAAGACCATTATTGCAGGCAAAATCAATGGTCAAACTACAAATCGTCAATTTTATTAGCAATCTAACTGCTATAAAAACGGATAAATCTTTTAATATATCAGCTTGAGCGAAGTTTATAACGGTCATTATTCTCATGGACAAAGATAAGGCTTTGGCATACTTTTTAACAGATCCTTTCATTATGAGGGAAGCTTTAGTTTAGGCAAAAAAGAAGGGAAGGGAAATCTGATTCTATAAAATGGCGATAAATATAGTGGGTAGTTCAAGAATAATCACTTTCATGGAGAAGGGATTTATAAATGGGCTAATGGCTAATATTATGATGGATTTTTTGTATAAGGTCTGAAACATGGCTATGGAAGACAGTATTTTAAAAACGGAGATGCATACTAAGGAGAGTATAAATATAATAAGAAAAATGGGGAGGGTATTTATCGATGGAAATAAGGCTCAGTTTATTAAGGGCAGTTTAAGAACGACTAAAAGTATTTCTATTGGTATTTAGGTTCGGTTAAGGCATGCTAACAGATAAAAATGGTAGTGTATTAGTTGGCGAATGGAGAAACGATGAAATCTTTGAGCTCATTTCTAAGCAGGCAAAAAGTAAATCCCGAGAGGATTTACCGTTGACAAGCAAGATGAGAATTCAATTGCGAGAATGAATGATTGAGTAATAATGAATAATATTAAAGCTGTATATTTATGTTTCCAATCCTTAGTAAATAGAATAAGTATTTATATTCTATAATGAGTGAAAAAGAAAATTTACCTTTGCTCTTTACAATTAAGAAGGGTCATAGGACAAAGAAGGATCTAACCAGAAGCAGCAGCAAATAGTTTCCCTCTGTTAAGCATATCGCTAGAGAAAAACTAAATAAAACTAATGATTATGATCACCCTGCAGAAAAATTTCTGTTCGCAACATCTCCTTCTTCTCAATAGTTTCGAAAATTTGCAACTATGCTCTACCAAGGGCTTGCTTATGCAACATGCGCTCTAAAGGGGCCATCTGAAGAATACCTTCGTAAGAAAAGTTTAAAGCTCCCAGAAAGAAAATGTAATTCAAAGCATTATATAGAGAGTAAAAAGAAATTTTTGATGTTGGATCTAGATGAAACTTTAATTCACTCTCTTTGGGGTAATGAAAGCTGTTAGGTCTCAATTAGTAAAGGAGAAACAAACCTTAGATTCAATATTCGCCCTCACTGCCTTTCTTTTCTTTAGAATATGAGCAACCACTTCGAAGTCTTTATCTTTACTGCATCCACAATTGAGTATGCTGAAACTATCGTCAATTATCTAAACTCTAAGAAGCACACGATTCAAGGCATATTAAGTAGAACTAATTGCCTTGAGACTCTGAATGGCCTGAAGATCAAAGATCTTAGGATAATAAAGAACAGAAGCCTATCAGATATTGTGATTGTTGATAATCTAGTTCACTCTTTTGGATTGCAGATTGATAATGGAATACCTATCCTTGATTTTACTGACAATAAAGAAGACAAAGAATTGGTTGGACTTGAAAAATTGTTGCTAGAACTTAAAGACGCTGTAGACGTTCGTGATTTCATTAGAAATAAGGTTTCATTGAGGAAGTGTTTATAAATATGCTAGGAGTAGTTTTTAAACTTCGGGACAAGGAAAAATATTAAAAAGGCTTGATTACTAATATTGTCTTGACTTATTTGATCAATCATCATAAATACAAAGTCTTATTACTTCTTTGGAAGAATAAGTAAACAATCACTATTTTCTAATCGGCTCACTCTTCCTTTTCTATTCTCGGTTCCTCATCCTGTAGGCAGAGTTATTGACTCTGATTGGGTGGTTGAATGAAGCATCCTTAAGCTAGTTGATCAGATCCAAGTTCTTCTTATGGTAAAGGGTAACTGCCTGTCCATCTTTTCCCTAAATAAATGAAAATATACTGCTCTCCCAGTCCTACCAACTCTTTGCAAATAGTCACAAGCACTTAAAGGGAAGTCATAATTGATGACTCGCTAAAGCTATGGGATATCCAGTCCACGAGCCCCTAGATCAGTGCTTATCAATATTTTGGCCTGACCATCTCTAAAGAGTTGATAGTTCTGAAGGCGGGCTTGCTTTTGAAGGTCACTATGCAGACTTAGTGTAGGAATCTTATTTTCCTGCAAGAAGTATTGTAGTTCATGGAGACTACTGATAGTGTTACAAAATATTAGAGTTTTCACGCCAGGTCTTTGCTTGAGTACTTGAAGCAATGTTTCATGCTTATTGAGTGTTTGACATTGCAAAAATTAATGCTTAATATTTTGAAGATTGAGGTGAGTATTTTTATCAACAAGCTAAGTAATTTCACCTAAGTTATCCTTCAAGTATTTGAGAAGCTAGTGTGACCTCGTTGTTCCTGATAGGATCACTTCTAAAGGACTCCTTTATTGCATCTTTTTAGCAGCAATCAGCATGTGCTCAGTAATTGAGGTCAATTTTGCAGTTTCAAAGAGGGTATCAACTTCATCAACAACCATCCACTTGAGATGGGAAAGATAAATCTTTTGATTACTAATTAAAGGCTTGATTCTTTGGTATGTACTCACCAATACATCAATGCCTTATTCGATTACTCTATTTTCTTATGTCATTGACCGGCCTATTCCGATTCCTTCAATTTTTATCTTGCAGTGATGGCTCATCTGCTTACCTACATTGCGACATTGCAAAACTAGTTATTTATTGGCTGTTATAATAATTGCTCGAGGGCGTTGAGAGGCAGTAAGAATCCCAACTCCTTATTACTATTTCTTTAAATTTGATATGATTGGAAGCAGATAAGATAGTGTCTTACCTGAACCAGTTGGTGAGGTGATATGATGGAAAGAAGACTGTTTCTTGAGCAGGGAGGCAAGGAGGGAATATTGAATAAATGTTGGTGTGTGAATTTGATTCGCCTATAGGTATTTGAAGATGGTGGGATGAAGAGGAAAGTGATCAAAAGATGGCAGTCGAAGTGGTGCTTGCTTATTCGTAAAGAAGTAAATTATTTTACTCCACTTGCTTAATATCATATTATTGTTATTTATAAGAAGAGCCATAATTAAAAATCCTTAAGTAATTATGCATAGTGATAAATGCTTCTGTTTATTTAAGTAGTTATTTATCCGTCAGTTTTATAATAAATGATAGAATAGCACTCAGTGTTCAAGGCGTTAAGGACAAGTAAATACTACTTTTACTTTACCGTCCTTCAGCTTGTCCTCACCTCCATACTATTCATCACTCTCATAGTCTTCTCATAGGCAGCATACCGAGTATAGCTTGAAGTTGTCATCATGATCCTACTGCTCTTCGACATGTATAGCTTTCTAACTTAGAGTCCTGAAGAAACTTACTGATAAGTAATTCTTTAGAAAATGGCGTAATATCATCGATATGACCATTCTGACAATGCTAGTGATCTATTTGATCCTATAGCTATTCTTTCGAGAAGAGATCAATCTCATCGAATAAGTGGGGACTTTAATCCTGATAATAAGATACGGCTTGCAACTCTATCGCATCTTTTCATTGATTTGGCAGTCAAGATAGGTGAACCTACTTCATAAACTGGAGGATATCCGCTTTGAAGATATTTAAATCAGTGACGAACTCAACTTCAATCGTCTCTAGGACAAAGAACCTAAGGCTCTTTGATGATTTTTTTATTATAGCCATCAACACCATTCGTAGTTTTTAAATCAGTCCTTCATGAATAAGGCAATAAATAAAATTAATCAATAATATCTCAATAGTAGATGTTTCTCTTTCCTGCTGAAGGCTACCGGTTAGTAAAGAACCCATTTGACTGCGGATATCCTTTTACAACAATACTGTTTCTCATGGATTCAACTTTTGCATTCTTATCCCCCACACGTTTCCTTAAACCCTCCACTTACATGCAAAGCAAAACGTACTTTATAAGAAAATCAACTGGTATTTCTTGATCTCGATTGCCAATGTTTATGTTCTATCGAGTTCTCTACAAAGATTTGGCTCTGTGCAAGTGGGAGCTTTGATGGCTGGATTAATCTTTGTATGGACTTAATCGACTACTCTAGTTGTAGTTGCCAAAAAAGTTATGATAAGGCGTTTTAGTTGGAGAATCCCTTGATCGATCGACATCTTTTGATTTTTAGAAGCTTCCTGCAACAGCCAAAAACCATTCATAAAGCTCTTAGTATTTTTGTTAGATATGATGAAGTTTATAGTCGAAATCCTCAGCAGATTTAATTTTCAATCCTACACTAGTCTTTAGGGAGATCAGTATTTTCTCTATATTTTATAAGCGTATTTTTAAAGATTTCATATCTTGTCCAATCTCAAAATATTTTTTCTCTGCATTTTGATAGAACTCTTGTTGGTTTCCTAGAAAGTTTTTGAGAGATGCATTTTCTTCCTGCATTTGATTAATATGAAACTATAGATCTTGAACATGTAATTCCAAATGATGGTTGTTAGTTTATAAAGACCTTCCCCAGTTTTAAAGATCAATGCATTACGCCTACAAATTCCTAGCTCTTTGCTCATAGGAACTATTAGCAAGCTGATAATCTTTAAACTTAGACTAAATTTACCGAGCCTTTGCTTACGATTGCCTTGATTTAGACTATAACTATCGAATCTGTGACTAGCTTTTTTACCTCATAGCTATTTCAGCTTATTTTATTTTCTGCTAAAACTTTTTTCTTTAGACAAATAAATGTTCTTACAACTCCTTAAGTAGCTGCTTTGTTTCAGCTTACTTGGTCTTGCTTTTCATCTATAGCTGCTTCAGCTCATTTTGAAGTGAGGAAATCTTATAGTCTTTCTCCTTCATTTGAATTGCAAATTATTTTGCTTGGAGTTAGTATTCGTTAGATTTTTAAATGCTCTTTTGCGATGAGGTTCTAAACTCCGAATATTGATATTCCAGGGATCGATAGGCCTACTAATACTCATTAAGCTTTGTTTGTATTTTTTGATTGAAGTCGTCTCTCCACCTTAAGAAACCCATTTGCTGCTCTTTGACCCGTTAAAGCTATTCTATTTTGGCATCAATCCTTTCCTGTAAATCAAGTATATCGTATCTCAGATTTTGATTTTATTACTTAATTTGGTTGATCTATTATGAACAATAATGTGTTTCTTTTAATTCCTCTTCCAAGGCAATTATTTTTCTATCCTTTCTTTCTAAGGCCTTCAGTTTAGTTTCAATATCGTTTTTTAGTTATTGATTTTGGAACTAATGCCTTTATGTTTCAGACATCTTCCTTTTGAGCTGAGATAAGTTATCAGACAGTCTTCTATTTTACTATCTGAGTTCATCATTTTCATCCTATACATATCTTAATTTTTCACTAAGTTGGTTCGTGGTTTAATCTAAGCTTGTGAATCGAGACATCCTGATTGAAAAGTCATCATGCATAAGTTTGAGATTCTTAATTTATTAATGTTTGATACGCACAAGCTAATTGAGTCTAAATGTTTACTGTGATAAGAGGGCTACTTTTTATTCGTAACTTTCCATTTTGGAGTTGTCCTCTCTGTTTCTTACTTGAAGCTGTTCATAATGATTTTGCAATTTCTTTATTTATAACTCTTTTTAATCTAATTGTTCTTTTCGGTCTCTGAGCTTGCCAAGTAACTACTCTTTTTATAGCTAGAACTTGACGAGAAAATCCTTAGCTTCACGGTTGAGCATTGATTATTTTTGGGTTTAAAGAAGCCGACGATAGCCATCATTTTATTACCCTTTAATCTTCTACAAGGAATTGTATCTGCTTTTCCACTTTTCGATTTAGAGGCACAGCTCTTCGTTGCGTGCCTTTTCTAGTTTATACTTTTCGGCGATGCAAAAGTCGACATCAGCATATCTACTCTTGAGGATGGACAGCTAATTGAAAATGTTTTAACTTGCGTCCTTTGTCTGAGCTAATTACTCTCGGTAACTGTATTTCTCGTTTTCGAGTTTGTTGCACTTCTCCATCAACTATCGGATTTGAACTTCGTAGCTGTTGGCATTTAACGTCCGTCCCTGCTGCTCTCTTACCCTCCCTCTCAAAAAGGAGATCTATTGTGATAAACGCTATATTTCGATGGCTTGGAATACAACAAGAAAGTCTAGTTTGCGAGAAAGGTCCTCACGGTGGTCTGCGGGAAGGTGGGCAATCCGGGATCTGTATCTTTGCAAACAAACTTGTAAATTTATTGCTCTTTCGAGCGTTGGGCAAGTGTCGAATTAGTTCCTAATACAGTACTGTGGAAAAGAGTACTGCTTGAGTTTTTGAACTCATTTATCAACGATTTTTACATTGAATAAATATTGATAAAACATCATTATTTTTGAATCGAAGATTACTGATGCTTATGGAGTAGTTCTGCAGTAATTTAATTTTATCTTTATAAGTATTTTGATCTATTATTTATATGAAACAATTAAATACGATTGCAAATGTTAATTAGGTAGGGTATTGGTGCTCATTTTCATATACAAATGTAGCAAATTAGCATAATCATAATATTTAAGTGAAATGGAAGGAATGAGCAGTAGTCATCAAACTCCTAAAACTTTTTCCAAACCAATGCCTGATTGGATACAACAGTTGCTGACAAGTCCAAGCCGAAGCTAGGATGTTAACAAGTATGTGCAGTTTCTTCATCAACACAAACAAATCAAATACCTTTCACTCTCAAAGTTTACACAATATGTTTACAAACACCTTGGTTAATATGCATCACGTTGCTTATAGTTGATTCAAGTTTCTGATGAAAAGTAGAGGGGCAAAAAGAATATCACATTCACATACCCTATTATCATAAATTAAAAGTAATCCTTTTCAAAAGAGAAACTGAAAGTTTTTGTTGATTACTATGAAATTGAGGAACAATAAATTCATTTAAAATAATCTGTATGGGATGAGCCTTAAACGCCTTAAGAAAAAATATTTAAACAATTCAAGATTTCCAAAGGTAAAAAAGTCTAAGTCAATGAATAATAAAATTTGCTTTAATAAAATATTCCAATATTTTTAAGGCATGATCATTCTGAATCACTTTTACATTTGCTCATCCTTGATTTAACTTAATACTTTTAAATAGACTAAATAAAAAGTATCTTAATGTTGCAGATTTAGAGATAATAAGTTCTATTGAACACCTATTCAGAATATATTAGTCAATATAGGTAGTTATATTATATTAGAGAAGGATATTGTGATCCAAAAGATTAAGTTGCAGATATTCGTCAAATTGTTTAAAAAGAATAATATACAATACGTCAATTCAACCCTTTGGAGCATAATCACCACCTTAAACCGGAAATTATTGTTATTTGGGAGCAAGTTCATATGAATCTTCAACAAAAATTAAAAGAACTTCAGCCAATCACCAAAGATTAAATAAAAAATATTTTAAAACACGGCTTAGACACAGTTTCTATAATATTCCTTGGCACTTCTCGAAAGCTTTATGGGTTTACAAACAATCAAAAAATATTTGTAAATATTAACAGGCTCTGTGGAAATTTATCAATTTAATAATTTAAATAGCCTTTAAAACCCTATGTAATGATAACGATATATCATGAGCTAGCTCATTACTTAATTCGCTCCCTTTCAGAATTCAAGCTATAATCAAATAGTTCCTTTGAAAAAAACAGTTCCTCGATAGGAGCTAGTATAATTTAATTTGTTAAGAAGCTATATCCAGACGTATTACTGGAATTGGGAGCTACAAAAAATAAAAATACCTAGGATGTAAGCCTATATATTAATTAATTAAGAGATCTAACAAATAAAATTTTAGATATCTTTCAAAGATATAAATTATGGATAAAGCTTTTTTAGGATAATGCTGAAAAATTTAGTAAACTAAAAGAAAATATAAGTGTGATAGGTAGTGTTTTAAGCTAATCTACTTAAGTAGACGCCAATTTTATCTCTTAAGATTTGGATTCTGTCTACTCCTATATTTAAAAATTATCAAATGAATTCTTTGATCAAAATATCAAAAACAGTCAATCTTAAAAATAATATCAATTTTTCTTTTCATTATTCATGGAAGAGGAAATATTTGGCAAATGGCTAAAAAATCTTCATTTGGATTTGAACCATTATAACTAATTTCGATAGAAACTTAAGAACGCGCAAATAAATAAATATTTTCTTGGTTAAAATCACTTTATCAACAAATTAGTAAATCAATTTGTTCGAAGGCCAATATAATTATCAGATATAATCTTACGCTAGCAAAAATCAATAAAAGATACTACGAACAGTTTAGTCCAACTTTGCAATAATTTGAATAATGAATCTGCAAATCAAATGTACTTATAGTTAACCTCTTTATAATATTATACTAGAAATTTATTTAATAATTTGCTGGAGGTTTAAAAATTACAAAATACTGAAAAATTATTTGATATGAGCTCCTTTAGAACGGTAATGAGGGTGCTTGAAATTGTTTAGTATTACTCTTATTTTAAGAATATATTAAAGTGGGCCAACATGATCCAGATTATTTGCCAGCTGCGTCTCTTTAGGACTGTAGGAGTAAAAGATCTCGAATCAGGTTATATAATTGAAAGAATGCTCTTTCCAAACCTTCGCTACAGCAATATCATCTATCAAAAAGACTATAAATTAATTAAAACCATCTTTTCTAAAGAATGCCGTTAAAAAGTAGGGATAAAGCCATCAAATAAAACTCAATAAAGACTATCG
>JACCDV010281547.1_pt1 | contig 15966 bp, 16 predicted proteins | sample 7446131 | NCBI WGS metagenome assembly JACCDV01 (sample SAMN15323448, study PRJNA562643) | freshwater metagenome | isolation source: river surface water | place: USA:Blue River Watershed | collected 2017-08-17 | reverse complement strand
GGAAGATCTTTGATGCGCTCTTCGATACCTTGAACCATGCCTTTATTTTTGGATGTTGCCGATTGATTCGCAATTTCCAAACTAGAATTCAAAATGGTAAACTTCTGTAATAATGCATCCGACACCTGCAATGCAAGCAAAGCAGTCAGTACTAAATACATCATCCCGATCATTTTCTGCCGGGGTGTCTCTTTTAAACTAGCCATATTATCTAAGCTGTAATAAAATCAATAATTATCCTTTCATAGCAGTCAACATGCTGCCATACACTTGATTTAATGCCTGAATGTTGGCATTCAACTTAGCTAATTCTGCCTTGAACTGCTCCGCATCTTTCGATGTAGCGGCAATTTGCTCGACAGTTGCATTCACATTACCATAATAGCCATTGATCGCTTTCAAATGCTTACTTGATTCCTGAATTTCAGTTTCGTAAACAGCATTCAATGCCGCTAATTGATCCCCTGCCTTCGCATATTGTTGCGCATATTTAGCAGCCTCTGTTGAAGAAATTGAGATATTACCCAAAGAAGCCGTAGCATCGGAAACCGTCTTGTTCAATGAGCCCAACGATTGAGACGAGGCATTCAATGAATTCACAAATTCATTAGCAGCGCCTGTTGCTTTCGTAATCTCTTGTAAACTATTGGCCGTTTCTGTTAATCCTTTCAAACTTTTTGTCAAGTTCTCAATCACATCCGCACCCAATCCTGGTTGATTAGCCAAATTAGCTAACCCATTTCCCGCAGCACGTGGTGAGGCAGGCTCTCCACCCACTAATTCAGGATAAACTTTCTCCCATTCGTAATCTTTCTCGGGCTTCGCTTTAATGTACAACACACCAAACAAAATGAAGATGGCTGCTTCCGTAAACATACCGACCATCAGCATCTCATTGGCACCTTCCCAGTGCACAATTTTAAATAATGCTCCAATAATTACGACAGCAGCACCAAAACTCGCTACCACATTGATTGATTTTTCTAATCCGCTCATTTGAATTTATTTGAATCTTTGATTGTTGAACTATTTCTTTAATGCAGGACGTCCCAAATAACGCATCATCGAACGAAACCCGATGTAAGAACGCTTCTTGTTTTGCAACTCATAAGCACGAGTACCCGTTTCAAGGTAATAGGCAATATCTTTCCATGAACCCCCACGAACCACCTTACGCGGCTCATCCGCATCAATATTAACCGTATTTAAATCCCAGGTAACCGCCGACGCATTCTCCGCAAAGGCATCTACGCACCACTCAGCTACGTTACCCGACATATTGTATAAACCAAAATCATTGGGATCAAATGCATTCGCTGGAGCTGTATATGCATAACCATCTGCATCGTAATTTCCACGATGAGGCTTAAAGTTAGCCATCAAACAACCTTTGGCATTCGCTACATATGGATTACCCCAAGGGTATTTCGCAGCTGCCCGTCCACCACGTGCCGCCCACTCCCACTCAGATTCCGATGGCAATTCAAAACGTGGCAAAATGTACTGACCCTGCTTTCTGCGATATTCATTCAACATCTTTGAACGCCATAAACAGAAATAGCGCGCAGCGTCCCAACTAACACCCACGACAGGATATTGATCAAATGCCGGACTCGAAAAATAATACTCTAACATCGGATCACCATTGTGGTAAGTAAAATCACTTTTCCAAACGGTCGTATCCGGATAATATTCCGTCATAATCTTATCCTCACCCAAGACAGAAACAGAGTCCTTCAATAAAGAATTGGTGAATTGACGATACTCATGATTCGTAATTTCAGTATCATCCATGTAAAATGCAGCCACCGTTACACGCTTATTAAAGCTAATGCCCGAACGTGATGCATCTTCATCTGCCTGCCCCATCATGTAGCTACCCGCAGGAACTAACACCATTCCATACGGCGTAGGCTGACTCCATCCCTTACGAGCGCTCGCCACAATTTCTCCGTTTTCAATCTCTGGCGCATTTTTAGCCGATTTGCCAAACTTAAGACCTCCTTTTTTCGAAGATGACGAAGCCCCCTTTGAGCTACTCAAGGTCTTCTTAGAACTGCCTGCTCCTCCCTTTGAACCTCCACATCCATAAAGTACTGTAGATAAAACTAAGGCCGACAAAACAAATGCCAATGGCTTTCCAATAAATTTAAAATTCATAAAGACGAATTATTATACCTTTTTAAAAACGATATCAATCTTAAAAAATTGTGCACAAACTAAATATGTACACAGTATTAAATCAAATTCCTCAAAATTAACGGAATTTCTAATAATTCATTCACAAATTCCCATTTTTTTGCGCGAATTTCCTATTCAGTTCATGCTATTTAAATCGAGGTGTCTTCACCGGCACATAGCGCGACGAAGTCTGAAAACTCGGCAATATAAATTTGAACATAATTTCATGTGATAAATTGGACTTGACCGCAGAATTAATGACCGACAAATCCATCGCATAGGCTACATCCAATCGACTATTCAATAGTGACATCCCAAGCATTAAACTTGTTGCATCGTCCCAACGGTAGCCACCTCCCAACCAAAACTGTTGCTGGTAAATCAACTTCGCCCCCACTTGTGGCAACAATCTACCTTGATAATAAGTAAGTTGGGCAAATGGACTCAGCTCAAAACGATCCGACAGCCCTACAAGAACTTTCGTATGTAAATTCGCAGCTAATTCATTCGTTAATTTTACACTACTTGTCCCAAAGTCGTAATTGGGTTGATTTATATGCCCAACACCCAAACCGAGCTCCCATAAATCTGCTGTGTATAATAAACCCGCATTAAAATCAGGCAGAGACTGCGAAACTTGCTTACCCGATAATTCGATCGCCAATGGGTCATTGGGATCTCGCACTCGAAACACGCGCCCATCAAATGATTTGTTCTGCATACCAAATCCAGCCCCCAGAGAAATAACGGCACCGGAGGCCAACGTTTTGTGATAACCTAACTGAAGTCGTACAACTTGCTGCCCCACCCCGGAAGGCGTTTTGTCATTCATCAGCACCAAGCCCATTCCTAACCCTTGAAAATTCAAAGGAATGGATAAACCGACAATCGTCGTCCCCAAATTTCCACTCCCATCTTGTGACGTTTCGTAGGCTGTCCATTGGTTACGGTAATGTGTTTGAACGTAGGCATCCCGACCTGCCCCGGCAGTAGCTGGATTAAAAAAAAGCGGATTTAGATGATATAAACTTAAGGCCGGCGTTTGTTGTGCATGCAAGCTTAGACTGAATAGGAACAGCAGCAAGTACGTTAAACTATTTCCAAAGGCGTATTTCAATCCTTGCATCTTTCGTGGTCTGCCAAAATATGGGCTAAAATAAACAAAATAACGATAGCTAAATCCTGCCTTAATAAAAAAAGCTCCGTTAAGGAGCTTTCTATTTATTTTGCGTTGGCTTGTTTAATGTAATGCTCTAATGCACCCGTCATGGAAGGTGCATTCGGCATAGGTGCCTGAATATCCAAAATTAATCCCGCATCATGTACTGCCTGGGCTGTCGTAGGACCAAAAGCCGCTAATCGCGTATTATTCTGCTTAAAATCTGGAAAGTTTTCAAACAAAGAGGTAATACCTGATGGGCTAAAAAAGGCAATCACATCATAAAATACATTTTCTAGATCCGACAAGTCAGCTGAAACCGTCTCATACATGACCGCTTCCGTCAACTGAAAATCATTCGTCCCCATATAATCCGGCAAGTCTTTTTGGCGCTTATTGGAGCATGGAAACAAAAACTTTTCTGTTTTATGTTTCTTGATAACCTCCAATAAATCCAAGGCTGTTTTTGTCCCCGTAAAAATCTTACGTTTACGAATAACGATGTATTTATGCAAATAATTAGCTGTCTGCTCGGTAATACAGAAATATTTCATATCCGCAGGAACCTCAATCTTCGCTTCTTTGCATATACGGAAGAAGTGATCAATGGCGTTACGACTTGTAAATATGATCGCTGTATGCTCTAAAATATTGATTTTTTGCTTTCTGAAATCCTTAAATGAAATTCCCTTCACATCAATAAAGGAACGAAAATCAACCTTCACATTGTATTTACGTTCAATCTCAGAATAAGGTGACTTCGCTGCATCTGCAGGAGCAGCCTGAGTAACAAGGATACTTTTTACTTTTTTCAAACGGCTTGCATCCGGTTGAGCGACATTAACAACTACACTCATAGTAATAAATTCAATTTAATCAATCTCAATTTTGCCTAAAACTGAAAATGCCTGCAAATATACGACAAAAAAAATCAATAAATTATCTGCCCCTACATGTATTCCGGAAAAATCAATTCTCGCAATCCAAAAACCATGACCTGACCCTCCATTAAGATTAGATAGGCCAACAAAGACAATTGATTAACCTGATATGTCCGCCGAAATACCTGAAAGAAATAGATCGCCCGAACAAAGAAGTAACCCGTAATCAGGTAGGAGATATAATTCAAATTAACCGCGTACATGGGGCCCATGTAAACAGAGAATAAACTTAGCAAACTAAACAAGACGATAAAAAATTGAAGGTTTGCCTGAATGGACTTAAAGTAATGCGCATCCGCAATATGAGGCAAGCGAAACAAATTGGTAAATAATTTGTAAACGAAATACCTACTGACAAATAAGCCAAAACCTAGCAGCGTCTTGGAGAGCACGAAACCAATCGCCGGTATGAAACGTTGTAGATTTTCCTGCGATTCAAAAAACGAATCTTGCGATTGATTCAGCAAACCATTGTAAAAGGAAAAGCATGCCGTAATAAGACTCAATAAAAAGATGACTAATAGGTTGGGGAACGCAAAGGCATTTTTCAATAATACCTCTTCTTTAATTTCCCAGTGTATCCAATCTGTGAAGCGAAAATAGGCTGCAAAATAACGTGGGAAAGCAGCATATAAAACACCTAAAAAGAACAAAATCAACAAAAAGGAAGACCCAAAAAACTGATTAAATAGATAGGCATTTCGTTGGCGCAAATTCAACATATCTGAAAAAGCCGTATTATTCTCTTCAACCTTACGTTCAATGCTAACTCCCTGCGGGATACCTGCCATGTTAGCCCGGTAAAAACTAAAGTACAAAGGTCCATTAATTGGATATCGTGCTTGTAAACTATCCATCGACCACGAATAGACCTCCTCCTTTTTTAAATGACTATGAAATGCCCCTTGAACAAACAAGACATATTCTTCATCCATCTCCAATCGCAAATAGGTATTGGGATACTCCGCCAATGGAATCGCCAAGGACTTGGACTTGTAATTGTAATGTTTAGAGGAAATGTAGGGCAAAAAAGCCTTCATGTTGGCCTGATACACCAACCAAGACTTATCCAATGGTTGCACCTCTTGCCACTGCGTAGCCGCAATGTCCGATGTAATTAATAAAAAAAAGAATAAAAAAAATCTGCTAACCTTCCCGTTAAGGAACTGATTAGCAGATTTTTGTATAAAAGGAATCATCCTTGCTATTATTTTCCAGCTAACGCTTTAATCATCGTTTCACCGATATCTGCCGGAGAGTAAACGACATGAATTCCACACTCTTGCATAATCTTCATTTTAGCTTCAGCCGTATCATCCGCACCTCCAATAATGGCACCCGCATGTCCCATACGGCGACCTTTTGGTGCCGTTTGACCTGCGATAAAACCGACCACTGGCTTACGATTTCCATCAGCCTTGATCCAACGAGCTGCTTCCGCTTCCATGCCTCCACCAATCTCACCAATCATCACAATACCTTCTGTTTCCGGATCATTCATTAACAACTCAACCGCTTCTTTCGTCGTTGTTCCAATAATTGGATCTCCTCCAATACCGATCGCCGTCGTTTGACCTAATCCTGCTTTGGTTAATTGGTCTACTGCCTCATACGTTAAAGTACCCGATTTAGATACGATACCCACACGACCCTTTTGGAAGATAAAGCCTGGCATGATACCTACCTTACACTCATCCGCGGTCATGACACCTGGACAGTTTGGCCCAATTAAACGGCAGTCATAATTTTGAATATATTCCTTTGCAACAATCATGTCCTTCGTCGGAATACCTTCTGTGATACAAATAATCACTTTGATACCTGCGTCCGCAGCTTCCATGATCGCATCCGCAGCAAATGCTGGCGGAACAAAAATAATCGATGTATCCGCACCTGTCTTCGCAACAGCGTCTGCCACTGTATTAAAAATAGGGCGGTCTAAGTGAGTTCCTCCTCCTTTTCCTGGGGTCACCCCTCCTACCACTTGGGTACCATAAGCAATCATCTGCTCTGCGTGAAAGGTACCTTCAGTTCCTGTAAAACCTTGTACTATAATTTTCGAATTCTTGTTAACTAAAACACTCATTTCGTAGGGGTTAAATAAACGTAGGCGTAAAATTTTTCCAAAGGTACAAATTATTGATAAAATTCATCAAAAACCTTTAATCGGATGAAATAAAAATTCGAACAGAAATTTTTATGTAAATTCGAATTCCAATTCACACGCATGCTCAAACAATTACACATACAGAATTATGCCCTCATTGACTCCGTCAATTTGAGCCTTTCTGATGGCTTGAGCGTCATTACCGGTGAAACAGGAGCCGGGAAATCCATCCTATTGGGAGCCATCGCTTTATTGATGGGCGCTAGAGCCGATAGTAAATCCCTCTATGACCCCAATAAAAAATGCATCATCGAGGGCACCTTCTCCCTAACCAATTACCCACACATCTCGCACTTATTCGACGAGGAGGGCTTGGATTTCGAAGAACCTTGTTTAATCCGCCGGGAAATCAATGCCCAGGGGAAATCACGTAGCTTCGTAAATGACAGCCCTGTGAATCTGGATTCCCTTCGAAAGATCGGACAAGAATTGATTGATATTCATTCCCAACAGGATACATGGTGGATGTCACATCCGGAATTTAGCTTAGAGATTGTCGACAGCTTCGCCCAAAACCAAGTGCTAAAAAATAGCTACCAGCACGCTTTTCAGGATTACTTAAAAGCGCAGGAGCGTGTCAATACCGTAAGAAAGCAAGCGGCGGAGGGCCAACAAGGCCTTGACTTCAAGCAGTTCCAATTCCAAGAACTTGAAGCCGCTCAATTACGAGAAGATGAATATGAGGGGCTAGAAATTGCGGTGGAAAAAGGTGAAAATGCCGAGCAAATCCACGAGAAACTTGCATCCCTCGCCAACCTGCTAAGCGTAGATGAATTTTCGAGCATCCAACAAATGCGTTTGGCGCTCCAACAAGCCCAAGCCCTAAGTAAATGGGATCCAACCTATGAGGCATGGAAAACCCGACTCGAAAGCATATGGATTGAATTAAAAGATTTGGCAAGTGAAGTTGAAGGCGAAGCAGAAGATTTTCAAACAGATCCAGCTAGCTTACTGATCCAACAACAGCGATTGGATGTATTGAATCGCCTTCTACAAAAATACCAAGTAAAAGAGATTGCGACGCTCATCGAAATACGCAATGATTTAGATGATCAGATTGCTCAATACACCAATCTAGACCAAGCCTTAAGCGATGCCCTTGCCACTCTAGGTGAATCAGAAAAGCTAGCCTCGAAGGCAGCAATATCCCTGAGTGAAAACAGAAAACAGGTCCTAGATTCCATCCTAAAGCAATTGACGGAGTCCCTCTCGGCTTTGGGAATCCCCAATGCCAGCTTGGCTTGGGAAATTGAGGAACGTGAAATGCGGATTTCAGGAATTGATAAAATTCAATTGTTGTTCTCTGCAAATAAAGGTTTGAGTCCCAAGCCCTTTAAGCAGGTTGCCTCCGGTGGTGAATTAAGCCGACTCATGCTTTCGATCAAGCATCTCTTAGCCCAAAAGCGTGCTCTGCCCACATTGATTCTTGATGAGATCGATACCGGCGTATCCGGAGAGATCGCCATCAAGATCGGCCAGATGTTGACCCAAATGAGTCAAGGCCACCAGCTCATTGCCATTACCCACCTTCCTCAAATCGCAGCGGCCGGAATTTCCCATTGGTATGTCTACAAAGACCACGCGGGGGAAAAAACCGTTTCTAGTTTACGCAAACTGGAAGGCGAAGAACGCGTGGATGAAATTGCCAAGATGATCGGGGGCCAACAAGGTTACCTCGACCTAAAAGATAATGTTCGAAAATTAATCCAATCCAACCATGCTAAATAAAATCTTGATTTGTAGTTTATTGATAACGGGTCTTTGGAGCTGTTCACAAGCCGAAGAAAAAATGAGTGAGGAATTACAAACCAAGGTATTGGGATTACATGACGAACTCATGCCAAAAACGGAGGAATTAATTTCCTTACAAAAACAATTAGACAGTTTGTCGAAGGGGAAAGATACCGTCCACGTGAATAAACTGAAGCGCGCACTTGCTAAATCCGATCAAGCCATGATGGACTGGATGCATCACTTTTCCGTTGATAGTCTATCCAAAATGGACATAAAATCTAAAATTGAATACTTAGGTAAGCAGTACAAGGATTTACAAGATTTACAAAAACTAACCGACTCCAGTCTACATGCAGCCAAAGCTTACCTTCCTCAGTAGTATCTTATTTCTTGGACTGTTTATCGTCGCTTGTCAAGAGAAAAAAGCCTTGCCCTATCTAGGTCCCAAAGAGACAAAAATGGTCAAGGGTAAAGTGGATACGGTTTACCACCAGATACCTGCTTTTCGCTTTTTGAATCAAGATTCTGTCTGGGTAAGCGAAAAAGATTTGGAGGGGAAAGTCTATGTGGCCGACTTTTTCTTTACCTCTTGCCCGACCATCTGTCCTAAGATGAAAACGCAATTATTGCGAATTTATGAACGCTACCTAAACAATGAGGAGGTTCGCATCGTTTCACATAGCATCGATCCGACATTCGATACCCCTTCCGTTTTACATAGCTATGCGGAGCGCCTGCAAGTCAAGGCTCCTAAATGGACGATGTTGACAGGAGATAAGGCGAAAATTTACCAATTAGGCGAAAAATCCTACATGGTAACCGCGCAGGAAGATAAAAACGAAGCGGGCGGCTTTGTACATAGCGGCGCCTTTATATTGGTAGACAAGCAACGGCATGTTCGGGGAATCTATGATGGAACCAAAGAGGAGGAAGTCAATCACTTGATCGAAGATCTTGAGATTTTATTAAACGAAAAACCATGAAATATACCTTGATACTGAGCTTATTGATTTTGCTGGCTTCTTGCCAAAGCAAAGAGGAGATTTTATACCAACAATATGTGGTAGAAGGCAGGGTTTTATACGAACAAAATTGCGCAAATTGCCACCAAAGTAACGGAAGTGGATTACGGGATTTATACCCCGCTTTAGCAAATACGGACCTTTGGAAAAGGGTAACGCAACAACAGCTTGTTTGCATCATCAAACAAGGACAGCGAGGGGAAATTAAGGTAAACGGGAAAGCTTACGCAGGGTACATGCCAGCCAATCCTAAATTAGAGGCAATTGACATCGCCGAGCTAGTTACTTTCATGCAGGACAGCTGGGGAACCAAGAAAATTTATTCGTTTGATGAGGCCAAAGCTACCCTGAAAAACTGCCGTTAGTTGGTCGGCAATTCATCCACCGTCAGCACGGAATTACTCACGCGACGCAATGAATAGGATGAGAAATCCTGAGCGGCATCAAAGCCCACCCCATGAACAATATCAGTCCTGGTTTTGATGGATACAGGTTTATCCGTAAAGATTCGCTTTTCATCCGGCAACCAAGTGAATTCATCCGTCTTCATTAATTCGCCCTTCAGAACGTTGTTGATCACCACATGCCCCATTAACTTATACGAATTAGTCGTTCGGAAAAAATGGGCGGAATCGCCACGAATTTCTGAGCTGACATTACCCAGTTTATCATAAAACCAGAGCTTCATCTCTTTGGGATAAATTCGATCTTCCGTGGGTGAGGTGATTTGCTTTTCTGTAATCATGTGGACGACCGTTCGACCCGAGTCGGAATAGACCATATCAATTCCCTCTAATTCAGATTTCGGCCCGCGATAGACACGCTTATCTTTGGCCTGTTCACCTTGACAAGACCAAATGAGTAGAGAACTCACTACCATCAGTAAGAATCTCACCGAATAAGGCATGAAGTTAGTCGATTTTAAGTTTACGGAACCAAATATCCCCTAAGGTAAGTCCGATCACAACACGTTGGTATTGCTCTTCGAGTAAGTTATCCGCCAAGGTACCTCGCTTACCGATTTGGTAGGAGACATTTACATAATTCAAGAAATTACGTAAAGGCAAAGCCATTCCTAACGAAAGACTCTGATCCTTGGCATAAATACCATTTCCCGCAAAATCATAAGGCGTCGTCGTTTGAGATACACCGATACGATACGTCACGCGTTTGAAATAATTTGAAATTGATTCAAAATCAGGTGTATATTCCGCCCCGATGGAAATTTGTTGGCTCACCGGCAAAACCGTACTTCTACCTAGATTATTATCCACTTTCGACCAATCGGTGCGCACATAATCTACCCCGACCATCCAATGTGCCAAACGCTCCACGCTAATTCCCATTCGAGTCGATACGGGAAGTTGTTGGGTAATCGCAATAGCCGATTTAAGGGTATCCGAATTAATAATATTAAGTCCACCTAAATCATAAGTAACAAATCTTTTTACTCCCGTGGCATTGAGTTTTGCACTCAGATCCATGGTAGCGCCTACATTCAGTACGACATCATTTTTTAGGGTCTTGCGGTAAGCGGCACCTGCTTTAAAGGTGAAATCGCTGTAATTCGTTTGATTCTCCAATTGAATCTTATAGAACTGACCGTCGGAGAGGTTTTGGGTACCTACATTCCGATTAACTGCACCAAACAAGAAACCCGTTTCTAAGCCCAAATAAAAATCTTTACCGATGCGTACACCATTCGAAATCGTTAACTTACTAACGCCACCTTGGCCCTTGTAAGTGTATAATAAACTATCGACACCCAATACATTCAAACGACGATAAGAACGTGTCTCATAATTCACTGTCGAATAGGGTCTAACACCAAATGACATGGTCCAGCGCGTTGGAATCACGGGAACCGTTAAATTAAATGACTGGTAATTACCCCCAAAACTTTGTTGGCGCTGACGATAATCCTGCATATTCTTCAGCTCGGTATTTACCCCAACTTCAAACATGGTGTAGTGATTACGAGCAAGAAGCGCGGGATTTATCTGATTTGAGTAGATACCGTTCGAGTTCGAAACCCCAATTCCACCCATCATGGTGTTTGAAGGGGATTCAGGAGAATACAACTCCCCCATTCCGATGTAGGATAAAGGAGAATTAACAATCGTTTGTGCGTGCAAATTGGATAAAAATACGAGCGAAAAAACGAGGGATAGCCCTAGAAACGTAAAAACCTTTTTATTCAAATGAGTCAATTGATTGTAAATCATGCGATTAAAATTCCTCCCTTTTATATCTTTCAAGTCTGCAAAGGTCGTAATTTTTTTCATAATCGAGTAAGATATTAGCTATATTTGAAATCATATTTTGAGAATCCCGTATGGAGCGCTTAAGCAATTGGTACTTTTTGGAAAACTCGGCAATCGATTTCGTCTTATTCGGTTTCATACTTATTCTAGGGCTTCTTCTTCGGCGTTTATTCTCAAATACCTTTTCAAGACTTGTCCTTCGCTTCTTCCCAAAGGAATATATCACCTTGCAAGATTGCATCGTACTCATGCGAAATCCATTCGAATGGTTAACATTCTGGATTTTCCTGTACTTCGCTGCTCAGAATATTCACATCCCAGCGGCTTGGAACTGGGTATCCATTGAGAAGTTTGGCATTCGTTTTCTACTTTCCAAAGTATTTGAGACCATCCTGATCCTTAATGTTAGTTGGCTCATTATCCGCCTCGTCAAAGTAGGCATCTTCGTCGCGCAAGAAAAATGGAAGGGAGTTGACCAAAAATCAAAACAACAATTCATTCCTTTTCTGAACGACCTCTCCTTAGTGTTTATTATTGCCGGGGCGGGATTTGTTATTCTTGGCCGAATTTTCGAAGTGGATGTGGTTGCCCTAATCACCGGTTTAGGTATTGGGGGTTTGGCTTTGGCATTAGCGGCCCGCGAAACCTTGGAAAACCTTTTTGCCTCGTTTACGATTTTCTTGGATCTACCCTTCGTCGTAGGTGACAATATTCAAGTTGGCGCCATCAGTGGCGACATCGAAAAAATTGGTTTTCGCAGCACACGTTTGCGAGGAGCGGATGGAAATGTGATTGTGATTCCGAACCGACTGCTTACTTCACAATCCCTTGAAAACATGAGTGAACGCGAATTTCGCCGAGCTAAATTCAATCTTACGTGTGCCTTAAACACGTCGCCCGAACAAATTAAGCAAGCGATCGAACATATTACTGCCCGAATTAATCAGGAGAAGCTTTGTCGTAAAAAAGAGGCTAAAGTTGTTTTTGAGGGCTTTGGTCCCTATTCCTTAGATATTTCGGTCATGTTTTTTGTGGAGACTAAAGACCTCAGCGTGTTCCAAACAACCAAACAAGAAATCAACACGGGGATTTTGGAAATCCTACACGACCAAAAAATCACACTAGCGAGCAGCGTCAGCGCATGAAAAAATTAAGCCCATGGATTATCCTACTTGCTTGCAGCGGTTTCATAATTCTCCATTTTTATAATCTTTCGCATTACCTCATCAACTTCCCGACTTGGGGAGATGATATTTTATTTTTGGCTTATTTCACCGATTTACCGCAGCTTCACGGACGTGATTTATGGAATCGAACGGTTGAATTTCACAGCTTCATTCATCGCTTTCCCGTGGCCAGAATATTGACGGCTTTTTACGCCCAATGTAGTGACCTATTTAATTTTAAAGAATTAACAATACTGGCAAATTTGTGTTTGATTTCGGTCATTTACCCAATCTTTCAATTCCTAAAAAGAAATCGAGTAAACTACGGACACCTCGTAGCTTTGGTCGGCCTATTATTTGCGGCTAATGGCAATCTGGACAATTTCGCGTTGATTGGCGTGCTCCAACATACCACAGCGATTGTCTTTTTAATCTGGTTAGCCTACTGGATTAGCCATGAGAAAACACGTCAATGGGGAATCTGGCTTTCATTAGCCTACCCCCTTTTCAGCACGGAAGGTTTAGCCTTTTTCCCACTCGTATTTCTACTTTTACTTTATCTAAAAGACTCCAAATGGTGGCTATATGGATTATTGGCAGGCCTGGTTATCTATCTATATTTCTTGGGTTATGAAGCCCCAAGCACCATTTCAAGCTCAGGAAATTCATTAACCAAAATTTTATTAGCTGCCAAAGGGGCGATCTTATTTGCAGGAGGAGCAATCAAAAAGAATATGCTCGTGGCTAGCATCATGGGCATTCTATTTAGTACGAATGTCCTCTGGGTTGCTTGGCGTTATCACCAAACTCAAAAGCCCGCCTTACTCTTTTCTGCCTTGATTTTCGTCCAATTGATGGCAGTAGGCGCCATGGTCGCGCTTGGCCGAGTAGGCGAATCTGGAGACCTCCTCGTGTTATTCTCGGAACGTTTTTCCACCTACGGAACGGTTTACCTAGTCATTAGCTATTTCACCCTTATTCAAGCAGACCTTTATCCGATCAAATGGAATCGTTCTTGGTTACTGTTACCGGCGATGCTGTGGATTGGGCTATCACATTATTACGCCGAAGCTAAGTTGGAGAACTTACATAATCGCCTTATCGCAGATGCGAGCAATGCCTATCATTTTGACCTAAATACAAATTACCGCTTCGAAAAAAGGGAACAGTTCTTATTTAAATCTGCCGGAACCTATCAATTTCCCACGGGATTGTTGAATACCCAGCTGAAAGAAACCCCAAATATTCAATTAAAGCCGATGTCCGCCTACGAAAAAGGGATTCGGGAGTACTACACAGATCAAAATGGGATTCTATTGGTATTTCAAGCGAAGAAGCCTTCCTATTTTCTGGCGATTAACTCGCTAAGCCATAGCGTCAAAATAAAAGAAGACGTCCCCTATGATGAGCGAACGTCTTCTTTTGCTTTGATTCGATGATTGAATTAGCCCACTAATTCCTTCAAATCCTCGTCGTGTATCATTTTACGTGCATCAGCCATCAGCAAGAAGCGCGTGTAAATCTTATCTAATTCCGGTTTCTCAAAATCAAAACCCAAGAGGCTCAAGCGGTGACGTAAAGCCGCCCGACCTGAACGAGAAGTCAATACAATCGCTGAAGAAGGAACTCCTACATCTTCAGGATTCATAATCTCATAATTCTGTGCATGCTTCAAGAAACCATCTTGGTGAATTCCCGAGGAATGGGCGAAGGCATTCGCCCCAACAACCGCTTTATTGGCTTGAACAGGCATGCCCATTAAATTAGAGACCAAACAGCTCGTTGGATACAAGTATTTTGGATTAATCCCTGTCGTAAATCCTAAATCCTTGTGTACGTTTAAAATCATGGCAATCTCCTCCAAGGAAGTATTCCCGGCACGCTCACCAATACCATTGATGGTAACCTCTACCTGACGAGCCCCGGCTTGAATACCTGCAATGGTATTCGCAGTTGCCAAGCCCAAATCATTGTGGTTGTGCATCGAAATCGTTGCTTGATGAATGTTATCCACATGCTCGTATAAATAGCTGATGCGATCATACATCTGATTCGGCAATAAATAGCCTGTTGTATCTGGCAAGTTAACAACCGTTGCACCGGCCTTAATGACTTCAGAAGTTAATTTCGCTAAGAAGGGTAAATCGGCCCGACCGGCATCTTCGGCAAAAAACTCTACATCCTCTACAAATGATTTGGCATATTTGACTGCCCAAACACCTCGCTCGATAATCTCCTCACGCGTGGAATTAAACTTATGTTTAATGTGCACATCGGATGCCCCGATTCCCGTATGAATTCGAGGACGGCGCGCCGGCTTTAAGGCCTCGACCGCCGCATCGATATCCTCCTTCTTTGCACGTGTTAATGCACAAACCGTTGGCTCACTCACCGCCTCTGCAATAGCCTTTACCGACGCAAAATCACCCGGGGATGAGATAGGAAAACCCGCTTCGATGATATCAACCCCTAACTTTTCGAGCTCCTTGGCTACTTCAACTTTCTCCTCTCGGTTCAATTGACAACCCGGAACTTGCTCACCATCCCGTAATGTCGTATCAAAAATTTGTATGCGGTTACTCATAAGTTTTATTGGCTAAATCGAACGCAAATCTAAATTAATTCCCATTAGCAAACAACAAAATGAGGCTGTCGAAAAATTCAAATTTAGACTAATAATCGAAAAAATAACACAAAAAAAGACCCATTTGGAAAATGAGTCTTTTAAAATACGAATAAATAGATTAATAATCTAAACTATCGAAATTAACAGGAATTGAGTTTTCTCAAAAAAATGAAAATATTTACCAAATATTCGACAAATCCTTCGCTTGATAGGTATGATTTCGCGTTTCGTAGATCGAATCCTTCATTTGACGCTTTAATTTCAGATTATCTGCCTTTTGAATTAAGCGCATCAAAAGCGCAATAGGTGTCAGAAAAAGAAAGAAAATAATGGTCAATAAAATATACCCATTGACCCGCCCCAGTATCTCTGCTAATTTCAACCAGACCTTAGCTACTAATTGTGCAAAGGCATCTGAAAGCAAGGCCAACAGACCTAACCCGAAGGCAATCTGAGCCAATAATTCCAACCGAAAAAACAGACTGAAGGCGACGAGGCCAACGACAATCGCTAGAATGGTTTGAGCTGTATTTTGCGTCTTCATCAATTAAAATAAAGTATAGATAAAGGGAGCCAAAGCAGAACCACCGGCTACCACAATTAACAAACCAATTAGTAAAAGAACGATGATCACGGGGGTCAACCACCATTTTTTTCGTTCCTTCATGAAATTCCACAAATCACTTAAAAAGTCCATATTGCTATT
>JACCDV011276530.1_pt1 | contig 15974 bp, 15 predicted proteins | sample 7446131 | NCBI WGS metagenome assembly JACCDV01 (sample SAMN15323448, study PRJNA562643) | freshwater metagenome | isolation source: river surface water | place: USA:Blue River Watershed | collected 2017-08-17 | reverse complement strand
GATTCTTCGGATATTTTGCAAACCATCACCTAAATTTTTCTGAATGGGAATCATGAGGGTGTTCTTGCCCAGCTATGTTTTTTGGGCTACGATGAACACCCTCATGCAGTTCTTTTATAAAACTTTGGTGGCCTAAGCTAGGCTTGTTCTCTAAAAGAAGTATGTCCACCAAACCCGAGCTTGTGTCTTACGACCCAGGCTCGGGTCCCCATATAAATATTTTAAAAAATTGAATGTTAATATGGGGATGTACTTGCTGGTGATTGATCCATCCGGATCTTGTAAATTCCTGTACATGCCCAATACGTTCTTTCAATTTTGTGTGCTTTTCAACGCGTGGTTCTATTCGCACTCTGCACACATGGCGGTGGTTTGTTTTTTAGGTACTGTTTCTTATGGACTACTGCAAACCACCGCCTCCAATTTCCTGTAGGGGATGCGTAATTGTTCTTGGAGCGTTTTGTTTCTAATGAACACCTGAACATTTTGCGCAGCTTTTCCCGAAAGGGAGCTGAATATTCTGTCATGCTACTGCTCAAGCTATCCGAAATGTGAATATTCAGCAATCTTTGAGGACAGGGACTAGGAGACCCATGTCGATCTGACTTTTTATTTCTTGTTCCTATCCTCTTACTCTTTGGCCCCAGGTCAAGTCTGTTATGTGCTTTGGTACGAATGATACTTCCATGTCACTGCGCATAACAGACAAAATTTTGTGGACTTCTCATCGTGCGTTTCTATACCATCCGTGACCACATCCCGCCTCAGTCTTGTATTCGCGCATTCTGCGCTAGCAAGGCTGAGGTTTTTGCTTTTTTGGTATATACTATATGAGAAAAGTCTTGAGAAAATGGACAATAATCAAAATCATCTCGAGTGACATCAAATTTTGCATATTTAAATGAAATATTCATATACAGCAATAAACAAGGAGGGAAATAAATATACCGCAATAATGGAAGTTGCGGATAAATCAGTTTTTTATCAGGAATTCAAAAAGACTGGAGATGTTTTGGTAACTGTTGAGGAAGCAAAGAAGAAAGTGGCAATGAATTTTTCTTTTTTTAGGAATATAAAGACAATTGAAAAGATTACTTTCGCGAGAAATGTCGGGAATATGCTCGAAGCAGGACTGTCATTATCTAGAGCCATCAGTGTTATCGAGAGGCAAAGTACTAATCCAAAGATGGAGGAGGTTTGTAGAGCATTGAATGCTGCAATATCTGCCGGAAAAAGTTTCAACGAAGCCTTGGCTTCTCGACCAAAAGTGTTTTCGACATTGTTCATATCCATGGTTAAAGCAGGTGAAGAATCTGGAAATCTCAATGAATCATTAAAGCATATTGCTACTCAGATGGAGAAAAGCTATTTGCTAAGGAAAAAGGTAAAAGGTGCCATGATGTACCCATCCGTGATAATGGGCGTGATGATATTGATCGCCATACTGATGATGATATATGTCGTTCCTGCTCTCACCAAGACATTTACTGATCTCAAGGTAAAACTTCCTGCCTCCACTCAATTTGTACTCGGTGTTAGCTCATTAGTTCAGAATCATTTCATTGCAGGATTCTTTGGGTTAATTGCCATGATCGTCGGTTTCTATTATGGAATGAAGACAAGGATGGGGAAGAGGTTAGTCGATTCATTAGTATTGCGAATCCCTATTGTTGCACCAATTCTCAAGGAATCTAACTCGGCTTATACAACTAGAACCTTGGCATCCCTTCTGGCTGCTGGGGTTGATTTATTGCAGGCCGTTCGCATTACACAAGAAGTTCTGCAGAATTCACACTATAAGGAGGTTTTGGCAAAGGCCGAAAAAGTTGTAGAAAAAGGTGGGACATTATCTGGGGTTTTTGCAGCTGAAAAGAAGCTCTATCCTGTGTTCGTACCTGAAATGATCAGTGTGGGCGAAGAGACAGGAAAGCTTTCGACTATGTTGATGGGGGTTGCGAATTTTTATGAAGCAGAGGTAGAACAGAAGACCAAGGATTTATCGACTATCATCGAGCCATTTCTTATGGTGATAATCGGAGCTTGTGTAGGATTTTTTGCTGTATCGATGATTACTCCGATGTATTCAGTCATGAATAATCTATAATTTATAAATATGCAATATTTATCAAAAATAATAAATAGCAGACAGGTCAAAGGGTTCACGATGATAGAGATGTTAGTGTCTGTGGCTGTTTTGGCTGTATTATTTCAGATATCCATCACGGTTTTCTTTAGTATTACAAAGCATCAAAGTTTGGATAAAGATGTCGAAACGGCTTATTCATATCTTCTCAAGGCACGTAATCAGACCATTAATGGAGAAAGTAATGCTAATTATGGTGTACGATTTGCATCTACCAGCATCAGCTTGTTTCAAGGGTCCATATATAGTACAGGTGGAATTACTGCCAAATATGATTTTTCAAATAAATCATATTTAAGCTCCATAGACCTTTCGGGAGGGGTATATGACGTTTATTTCCAAAAAATTACAGGGGCACCAAGCGCTACTGGCACACTCATATATAAAATAGATTCTGATTCCACAATTCAAAAAAAGATAATAATACACGGAAGTGGTTTAGTTGAGGTACAATAGTAACATGAACTTTCTCATGATTCTTAAAACTATAAAAAATCAATCGACAATAAGTAAATCCCAAAAAGGAACGGGGATGGTAGAGGTTTTAATTGCTGCTGGAATCATGGCTATAGTACTAGTCACAGTAATTAACGTGTATCATGCACTTGCGGCACTTTCCTTACAAAATACTGAAAAAATTCAATCTGCTTTTTTGCTAGAGGAGGGGGTCGAGGCTGTACGCATATTGCGGGACAGGGGTTGGACTGCCAATATAGCCTCTCTTTCTAGTGAGGGAGTGTATTATCTCAATTTTCAAGGTGGAACATGGGTAGCAACCACATCTCGTCAAATTATTGATGGATTTGATCGTAAACTAGTGATTTCTCCGGTTAATCGTGATGGTAGCTTCAATATTGTCACCTCGGGAGGATCTGTGGATACCAACTCGCGTAAGGCCACAATCACGGTCGAATGGAATACGAGAAATGGTACAACATCTACTTCTATTGATACGTATGTTTTTAATACTTTCAATAATTAGTTAGATAAACCAGAATGTTATGAAAAAAAATATAAACAACTTGTACTGCAAAAATCGTAACATCCAGATTAGATCTAATTCTGGGATGACACTAATCGAGATAATAATATACATGGCTATGATGGTTGTCTTATTGGGGGCAATCGTCCAGACGGTACTATTACTAACTACTCATTATCGAGCAGTTCGAAATACTAGGGATATAGAGGATTCAGCAATTGCTGTGATAGATAGACTAGTTCGTACTGCTAGAAGCGCTGATGATATTGTAATGGATTCAGTATTAGGGTCATCTACTCCATCCGGGACCGACCCTAGTACTATTAGTTTGATTTCCAATGATCTTTCAACTGGATTATCGACGACTACGATGTTTACTGTAGATCAGACTACAAAACGAGTTTTGTTATATGAAAATGGTGTATATCTTGGACCAATAACCAAGGAGAGTGTATCTGTTATAGGGTTCAAGGTGTCACATATAGTAAGTTCAAACTCGAAAGCTTTACGTGTAGAACTCAGCCTATTGTCAGACCAGGCAACACCGGCTGTTATATCTAAAAATTTCTATAACACAGTAGTCCTTCGTGGAACATATAGATAAAATAAAACGAAAAATGAACAAAAAATATACCAATAATCAAAGTGGACAAGTGGTAATGGCAGCAGTCTTGGTTTTCATGACGTTATCTCTTGTGGTAGTTATTGGTATCTCAGCCCCTATCGCAGCACAGATTCGTAACAGTGCCATTTCTTTAGAATCCAGAAAGACTGTCGCCACTGCCGAGATACTGAATGATGATGCATTGTATCGATTGAATTCAGGTCAAGCTCTGCCAGGTACTATTGTACTTAGTCTAAATCAGTCTACTTCTACTGCTACAGTCTCTGATATAGGTGGAACAAAGCATGTCGTTACTGACGGCATATCTAGATCAACGTCTCGAGGATCGAAAGCTGTATTTGCCCAGGGTGGTAGCGCCGCACCTATTAGCTATGCCCTACATACCGGAATTGGTGGATTGCAAATTACCGGAGGTTCCAGAGTAACAGGCAATGTTTTCGCTAACGGAAATGTCATCGGGTATGGTGGTGGAAATATTGTTGGATCTGTTACTGCCGCATCAACATTGGCTGAGACTCTAGTAATAGATAATACTGATACAACGGCTATATATGGGGGTATTGATGTTGGTAAAGTTAATAATATTCAGCAAATAGCTCAGAGTTTTACCGTTTCTACTTCCACCCCTATTACAGTTTTTTCTTTTTATATAAAAAAGACAGGGGCACCAGCAAACGGCATAGTTAGAATTTTTAATGCGACAGGTGGAGGTTCCAATGTTGGTAATTCTCAAATAGGGTCTACTGGTGCGCTTTCTGCAGCATCAGTAACTACTGATTATGGTTGGGTTAATGTCTACCCATATGCTCCTATAACATTAAATCCAGGGACTACATATTTCTTGACATTAGAGGTACAGGGTAGCAATAGTTCTAACTACTATACCCTAGCAACAAATAATGGCATTTATGCTGATGGTATATCAAAGACAAGAACTAAGACCGGAACTACATGGTCATCATACGTGAATACATCCCCGGCCTCTCAGGACTATCTATTCGGAGCTTATATTGGGGGTTTGACATATATTAGTGGAAATGGATGGGATCGGTTGACTGTCGATGGTTCAGCGAATTCGGGTACTGTAAACAGCACTGAAGCTACTGGTGCAATCTATTGTCAGAATGGTAATTTAAATAATAAAGCATGTGATACATCACAACCAATTCCAGTTGCAATACCAATGCCTATTTATGATGAACGGATCGCAACTTGGAAAGCTAATGCTTCAGCCGGAACCGTGATGAATTCTAGCTGGACAATAACAGGTGGAGAAGCTACGAGTACTCCCGGAGCGATGAGAATAAATGGAGACCTACGAGTAACTGGTGGATCGACTTTGACTCTCAATGGACCTCTATATGTCACAGGAACAATTTTGGTTGAGGGTGGAACTCAAATTAAACTTGCTCCAGGTTATGGCACTACAGATGAATATGTAGTTGCAGGATACATCAGAACAACAGGTGGTGGTGTTATAACTGGTAATGGAACAGCAGGTAGCTATATCATAATTGCTACAGATAGTGGTGACACATGCACTTCTTTGTGCCAGGGTTATACGTATGCAGCTAGTGTCTCAGGGGGTACGGTATCTATGGTTATCGTTGCTCCAAATGGAACACTCCTTGCTACAGGAGGTGCAGACCTAAATGCCGCTATGGCAAAGACCATAATAATGGAAGGGGGATCTAATCTGACTTTTGAGGCGGCTTTGGGAACTATCACTTTCAGCACGACAGGGTCTGCTTGGAGTGTACAGAGCTGGAAGGAGAAGTAAAAAATTATACCAATGCCTATATTGCTACATTCAAGCAATTAAATGGGCAAAAAATCAATCCTGTTTACGTATTGGGCACATGGTATACTTTTACAATATGCACAAAAACAAGAAATTACTGATCGCAGCTAACTGGAAGATGACCCCTCCAACAGTCAATGAGGCCAGAAGGAAAGCTCTTTTATTTAAGGGTATAGCTAAGAGATATCTAAAAGCCCCAAAGGCAAAAGCATCTTTGCAGGTCTTGGTTTGTCCGCCATACCCTTTTATTTCTGAACTTAGGACTGTGTTTAAGAATTCTCCAGCTCTAGTCGGAGCGCAAGACGTATCGGAGCACGATGGTGGATCCAAAACAGGTGAAGTGGCCTCTACCATGCTCCAATCTTTGGGGGTGAGCCACGTTGTCGTAGGACATAGTGAAAGACGAGCTGTGGGTGATACTGATGAAATGATTGCCGTAAAGCTCGGCCAGGTAATACGCACCAAAACACAAGTTATACTATGTGTAGGTGAGTCAATCAGAGATGAGGAAGGTGAATACCTAAACGTAGTCAAAGCTCAATTAAAAGCGAGTCTTGCCAGACTATCTAATGCTGATTTCTCTAGAGTGGTCATTGCGTATGAGCCAGTATGGGCTATAGGGCGAGATGATAATATGGCTTTGTCAGGACATGATCTTCATCAGATGGTTATTTATATTAGAAAAATGCTACGAGATCTTTACAATGATTCAATTGCGACGGCGACCAAGATTCTATATGGAGGATCAGTCACCCCGGATAATGCCGAAGATATAATTTGGAATGGTGAGGTTGATGGTTTGCTAATTGGCCGAGCAAGCTTCGAAGCTGATTCATATGAAGCGATTTGCAAAGCGATTGCTTTACCGACACATTCCAGCATGATCATGCGTGAGGCAACTATGCGCAAAATGAAGACCATCAAGAATAATAAATCCAGGCCATCTGTAGACAAGAGTAAGGAAAAAGTACTGAAAGGGATGAAAAGGGTAAAGAAGGGCACGAGAAAAATACGAGTCGCTCGAGCCAAGAAGACCAAACAAAAATAATATTAATTACAATGAGACCAATCACATTGCTTGATAACGAAAACATAGAAGGGAAGATAGTGTTATTGCGTGTCGATTACAATGTTCCAATCCAAGATGGCGTTATTACGGATGATTTCCGAATCAAATCATCGCTACGAACGATAGAATATTTGAGAAATAAGAAGGCCAAAATAATTATCATCGCTCATATCGAGGGTAAGGGTGCGGATTCTTTTGAAGCTGTTGCAAAATATCCATTTCCATTCCCAATTCAATATAAGAAAAAAATTCCTCTAGCGGATAATTCCCAGTCTCAGTCTGCATTGAAGGAGCAGCTTCTTGAGTTCAAGTATGACGTTGTTGTTCCGTCTCCTACCGGATCAGTCTTTTTGCTGGAAAGCCTGAGAAGGAATCCAGGAGAAACAGCAAATGATCCTGAATTTGCCGCTGCATTTGCAGCAATTGCAGATATTTTTGTTGGAGATGCTTTTTCAGTAGCACATCGCAAGCATGCATCAATAGTTGGAATCCCTGCACTTTTGCCTCATTATGCTGGTTTTCAAATCATGGAAGAGGTTGTGCAATTGCAAAAAGGACTGAATCCAAACCACCCATTTATTTTCGTTTTAGGCGGTGCAAAATTTGATACAAAATTGCCATTGATCGAGAAGTTCATGCACAAAGCAGACAAGGTCTTGATCGCAGGTGCTTTACTCAATGACATAATGGCTGGTCGTGGTATGGAGGTTGGTAGATCACTGGTTAGCAAAGCAAAATTACCTGATGAAATACTAAAGGATCCTGGGCATAAGCTTCTCAATATTACCGACGTTATTGTCAAGAATATAAAAACAGGAGAGATTTCTATTAAAAGAGTTGATATCGAACATGGTAAAGCTATCGATGCTATATCACCTGATGACAATATTTCTGATGCAGGCCCATCTGTTATTTCAATCATGAGATTTGTTATAGATCAGGCCAGAGCAATTGGTCGCCAGCCTTTCATATTATGGAATGGTCCGCTCGGTAACTATGATGAAGGTTTTCCTGCTCAGACGATAGAATTTGCAAAACTCATCTTGAATTCAAAGGTTGATGCGTTGATAGGGGGAGGTGATACAACAGCTGCAATTTCAAAGTTAACTTCAGTTGGTGCAGTCAATGCCAAAGACTTGGGTGTATATGACAAATCCGGGGTCGCTGAAAATCATCTATCGCATAGTGTATATATATCGACTGGCGGCGGGGCGATGATCGATTATCTAATTGATGAGACTTTGCCAGGGATTGAGGCGTTGAAGTAGTTTAGGGACTTATGCAATTCTACGTCCTTGCGAGCTCTTCTTTCATCTTCTCTCTAATTTTCTCAAGCTCTGCTTGATCTGTAACTTTGCCGGGCCAGTGCGCGAGGCCGTCATCGTTATGGCGAGGGATTATGTGAATATGGCTATGCATGATTTCTTGTCCAGCCGCCACTTCGTTATTTACTTGAATATTGATTCCATCTGCGTTTACAACCTCTTTGACTACAAGCGCTAGTTTCTGCGCAATGAGGTGCATGCGAGCCCATGTTTCTGCAGGGACAGTATAGATATTTTCAAAGTGATCTTTTGGGAGGACAAGGGTGTGACCTGGCTGAATAGGTTTGATATCGAGAATGGCAAAGGTCTCCGCGTCTTCGTATACCTTATGGGAGGGGATTTCTCCAGCCATAATCTTGCAAAATATACAGTTAGCGACAGTGTGGTGTGATGATTCCATGGGAAATAGTGTATCTTATTCATGGTAAAATCTCCACACATGACGAAATCGTATAAGTTGAAATCCTGTCCAATCGAGGCAAATCCAGATGGTGATTTGCTCGAGCGTTTGCTTGCGGTTCGAGGGGTCGGGGAAGCGGAGCGGGAAGTCTTTCTCAAGCCTGATTTTGAGAGTGGACTCCATGACCCATACTTACTCAAAGATATGGATAAAACGGTTCAGCGTATAATGCATGCAATTAATAAAGGTGAACACATCTTGATCTACTCTGACTATGACGCTGATGGATTACCAGGCGCGTCCATTTTTCATGATTTTTTCAAGACTATTTCATATCCGCATGTGAGTTTTTTTCAACCAGATAGACATGTCGATGGATTCGGAGTGCATGCACATCTACTGGATGAATATCTAGGAAAACCAGCAACTGGCGTTGAGGCAGTCGATGCGAGAGGTATGAAGATTGCCCCTGCAACCCTTATGATCACCATTGATTGCGGTATTTCTGATGTTGAGCCCGTTCGAATCTTAACGGAAAATGGTTTGCTAGATGTCATTATTACAGATCACCATCTACCAGGACCTGTTTTGCCTAGTGCTTACGCAATCGTCAATCCAAAGCGTGCTGACTGTAAGTATCCTGAAAAGATGCTTTGCGGAGCAGGGGTTGTTTATAAGATAGTATGTGCATTAGTTTCCAAGATGGATAATGAATTCCCATCTGGATATACAAAATGGCTACTCGATCTTGTCGGCATTGCGACTATGTCAGACATGGTTCCACTTCGTGGTGAGAATCGTCTGCTTGCATATTACGGATTGATGGTTTTGCAAAAGACCAAGAGGCCGGGAATTATTTCACTATGTAGGACCAATATGCTAGAGCCAAAGAATATTGTTGAGGATGATATAGCTTTCACGATCGCACCTCGCATCAATGTGGCATCCCGATTGGCTCATCCAAAGATGGCATTTGACCTCCTCACTTCTGGATCATTCGATGAGGCAATGCGAATTGCAAAAGATCTGAACAATATCAATAACCGTCGCAAGACCATGGTTGCCCAAATCATGAAGCAAGCCCATGCCAAGGTTCGTGAAATCAAGATTGATAAATTACCGATTCTGGTTATAGGTAATCCAGATTGGAAGCCGCCAGTTCTAGGTTTGGTTGCAACTCAGCTAATCAAGGCATATGGCAAACCAACATTTGTATGGGGCCGAGACGATACCGGGAGCTATAAAGGGTCGGCACGCTCTACTGCGAGTATCGATATTGTAAAGTTGATGTACGCTGTTTCTGATGAAGTTTTTATAAATAAGGGAGGCCATGCTCAATCTGGTGGATTTTGTGTGCACCCTGATCATATTTATAATTTCGATGAGTCAATGCAGAAGGCTTATGAAAAAGTTTATGGAGTGCAAACTGATGAACAAGCAGGTGGTGAAATTTTTCATGAAGTTGATGCAATAGTTGATGTGAAAGATATCAATGCGACGACATTCTCGATGATACAAAAGTTGGCACCATATGGAGTGGGCAATGAGAAACCGCTTTTTGCAATAAAGAATTTTTATATAAAAAATGCTCGGTTATTCGGAAAGTCTGGTGAGCATCTGGAGTTAGAGCATGGTGATTGGAATAGTGGGCAGGTGAAGGCGATTCAATTTTTTTATACTGAAGGCCAAACCGAGGGGGATCAGCTACTTGCTTTGAAGGAAAATAAACATAAGGCTATCATTGGTCATATTGAGAAAAATCAGTTTAAAGGTGCTAGCGATATTAGGATAAGGATTGTTGATGTTGTGTAGTGCATTTCTTTTTTATATATAAATATCATACAATCTAACAATGAACACATCTGTAACCATCTATACCGACGGCTCATCTCGTGGCAATCCTGGTCCTGGGGGATATGGCGCTGTATGTATATATCCGAATTCCCATGGTGAGATGTTCGTTAAAGAGCTAGGGGGTCGCGAAGCGGAGACTACCAACAATCGCATGGAAATCATGGCGGCGATCAAGGCCCTTGAATTCATGCATGGATATTATGCTCCCGAGCATGAGATGGAGATCCATCTGCACTCGGATTCCGCATATATGCTCCAAGGCATCGAGAAATGGATTCATGGTTGGAAGAAGAATAACTGGATAACAAAGACTAAGGAAGCAGTTAAGAATGAGGATTTGTGGCGAAAGCTCGATGCAGCTCTCGAGGCTCTTCATAAGGAAGGGGTTGAGGTTGTTTGGCATAAGGTAAAAGGTCATGCCGGTCATGTTGGCAATGAGCGATGCGATGAGATAGCTACAACTTTTGCTGATAATGATAAAGAGGCGATGAGTACTTTGTATGATGGGAAAATTTCCGGATATGTTTTGGCTGAAGAAATTCTTAATAAAAAATCTAGCTCGTCTTCGGAATCCAAATCGCCTACTTCTAAATCAAAATCATCAAGCAAAGGAAAACCTGCTTATTCATATGTAAGCTATGTAGATGGGGTTTTGCATATAGACAAGACTTGGGCTGATTGTGAAAAGAGGGTAAAGGGTAAAAGTGGCGCGAGGTTCAAGAAGGCTTTGTCAAAGGAGGATGAGGGGAAGATAAGCGCGGAGTTTCGAGGTTAAATTTCTTGATCAAAACTTAATATCAACTCTGGCAAAATACCCTCGTGATTAAAAATAAAACGAGGGTATTTTTAATATTTCTCTGCCTTATTGGTTTATATGCATTTCGGCTGTATCAATTTCCAAGAGAGGATCTTTTGATTAAGGAATTAGAAAATAATCCTCCACCATCATTAATCACTCGCATAGTCGACGAGCCTGATTCATCCTTGTATGGATTACGAGCTCGTACAAAAATAAAAGCACTATGTGATGGAGAGGGAAGAAATTGCAATGAATTTGATCCTGATACATACGTTCAGATCTCTTATTCAAAACCTCCTGCCGAAGTTGAAGTTGGTGATGTTGTTACCCTTACCGGTCTTGTCAAAGCAATGTCTTTTTCGCAGGAACAAGAATCGCTAAAAAATTTTTTCAAAAAAGAAAAGATCTATTATGAGATCAAAAGCGCAAAAATCATCCATATCGAAAAACCCTTTTCTATAAAAAGGAAGTTAGTACGATTCAGAAAAACGATTGAAAAATCGATTGCTGATGCATTGCCCAGGCCGCATTCAGATCTAGGACAAGGTCTCGTAGTTTCCGGAAAAGGAAGCATGTCGAAAGACCTCCTCGAACAATTCAAGCGAGTCGGGCTAATACATATCGTCGTATTATCAGGATCTAACGTGTCTATCATAGCGGCCGCATTGTTTTCTGCCTTTCGATTTTTGCCGCGCTTCATCTGTGGCGTGGTTAGCCTGACTTGCATGTCTTTTTTTGCGCTGATGACTGGTGCTGCTCCGCCGGTTGTCCGGTCGGTGCTCATGTCATCAATACCTTTCACCGTTCCATTATGGATCGACGCAGTACAGACGCGTGCAAGTTCAGGTGACCCTGATGCCCGGAATCATAAACCTGATCGTGTACACGCGCAATTGACAGGCATAAGTCTTTTGTGTCTCACTGGGTATTTGATGTGTCTTTTTAATCCGCTATTTTTGCTATACGATATTTCCTTCCAATTGAGCTTCATGGCCACCCTTGGACTTGTATTGTATACCGAGCCAATATCAAACCTGATAGCTCGGTTCGTTCCATGGATTACTCCGAAATTCGGATTGAGAGAAATTGTTTCATCATCGCTCGGAACACAGATTATGGTCATGCCGCTTTTACTTCAAATTGGTGGAAGTATGTCGACGGTATTCCTTGCAGCCAATATTCTGGTATTACCTATCTTGCCGATAACCATGCTCTGCATTTTCCTGACTTCGTTATCGAGTTTCATTTTGCCTGTAGCAACAGGGGCTATCGGATTCGTTTCATGGCTTTTTCTCTCGTGGATTCTTCGAGTGGCGGATATATTTTCTAGTCTATCGTTTGCACTTGTTCACCTAATTGATCTAGAAACTCGAGGGGTGCTCCTATACTACCTGATCGTTCTATCAATAACCGCAATAGTTTTTCATAGAATCAAAAAGCTGAAATTGAACAATGCTCCGACTTAGCGGAGCATTGTTTCGGGGGCAAATTTCAGGGGTTATGAGACTCTATGTTTAACTTCTCAAAACTTCTACTTAGATGTTTCGAGATTTTGTGAAACTAGGCTGTGTACCGAGACTCTACGACGAGGGAATTGAGATTAGCAAAGAAAGCTTCGATATATTTTTTCTTCTCACTAGGTACATAATCCAACATATATGAATGTTCCCACATATCGAGTGCCAGGATGACCTTGAGACCAGTTAAATGTCCTAGATGTTGTTCGTCGATCCAGGCATGGACAAGTTTGTCAGTTGTCTTGTCATGATAAAGGATAGCCCATCCTAATCCGCGGGTCATAGCCAAGGCTTTGAATTGTGACAGCCATGTTTCAATTGAACCCCATGTTTCAGAAATTTTGGTAGCAAGTGCACTTTCTGTATTCCATTCGATAGGACCACCTTCGAATTGTTCAAAATAATATTCATGATTACGCATGCCATCGAATTCAAATCCAAAACGTCTTTGGAGTTCTCCAATTGTGTATGCATTCTTTGTTGCATCTTCAGGGGTAGCAGAAAGTTCCTGAACCTTGTCCAAGATCAAGTTGGCATGCTTCACATATCCTGAATAAAGTTTCAAATGCTCTTCAATTGTCTTTGCAGATATTCCTTTTAATTCAGGAAGATCAAATTTTTTTTCTGTATATGTCATATGCATTAGATTAGCTAACTAAAATTAAAAACCTATGAACCTCATAACCAAGCAATTCACAACGTTTTTCAGAAGCCTATTTTACCATAAGGTCGTGTTGGTTTTGATGCTTGCAGGGGTCGCTTATATTTTCTGCCAAACACTAGGGTTCATTTCGGAATATGCGGAATCAAAGAGATTGCGCGAAAATAAAATTAGTATTTTGACGATGGCTGATGTTGGGCAAGGTGATGGCTTTATGGTTCGGCTTTGGTCGGGTCATACTTTTTTGGTAGATGTTGGGGAGTATGGAGAAAGATTTCTTTCAGCAATTCGGAAACCATCTTTTCATAATTTTGGCAAAAAGGAATCTCTGCATGCTGATCTAATTTTCCTTTCTCATGATGACGCTGATCATGCAGGTGCACTTAATAATGTTTGGAAAGATTTTAAACTTGGAGATGCGATAGGGTCGATAGTCACATCTTTATATCATCATACAAACATTGATGAATTGAATAGACAGGATCGAATTATTAAAACAGTTTCTGGAGAAAGTTTTGAATTTGCTGATTCTGCAAATATAAAAATTCTTTGGCCAAAAAAAGAAATCGAATATTCCCGACGATCTACAAATGATGATTCTATCGTGATGAAAGTAACAATTGCATCAACATCCATTTTATTTACTGGTGACATTTCAGATAAAATAGAAAAGAATTTGATTGAAAAATTCGATGAAGAGTTAAAGGTCGACATTCTAAAAGTCGGTCATCATGGTTCAAAATCTTCGTCAATGAATTCCTTTATCAAAATAACTGATCCGCAAATAGCACTCATCTCTGCTGGAAAGAATAATCGATATAAACATCCGAGCACACAGGCAATGAAGAGATTAAAGCAGGATGGGCGTGAGATTATAAGGACGGATCAATGTGGGACTGTGAGGATAATGATTTTTGATGGTGGGGTAGTTGGGAAAACGGCGTGCTTATGATTTACTCAAAGTATTTTTTAGACTGAATACATAATCAATTATGCTCTTCAGTGTTGTTGAGATCTCCTTATTCTTGATGACAATTCCAGATGGGCTCTGGCCATTAGTGATGACAGTATGAAACCGTACTTCATCATTGAATATGCCGATATCGCAGAGGATAGGAAAGCGTTCTTGATCTACTTTGATCAATTCCTGAAGTTTGGATTCCGATTCCAAGACTTTGGTCGATCCTGAATATATCGCCCGGAAGCGAATATTGTTGGCGACGCGCTTACGATCGATCTCAACGAGGTCTTTTGCCGCGAATATCTTCGGCAGCAGATCATACGAATAGATCCCATAGTCCATTCCTTCGGAGAATTGCTCTCTGCGGACATGCTCCTCAACAGACAGCTTCATCGCATCCTTTCCCTCGAAGTAGCGCACTACAGGCCTTTCGCCGTCTTCCTTATCTACGGTTTTGAGTTCCGCAATTACATTTTCGACTCGAGTCAACTTGGCGTCGATCTCGGATTTTTCTTTTTCGACCAAGTTGCGAAGCCGGTCTGGGGACTCGGCTTCGAAGCTAATGCGTTTGCCAATCATAATTTCTTTAACGAGATGCTTCTGCACAAGCGATTCAAGGATTACATAGACGGTCGGCTGCTTGATACCTGTCTTGCGCGCCAAGGTGACGGCCTGAGCCTTATCGACCTTGAGTAAGGCGAAATATACACGTGCTTCTTTTTCGGAGAGTCCGAGATATTCGAGATTTTTTTGATGCATATGAATAGCATGAGGTATATTCGTAATTGTGTCAAATTTTATAATTTGGATTATAAAATATAACAATAAATACGGCTGTAAATAGGCTTTCTTTGAAGATATCAATAAAATTAAATAAATTATTTGATACTTTAGGCTAAAAACCGCATTGTTATGGACATAACCAAAAGGGTTATGAGTTCCTTAACAGCAGGGTTTGGATTCTCATTGAATGCAGACAGCATCAGCTGACTGCATCTATCGGAGTGCGCCTTACTCGGTGTGCTTTGAAAGATGCAGTCAATGCTTGGCTGCACGCAAACAAGAAAAACAAACAAAAAAGAAAGAGACAAAAGTATGAAAATCCTAGTATTCGATGACACCGAAAAACACCGCAGGGCAGCCGAGGCTCTTCTCAAAGGTCACGATCTTACTGTCGTTGGTACCTATGATGAGGCTCAGTCCGCTCTCCTGCCAAAAACAGACGAAGATTTGCGAAAGGATATCTTCTGCGAACGCTTCGGAGACAGGAGCCCGTACAAGCAGGGAGTTTCTGAAGAAGAATCCACCGAGCGCAATAACTACTATTGGGGCGAAGCCAAGGAAAAGGCCACCACCTATCCTGACTTTGATGTCGTTATGACTGATCTCATGGTTCCTGCCTCGGAACAAGCTCAGGGAGGCGAAGGTCTCCAGTATGTTGGCAAGGAAATGCCGCTTGGATCCATCATTGCTTTGTTGGCGATCGCCAAAGGGGTGAAAAAGGTTGCTATTGTGACTGATACCAATCACCACGACCATCCCGCCTCAGCAGCGTTCGATTGCTTCGGCGATCCGGGTATGGCCAATTATGGTATGAGTGTCTACTGCACCAACCGATGCACAACATTGGTGGATGAAAATACATTCGAGCGAATCAGTCGACGCTACCTTAATACCGATGAAGGTAGGAATAAATATCCGGCACGACAAGATTACGGCCATGAGGGCACCTTGTATGTCAAAAGCTGGGACACTGTCCTCGCTAAGCTCTGCGGTACAGCGGATGGTGTCGAATGAAAATACTGGCCTTGAAGAGTGAGCCTTGATCACCTTGTCT
>JACCDV010749093.1_pt1 | contig 15977 bp, 16 predicted proteins | sample 7446131 | NCBI WGS metagenome assembly JACCDV01 (sample SAMN15323448, study PRJNA562643) | freshwater metagenome | isolation source: river surface water | place: USA:Blue River Watershed | collected 2017-08-17 | reverse complement strand
TGCAGAAGGAATGAGCAAAGGCGTTCAATTCTTAATGAAGAAAAACAAAATCGACGTTATTGATGGTTTTGGAAAAGTAAAACCAGGTAAAAAAGTAGACGTTACAACTGCTGACGGAAAAGTTACTGAATATTCAGCTGACCATATCATCATTGCAACAGGAGCACGTTCTCGCGAATTACCTAACTTACCACAAGATGGTAAAAAAGTAATCGGGTACCGCCAAGCGATGACATTACCTGAGCAACCAAAGAAAATGATTGTAGTAGGTTCGGGTGCGATTGGAGTTGAGTTTGCTCATTTCTATAACGCAATGGGAACAGAAGTTACCATTGTAGAGTTCATGCCAAACATTGTTCCAGTGGAAGACGAAGACATCTCAAAACAATTTGAGCGTTCGTTGAAAAAAGCAGGAATTAACGTAATGACAAATTCTTCTGTAGAAAGAATCGATACTTCTGGAAACGGTGTAAAAGCATTCGTTAAAACAGCTAAAGGAGAAGAAGTTTTAGAAGCAGATATCTTATTATCAGCGGTTGGAATTAAAACCAACATCGAAAACATCGGATTAGAAGAAACCGGTATTGCTACCGATAGAGATAAAATCTTAGTTAACGCATATTACCAAACAAACGTTCCAGGTTACTACGCAATTGGTGATGTAACGCCAGGACAAGCTTTAGCGCACGTAGCTTCGGCGGAAGGCATTTTGTGTGTGGAGAAAATCGCAGGTTTACATGTTGAGCCTTTAGATTACGGAAACATTCCAGGTTGTACGTATGCTACTCCAGAAATTGCTTCTGTGGGTATGACTGAAAAACAAGCGAAAGAAAAAGGATACGAATTGAAAATTGGTAAATTCCCATTCTCAGCTTCAGGAAAAGCAAAAGCTGCTGGAACTCCAGACGGATTTGTAAAAGTAATTTTCGATGCAAAATATGGTGAATGGTTAGGTTGCCACATGATTGGTGCCGGCGTTACTGATATGATTGCAGAAGCAGTTGTAGCGCGTAAATTAGAAACTACTGGACACGAAATCTTAAAAGCAGTTCACCCTCACCCAACCATGAGTGAAGCGGTTATGGAAGCGGTTGCTGATGCTTACGGTGAAGTGATTCACTTGTAAGTACGAGGTACGAAGTTTTAAGTACGAAGTATATAGAGAAATCCGATTTGTGAAAGCAGGTCGGATTTTTTTGTTTTGCTTTTAGCTGTTGAAAACTTGCAAAAGGTTTGTAGGAAAAATTAATTAAATTTGGTTGAAATTATGATGCCTAATCTAAATAATTCTTGAAAACTTTCTAAAAAAATTACAGACAAAATAACAATAATTTTATGAATATGCTTAAAAAAGTAATATTGTTTTTCATCCTAATTAATACTATAAATATCTTTGCACAAAATAGCAAGCAGGAATTTTATGACACTAAAGGGAATAAAATTTCTAAAGAAGAATTCTTAAAATTAGAAAATCATAACATTAATGTTGCCATTGGTTTAGATTATGACACGTTACAAGTATTTAAATTAGTAAACCGAATTAATATCGATGTTTTAGACACTGTATCTTTAGAAAATTTAAAGAAACATCTCGAATTAAACTATGGGCAAAAAATTGCTAATGATGAATATATTGTAATAAACTACGTTTCAGCCAATCCTATATTAAAATAAGATAAATACTTATCTCTTTGGACAATTCTTCAACCTAAATTATATTAAAAAATTATACACCAAAGTAAAGTGCAAACAATTTTGGATACACGATTAATTACAAATAGATTTAGATACTTATAAATATCCACATATCAATTGGTTTAAAGAAAAAGATAACTTTATTAAAAATTTATTTTATCCTTTTCAATTTAGTTATGGAAATTGTACTATAATTTTCCCTAATGTAAAATTTTACAGTTATTTTGGGGAATATGGCCCTGAAAAAGTTTATAAAGGTATCCAAACTTTAAAAAAATAGAGTAAAATCGATAAAATCCGACTCCACCACAATTTAGATTTTCCACTACAACTCTTACAAATGTAAATTGGCAAGTGATAAATAATTCAGTATATTTGATTGTGATTATGTTGCTGAAATAAAAGCTTATGAAAATGAATTTCTAATGGAATATCTATGGAGGAAAGTTTAAAAAAATTTTTATTTACACCGCTCCTACTGGTGAAATTCGGGTTGATGTTTTGTTGCAAGACGAATCGGTTTGGTTAACCCAAAAAGCAATTGCTGAGCTTTTTGGTGTAGTAAAATCAACTGTTAGCGAGCATTTAACAAATATTTATACTACTTACGAATTAGAAGAAACTTCAACTGTTCGGAAAATCCGAACACTTCAAAAAGAAGGTAATCGAAAAGTAAATAGAGATTTAGAGTATTATAATCTCGATGCTATTATTTCTGTTGGTTATAGGGTAAAACAGGTATAATTAATATTTGATTTTGTCATTCCGACGCAGGAGGAATCACATAAAGTAAACACAAAAATACATTATGAGATGTTTCCTTACGTCAACATGACAATAGAAATGTAAAAAAAATAAAATGAATAATACAATGATTGAATATAACGAAGGATATTATACTTATTATGTTTATATCATTACTAATAAATACAGATCTACATTTTACATTGGAGTTACAAATAATTTAGGCTTGAGATTACAACAACATAAAGAAAACATTGAATATAATATTAAAACTTTTGCCTCAAAATATAATCTTCAGTTTTTAGTTTATTATGAAAAATTCTCTTGGATTCAACTTGCAATTGCAAGAGAAAAAGAATTAAAAGGTTGGAGAAGAGAGAAAAAAATCGAATTAATTAAATCATTCAATGAAAACTTTGAGTTTTTAAATAATAGGTTCGTTAAAGAAAATGTGATTCCTCCTGCGTCGGAATGACAAAGTGAACTAACAAATCCAGTATCTCAAAAATCGAATAAGATTAATACAACTCCAACTCAACTCCCATTTTTTTTACTACAACTCTTACAAATGTCATGTTTTATCTGACTAAAAATCACTATATTTGATTGTAATTATGATGCTTCATGAAAAAATATTTCGACAATCTTACTGAAGCTTTACAAAACTTCCTCATCGAAGTAGGCGAACTCTCCTACTTTGCAGGGCGTTTTTTCAAAGAATTTTGGAAACCGCCATACGAATTCAAAGAATTGTTGCGCCAATGTTTTTACATCGGAAACCGTTCTTTGTTATTGGTGAGCGTTACGGGTTTTATCATTGGTTTGGTATTTACCTTACAATCGCGCCCTACCTTACAGGAATTTGGTGCTGTTTCTTGGATGGCATCTATGGTGAGTGTTTCTATTATTCGTGAAATTGGTCCCATCATCACCGCTTTAATTTGCGCCGGAAGAATTGGCTCAGGAATTGGTGCCGAATTAGGTTCCATGAAAGTAACCGAACAAATTGATGCTATGGAAGTTTCGGGAACCAATCCTTTTAAATATTTAGTAATTACGCGAATTTTAGCGACTACCTTGATGTTACCATTACTCGTAATCGTAGGCGATTTCATTGCCATTTATGGTTCGTTTTTAGTAGAAAACATTAAAGGAAATGTGTCGTTTACCTTATATTTCAATCAGGTTTTTAATATTTTAGAATACAGTGATATTGTTCCGGCTACCATCAAAACCTTCTTTTTTGGGTTTGCGATTGGAATAGTAGGTTGCTACAAAGGCTACAACTGTAAAAAAGGTACGGCTGGCGTAGGAAAAGCAGCAAATGCAGCGGTAGTTTATACTTCGATGTTGCTTTTCATTATTGACTTTGTAGCGGTTTTTGTAACGAACATTTTTTACGATTTATAGCCATGACAACTCCAACGAAAAATGCGATTATCACCATTAAAGATTTGCACAAACAATTTGGCAGCAATGTGGTTTTGAATGGTTTCGATTTAGAACTCTATGAAGGAGAGAATTTAGTGGTGATGGGAAAATCGGGCTCGGGAAAATCGGTGATGATTAAATGTGTGATAGGCTTAGAACAGCCTGATAGCGGTTCGATTTTAGTCATGAATGAGGAAATCAATAAACTAGAGCGTGAAGATTTAGACGAATTACGTACCGAAATCGGGTTTCTATTTCAAGGAAGTGCTTTGTACGATTCGATGTCCGTTCGTGAAAATTTAGAGTTTCCATTACGTCGACACACGAAAAAATTTGGCGTTATTGAAGATACGACACCTTTAGTAATGGAAGCTTTAGAGAGTGTTGGTTTAGCTCATGCAATTGATTTGATGCCCAACGAACTTTCGGGCGGTATGAAACGTCGAATTGCCTTAGCCAGAACCTTAATTTTAAAACCCAAAATCATCTTATACGACGAACCTACAACAGGTTTAGACCCGATTACATCAAAAGAAATTGTACTTTTGATGAATTCGATACAAAAACAATACAACACCTCATCGATTATCATTACGCATGATGTGGATTGTGCGAAAGTCATTGCCAATCGCATGATTTTATTGATAGACGGTGTAAATTATATAGAAGGAACGTTTGACGAATTAGCCAGTTCAACCGATCCAAAAGTGCAAGCATTTTTTAAATAGTTTTAGCAATGGAAAAATCAAATTCACAAAAAATACAACTCGGAATCTTTGTTATCATTGGCACAGTAGTGTTCTTAGCTGCCATTTATTTTATTGGAAACAAGCAAAATATGTTTGGTAACACTTCCCATTTGAAAGCCACTTTTGTCAATGTAAACGGATTGCAACCTGGAAACAACGTTCGTTATGCTGGAATTGACATTGGTACCGTAAAAGAAATTGAAATGGTTAATGATACCACTATTAATGTGCACATGATTATCGACAACAAAATTATGGAACACATTAAGAAAAATGCGATTGCTACCATTAGTTCCGATGGTTTGGTCGGCAACATGATTATCAATATTATTCCTGGAAAAGGTGTTGCAAATAAAGTTGAAAATGGCGACACTATTCAATCCTATAGCCGAATTGGAACTGATGCAATGCTTGAGACTTTAAATGTAACTAATGAAAATGCGGCCATGTTAACCGCTGATTTATTAAAAATTACAGAAGAAATTACACAAGGAAAAGGAACCGTTGGGATGTTGATTAGCGATACAGTAATGTCGAAAAATCTTCAAGAAACGATGAAGTATTTACACATTACAAGTAAAGGAACTTCGGAATCAGTGGCTAGTTTGAATAAATTAATCAATGAATTAAACCGAAAAGACAATGTTATCGGTACTTTAAACGATACGGTTGTGGCTAATCGAATGAAGAAGATTGTGATTAACTTACAGAACTCAAGTAATGAAATTGATAAAGTGGTAACCAATTTAAATGCCACTATTACCAATGTAAAAGATGGAAAAGGTGCATTAAACTACCTTTCAAATGATCCAAAATTGGTAAAACAAATTGATTCAACCATTACAAATATCAACAAAGCAAGCATTAAACTAAATGAAGATTTAGAAGCGTTGAAACACAATTTCTTGTTTAGAGGGTATTTTAAGAAATTAGAAAAAGATAAAGCGAAACAGGGGAAATAGTTATGAAAGTAAACAATAGTTTTTTAAAACATCGCTTCATTTCCAAGTTCTGATTTTTCAATAAATAATTCTTTAGAAAAAATATCAGTCAGTACTTTTCTAATTTCATTTCTGTTAAATGTCTTTGGATTTTTTCTTGATTTGAGATAGTTTTCACGTGTCATTTTTTCAGCAATTTGACCAAGTGTTTCTAATTCGTAAATAAGTACAAATTTACCTGAAATCCAATAGCATAATAATGTAAAGATAATTCCAAAAACACCAAATTTAAAGAAGAAAAAAAGTGTGATTATTGAGCTAAAAAGAATTAGAAACAAAAAGGTTAATAACCATTCAGGAACAACCAAAAGATTTAGTTCAAAATCGATTTTTCCTTCAAGTTGTTTTATTATTTTTTTTCGATTATTTTTTGGTATTATTTTTTCAATCAATAAACTTGGATAAATTTCTTCTTTATCTTTTTTTAAAACTTCAGATAATGCATCTCTGAGTTTATAAAACGCTTGTTGACTAGTACAATCATTTGTAGCTTTAAGTTCAATCTTGTTTTCAACGTGTTCACAGAATTCTCCAAATGTTACTATATGCTCTAATTCTTTTTCAAAGAACTCAATACCAAATGAACGTTCTATTTTTGGAAGTAAATCTTCTATATCTAAAGGATCTATATTTTTCAGTTCTATTTTTTTCATGATATAGAAGCTAATTAGTAGAATTTATAATTTCTCCTTCACCAAATTCAAAACCAATTCAAATTGCTCTTTCTTACTTAGCGAAGAATTGTCAATTTCAATAGCATCATCAGCTTTCACTAAAGGAGAATCTTCTCTGTGCGTATCAATATAATCGCGTTCTTCTACATTTTGAAGCACTTCATCAAACGTGATGTGTTGTCCTTTTTCAACTAATTCATCAAATCTGCGTTGGGCTCTAGTTTTTGAACTTGCGGTCATGAATAATTTCAACTCAGCATCAGGAAAAACAACTGTTCCGATGTCTCTACCGTCCATTACAATGCCTTTGTCTTTCCCCATAGCTTGTTGTTGTTCCACTAATTTAGCACGAACTTCTGAAATTTCCGCTACTTTACTAACCATACGCGAAACTTCAATCGTTCTGATTTGGGTTTCGATGTTTTCGTTGTTTAAATACATTTCAGCAAATCCTAAAACAGGATTAAATTGAAAACGCAAATTGATATTCGGTAATTGGGCTACCAAACCTGTTGCGTCTAAATGCGATTCCGAAACCAAATGGTGCTGCATGGCAAAATAAGCCACCGCACGATACATCGCTCCCGTATCTACATAAACGTAACCAAATGATGCCGCCAATTGCTTAGCCAATGTACTTTTCCCTGTTGACGAAAAACCGTCTATTGCTATGGTAATTTTTTTCATGTAAATTGATAGTTGATACTATTCTAAATTTTATCTTACAATAATTTTTTTATTTTTAATCACTTTATTTGAAAAATGATATTCAAATAAATAGTCACAATAAGAGTCACATAAAGTACCTGATTCAAACGAAGGACTAAGATATATCGTATCATTAGCATATTTTACATAATCCTTTGGCGATTGACAACAATCAGAATAAATGTTAAATTTAATAATTGTTGAATCTTTCAAAATTTGTTTTTCAAAATTTCTTATTGAAGAACCATACTTTTCAACAGTATCATAATCAGGATCATTCATAGGTGAACCATCTTCTGCCATATTAATATCTTTACCCTTAAATGAATAATCTTTATTTAATTCATCACATGAAAAAACTAAAAATGATAAGATTAGTATAATAATTTTTTTCATTAAATATTTTTTTAAATTTAACTATAGAACGATTAGCAAATGATTAAAACATATTTAGACTAATCACTAATCACTCTTCACTAATCACTCAACTTCTACTCCAAATCAATCATCAAACCAAATAAACTCGTATTAGCTGCAACCGTATATCTGGAATACGAATAATCAAATTTTACTTTACCAAAACGAATTCCAAAACCAACAGAAATTCCAGAGAAATTGCGTTGCTCTAAGATACGTAATTCTTCACTTCTTCTAAAATTATATCCTAATCGTATATTAAATCCCTTCTCTGGAAACAATTCAGCTCCTAAAATCATGTGTCTCAAAGCATTGTTAAAAAAAGAAACTTTTTCTTCTTCTGAAGTTCCATCTAAATTACTTTGCGCTCTATTAGGATTGGAAAAAGCAATATTCCATTGTTGTAAATTTTCAAAAGTCACATGCCAACGAATCGGAACATTTTCCATCAATTGTGAAATTCCGGCATCAATAGCCAATGGTAATTTTTCATTGGTATTTTCGTAAGGTTTAATTTGAAATCCTAAATTTCGAACAGTCAAACCATAATTGATATCGTTATCATAATCCACGTACAAAAATCCCAAATCTACAGCAGCTCCCCATGAATTATAACTCTCTAATGTTGAAGAAATTAATTTAGCATTCGCTCCCACATACATATCCGTCCAAGGTAAATTATAAGCATAACCAAAAGATAAAGCAGCTTCGCTTCCTGTGAAATCTGATGTTTGGTTTCCTAACTCGTCTCTTCCTTCAAAAGTTCCGTAATTGATATAGCTAATTCCAGCGTGAAATGTTTGCAAATGACGATCGTAGGTGTAAGCATAAGCTGCTGTACCATAGGAAACTTCGCCATAATAACTTCCATAATTAGCCGATAAACGTTTGTGCATTTCTGGATTAATTGTGGCTGGATTGTAAAATGCCTGATTTACATCATAATCCACGACAGTAACGGTTTTCCCACCTAATGCAGCTTGTCGAGGCGACTGTGCTAAGTTCAAAAACTGATATACTGCTTGACCTCCTATTTGGCTAAAAACGGAAGCCGATAGAAGAAAAGCAAAAAGGAATACGAGTTTTCTTAGCATTTTTTGGTGTTAATCTTACTTATAACGCAACTGCGAAGATAAAATTATATCAGTTAGGAAACAAAAAAAGAACTCCCAATAAATGAATTATTGAGAGTTCTTATTGTATTTGTTTTATAATTACTTTTTAACTTCTAAAACTTTAGCATTTTTTACCTTTTGATTCGTGATAGCGATGTCTATAACTTCGCTCATTCTGTCCACGTAATGAAAGGTTAATCCTTCAATGTAATCCGCTTTTATTTCCTCGATATCACGTTTGTTTTCTTTACACAAAATGATTTCTTTGATGTTCGCTCTTTTTGCCGCTAAAATCTTTTCTTTAATTCCACCTACTGGTAATACTTTTCCACGAAGGGTAATTTCACCAGTCATAGCAATACTTTTCTTCACTCTTTTTTGAGTAAATGAAGAAACCATTGATGTTAACATCGCAATTCCGGCACTTGGTCCGTCTTTTGGCGTTGCTCCTTCAGGAACGTGTATATGAATGTTGTAATTATTTAAAACCTCTGGATTGATTCCTAAAAATTCAGCATTAGCACGAATGTATTCCAAAGCAATCGTAACCGATTCTTTCATAACCGTTCCTAAATTACCGGTCATCGTCATCGCTCCTTTTCCTTTCGATATTAAAGATTCAATGAACAAGATATCGCCACCAACCGATGTCCATGCTAAACCTGTAACTACTCCCGCTACATCGTTATTTTCGTATTTATCTCGCTCCATTCGAGGCGATTTTAATACTTCAATAATATCAGCATCCGAAACTTTTACATTATAAGTTTCTTCCATTGCAATCGATTTTGCTGCATGTCGCACCACTTGAGCGATTTTCTTTTCTAAACCACGAACACCCGATTCACGTGTGTAACCTACTACGATTTTTTCTAATTGTTTTTTACCAATTTGTAAATCTTTAGCCGTTAATCCGTGTTCTTTTAATTGTTTTGGCAACAAATGTGTTTTCGCTATTTCGATTTTCTCTTCAATGGTGTAACCCGTCATTTCGATGATTTCCATACGGTCGCGAAGTGCTGGCTGAATGGTTGACAAACTATTTGAAGTAGCAATAAACATCACTTTTGATAAATCGTAACCCAATTCCAAGAAATTATCATGGAATTCTTTGTTTTGTTCTGGATCTAAAACCTCCAATAAAGCGGAAGACGGATCTCCGTTATGACTTGATGATAATTTATCAATCTCATCTAAAACAAAAACTGGATTCGATGTTTTCGCTTTCTTAATATTTTGAAGAATTCTTCCTGGCATCGCACCAATGTAAGTTTTACGGTGACCGCGAATTTCCGCTTCATCTCGTAAACCACCTAAAGACATTCTGATATATTCTCTTCCTAAAGCTTCTGCAATGGATTTCCCAATTGATGTTTTACCAACCCCTGGAGGTCCGTACAAACATAAAATTGGCGATTTCATATCGTTACGAAGCTTTAAAACTGCTAAATGTTCGACAATACGTTTCTTTACATCTTCTAAACCATAATGGTCTCTGTCAAGAATTTTTTGAGCACGTTTTAAATCGAAATTGTCTTTGGTGAATTCGTTCCAAGGCAATTCTAAAAACAACTCGATGTAATTTCTTTGAATCCCAAAATCAGGCGAATTTGGATTGGTACGTTGCAACTTAGACAATTCTTTTTCGAAATGTTGTGCAGTTTTATCGTCCCATTTTTTCTTTTTCCCTTTGGCACGCATTTCTTCAATTTCCGCTTCATAGGAAACGCCACCCAATTCTTCTTGAATGGTTTTCATTTGTTGCTGCAAGAAATATTCGCGTTGTTGTTGATCTAAATCGAAACGAACTTTAGACTGAATATCGTTGCGAACTTCTAATTTTTGAAGCTCTAAGTTCATGAAACGCAAGGTTTCAAGCGCTCTATCTTTTAAATTGGGAATCGATAATAATTCTTGCTTCTCTTCTACAGAAAGATTCATGTTAGAAGAAACAAAATTGATTAAAAACGGATTACTTTCGATGTTTTTGATAGCAAAAGTAGCTTCAGTTGGGATGTTTGGACTTTCCTTGATAATTTGGATTGCCAATTCCTTAATTGATTCTACAATTGCTTTGAATTCAACGTTTTTAGTATCAGGTCGTTCTTCTGGAACTTCTTTAATAGTAGCTTTTAAATAAGGTTCTTCTTGAGTGAAATTTTCAATTTCAAAACGCTTTTTACCTTGAAGAATAACCGTTGTATTTCCATCAGGCATTTTTAAAACGCGCATGATACGAGCTACTGTTCCAATATGATGTACATCGTTTGGTGTTGGTTCTTCTACGTTTTCATCAATTTGAGCCACCACGCCAATGATTTTCCCTTTGGCATTGGCATCGTTGATTAATTTAATCGATTTATCTCTTCCAGCAGTAATTGGAATTACAACTCCAGGAAATAAAACAGTGTTTCGTAAAGGTAAAATGGCAATATCTTCAGGCAGGGCCTCATTATTCATTTCTTCTTCATCCTCGGGCGTCATTAACGGAATCAATTCCGCATCTGGATCCATTTCTTGAAGTGACAAATTGTCAAGCGCTAGTATTTTTTGATTCGGCATAATAATATTTATGGTCTTTTTGTCAGTAATTTTATTTTGAAATCGTATACAAAGCTAGTAATTGTATTTCTATTTTACTGATAATCAGCAAATAAAACAATAAAGCACACTAATTTCCGTAGTAATAGTTCAACATGTATGCCAATAAAAGAGTTTGCCAGTGTTTACTCTTCTACAAAAGTTTGCGCTTTTGAATAAACCCTCCATTTATCGATACATTCTTTTAAATCTTGTGGAATTGGAGAATCAAATCTTAAAAATTCTTTTGTGATAGGATGTTCAAAACCTAATGTTTTTGCGTGAAGTGCTTGTCTTGGCAACACTTTGAAACAATTGTCTACAAACTGTTTGTATTTTGTAAACGTTGTTCCTTTTAATATAGCATCCCCACCATAACGTTCATCATTGAAAAGCGTATGACCAATGTGTTTCATATGAACACGAATCTGATGCGTTCTTCCCGTTTCTAATTGGCACGAAACTAAAGTAACATAACCAAATCGCTCTAAAACTTTATAATGTGTAACCGCTGGTTTTCCTTTTTCTTCATCTGAATGAACCGCCATTTGCATGCGATTGGTATCATGACGACCGATGTTACCTTCCACAGTTCCTTCGTCTTCTTCGATATTTCCCCAAACTAAGGCAATGTATTCTCTTTCCGAAGTTTTTTCAGCAAATTGTTTGGTCAAATATGCCATCGCAAAATCTGTTTTTGCAACAACTAATAAACCTGAAGTATCTTTATCAATTCGATGCACCAAACCTGGTCGTTCCGAACTGTTCATGGGTAAATTCTCGAAATGATACGCTAATGCATTCACCAAAGTTCCCGAATAATTTCCGTGACCGGGATGCACTACCATTCCTGCTGGTTTGTTTATCACCAATAGTTGATCATCTTCATAAACAATATCCAATGGAATGTTTTCGGGTGTAAGTAATTGCTCGTATGTTGGATGCGCTAAAACCAAACGCACTACATCTCCGGCTTTTACCTTGTAATTCGATTTTACGGGAATATCATTCACTAAAATCGAACCTTTTTCAGCCGCTTGTTGAATTTTATTTCTAGTAGTATTTTCAATCATGTTCATCAAAAATTTATCCACACGTAAAGCTGATTGTCCCTTACTTGCTTCAAAACGATGATGTTCGTACAACTCGTCTTCGAGTTCGGTTCCTACATTATAATCCGCCATCTCCTTCTTTAAATTCTACTGGTTCTGTTACGCCTTCTTCTACTGGAGGCAATGTATCTGCTGGCTCTTCTGAACTAAAAGTTTCTTCGTTAAACACTTCTTTACCATCGCCTAATACAAAATCTAATGTTGAATTTTTCTTAACTTTATCTCCTGCTCTCAAACGTCTCCCATCTTGAAAAATTTGCAACACAATATCTTTTGCAATGTGAGGTTTATAAGTAATTTTTCCCTCTTTTAAAGTTAATGATTTTATCGTAGCCGAAATTTGTCGGAACGTTTTGTCTTTAAATTCTGGAATTGTGATATCGGTAAACTCACCAGCATTCAATTTCACATAGACTTTACGACCGTCTTTCACCAAACTTCCCGCTTTTGGATCTTGTTCTAAAATAGTGAATGGAGGAAAATCAGCATTAAATTCTACCGTATCAAGTAAGAATACTTCCAAATCCAATTCGTTCAATTTTTCTTCAGCGATTTCTAATTTCATTTTAGATAAATCAGGCACTTTGATTTCTTGTCCATGATTGGTTCTAAAATCAAGAAGTTGGATCACTATAAAAGTAAAAACCACTACAATTGCAACAGCTATAAAAGCCTGAGTAAAAAAAGTTCTACTAGTTAAATATTTAAATAAACTCATACAGAATGATATTTTGACAAAGATATAAAATTCAAAAAGAAATTTCGATGCAATTCATTTTCATTTCTCAACACATTAAAACGACTATTTATTTAAAATATTTCTTCCAGAATCTTGTAAAAGCACTAATTGTATTAATAAATAATGTAATTTTGTGTATCACTTTTAGATTTTCAAAATGAAAAATGTTGCCATTATTATGGGAGGTTACTCTAGTGAGTACAAAATTTCGTTAACTAGCGGAAATGTTGTGTTTAACAATATTAATCGTGCTAAATTCAATCTGTATCGTATTCATATTTTTAAAGAAAAATGGGTATATGTAGATGAAAATAATGCCGAATTCCCAATGGATAAAAACGATTTTTCAGTAACCGTAAATGGAACGAAAATCAATTTTGATGTCGTTTTTAATGCTATTCACGGAACTCCAGGCGAAGATGGTTTGATGCAAGCCTATTTCGAATTATTGAATATTCCTCAAACTTCTTGCGATTATTATCAAGCAGCATTAACATTCAACAAACGCGATATGTTATCGGTTTTAAAACCTTACGGAATCAAAACGGCAGAATCGTATTATTTGAATTTAGGTGATGAAATCAATATCGATACAATTTTAGCAAAAGTAGGTTTACCTTGCTTCGTAAAACCAAATAAATCAGGTTCAAGTTTCGGAATTTCGAAAGTAAAAACTAGAGAAGAATTTCTTCCAGCTATTGAAAACGCTTACAAAGAAGACGACGAAATCATCATTGAAAGTTTCTTAGACGGAACAGAAGTTTCGGTTGGTGTGATTAATTATAAAGGAACAATTACAGTTTTACCCATTACCGAAATCGTATCCGAAAACGACTTTTTTGATTACGAAGCGAAATATTTAGGCAAATCGAAAGAAATTACGCCAGCTAGAATTTCGGATGAATTAAAAGTAAAAATCGAAACGGTTGCCAAAAGAGCCTACGAAGTATTGAAAATGAAAGGTTTTTCGAGAAGTGAATTCATTATCGTAAACAATGAACCGCATATGTTAGAAATGAATACGATTCCAGGTTTAACCACTGAAAGTATTCTACCTCAACAAGCTCGCGAAGCGGGAATTTCATTACCTGAATTATTTGAAAACGCTATTGAATTGGCTTTAAATAAGTAAATTATGAGAAAAGCAATATTTCCGGGTTCGTTTGACCCAATAACCAACGGACATTTCGACATAATCAAAAGAGGTGTTTCATTATTCGATGAAGTCATAGTAGCGATTGGTGTCAATGCTGAAAAAAAGTACATGTTTTCCTTAGAAGACAGAAAACGTTTCATCGAAGAAGCTTTTAAAGATGAACCAAAAGTTAAGGTCATCACCTACTCTGGTTTAACCATCGATTTATGTAAAAAAGAAAAAGCGGATTTCATTTTACGTGGATTAAGAAACCCAGCCGATTTTGAGTTTGAAAAAGCCATAGCGCATACCAATCGTGTGATGTCTAAAATAGAAACGGTTTTCTTATTAACTGCCGCTCGTACTTCGTTCATTTCTTCAAGTATTGTACGTGATGTATTGAGAAACGGTGGCGATATTTCTCAATTGGTTCCGGAATCGGTTTTGGATAAAAAATAGACTTAACACGAATTTCACTAATTTTCACTAATCATTTGTGCTAATTCGTGAAATTTGTGTTTTAATTTTTAAACACAATCAACTTCTCCTTTATAATTAAATCCGAAAATTGGAATTCGGTTTTTATCCATTCCAAAGTTTTGGGTTGGTAAATGAAAACATGGGTGAAATCATCTTTGTAATACCAATTTTCAAAAGGTTTTTGGTTGTTGAAAACTTCTGTTTTACAGTATAACTTTCCCTTCGGAAGTAATAACCTTTTTAATAATTCAAATTCTTTGTAAGGTTGATGAAAGTGCTCCATTACTTCACAACACGAAACGTAATCGTATTTTTGATTTAAAAGCGATGCATCATTCGCAAAAAACAAATCGTAATTTTGCACTTGATAGCCTTTATCCGTCAACATTTTAGCAATAACTGGACCCGTTCCTGAACCAAAATCCAAACCTTTTGCTCTTGGAGTGAAATCTTGTAAAACAGCATTTACAATAGGCGAAACAAACGCTTGATAGCGTTCGTCAAAAACATCATTATTGTGCTTTTCGTAATGTGTTTTTTCTTCTTCAGCAGTTAAAAAAGTATGTTTTGGTCTGAAAATACCATCGCAAGTATCACATTTGTAAAACAAATGATTTGGCTTTTCGCAAAAAACACTAGAGATTCCGTTACATAATGGACAATTCAAATTCATTTTATCCTAAATTTATATCAAACGTAAATTGTCATTTCGACCTAAGGAGGAATCTCATAATTGAATCTACGTTATGAGATTCCTCCTTACGTCGGAATGACAAAAAAGTCTTACTCATCACCTTTCTTAATCACCTTTCTTGCTACCTCAATTTTATACTTCTTCCCTTTCATTTTTTCGTCTTTGATGTTTTGCAATAAAGATTTCACTTTTGGATATTTCACCGCTACAAACGAAATAAAATCTTTGACTTCAATTAAGCCTAAATCGTCTTTTTCTAGCTTTCCTTTTTGCGAAAAGAAACCCACAATATCAATTTTATTTAACTTATTTTTCTTTCCTCCACTGATATAAAGTGTTTGATATAAAGGCGCTTTGGGTAACGATTTCGCATTGGAAACATCTAATCTACGTTTGCCATAATCGAAATAATCTGCTTTCTTTTCGGTTTCGTTTACCAAAACATAAGCGGTTCCGGTGGCTAACATACGAGCCGTTCTTCCGTTTCTGTGGGTGAATTCGTCTTCTTTGGCTGGCAAATGGTAATGAATTACGTGATTCATTTCGGGAATATCCAAACCACGCGCGCCTAAATCGGTCGTAATCAAATACGAAACACTTCCATTTCTGAACTGAATCAAAGCACGTTCACGTTCGTCTTGGTCTAATCCACCATGATAAAACGTGGAAATGATTCCTTTTTGAGTCAACATATCATGAATAC
>JACCDV010628587.1_pt1 | contig 15981 bp, 27 predicted proteins | sample 7446131 | NCBI WGS metagenome assembly JACCDV01 (sample SAMN15323448, study PRJNA562643) | freshwater metagenome | isolation source: river surface water | place: USA:Blue River Watershed | collected 2017-08-17 | reverse complement strand
TTTCTTCTAAGTTTTTAAAAACTTTGTTAGTATGACCTAGCTCGACGAAAATTTCTCTCGCACGTTCTTTAGACTCACGAGCAATCGACGACTTTAATTCTTGTTGGAATACTGGCAATGCTTTTTGCATCATAGCATTAAGATCGCCAATGTCTTTACGCAATGCAAGAACATTGTGCTCCATTGCTTGCTTTGCAAATATGTCTGCTAGTTGTGGATAACGTTGACGCAGTTCACTTAGGTTAGCACGACGGTCTTTTTCGTCCATGAACTGCTTTGTTTCAAAATGAAACTGATACTTTTCACCAGTGTGTGCTGGCTTGGCAGGAATAATAATGTACAACTCGCCCTTTTTAGCGTAAGTGTTAAACATGTTATTATTCTGTGCGGCAGTACACCAACGTGTACCTTGTCCGTAATAGCAAGCCGCTGTTTGATCTGCAGGCTTGATAATTCTTAGGTCAGCATCTTTGTAAACTTCTTTGGCCGATCCTTTATCTTGTTGTCCGCCTTGTACATCCGGATACTCGTCAACCACGCTGTAAAAATCGCCAATGTTACTGTAGCTCATAAAGTCGTTACGTGGGCTAGGAATCATTTTCTTATTTTTAAGCTTGTGGAATTTAACCAGATAGTCACTTAGTGTACTGGTTACATCTTCCATCTTTAAGCCACCTTTGCTGTATAAGTTAGCAAGGGCTTGTGTGTATTCTTTATTCTTTGTTGGATCAGCTGACTCTAGACGATTTAAAATATCATCTAAGTAACGCTCATCAACATCTGCTTGTTGTAACTGTTGTATTTCGCGATACCTGCGATCTTTGTTTGCGGCCGCAATTAACTTTGCTCCATAGTTTGTAGCAGTAGTTTGGCGGTTGTATTCTAAGAAGATTTGGTTGATTTTCATATCAGCATATTTAGCTAGAAGGCTTTGAGTGTATGTTCAGCTTTGCCAAACCCCAAATAACTAGCCTTCCAATCGTTACGTGCCATGCCTTCAAGATATAACCACTTATCTTGGTGCCTAAGCAAGTTCTGTGCAACTTCGCTCCAGTCTAAGGCAATTAGGCGAGATTCAATGATTTCTTTTTGTTCTTGTGCTTCTTGGTAACTACTGTAATCACGCTCAATGTGAAGCACTTCTACGTAATTGTAATTGTCGTAGTATTCGAGTGCAAAATCTAATCCCCATTTGGGTTTTAGCAACAACATTTTACGCAACCAAGGATTGTCTACTGCCCAATCTTTTAATTGTTGTTTTGCATGTCCTGCATAGCAACAGCGAGTAACAACAAAACTATGATCGATTATAAAGTTAGAATCATTAGTCTTTAGCCAGTCGTATTGTGCGGCCATTACACCCAGGCATTCGTTTATTTCAATATTGTTTGCTGTATAATACTCTTGCTCCAGTGGATTGAGTTGAAATCCATCAGCATCAAAGTAACGGCCACGGCCATAAAGAAAGTCCCGCGGGGGTTGTTTTGTTAACCCCTGGGACAGTTCTGCGTGTTCAATTAGTGTTGCTGTTGGTGAAGTTTTGGAGTATAATTGCATACCCCATATTTAATCTTTACTTCCCGTTTATTGCCCGCATCTTTTCGCGTTTTTCGTAAGTGTCTCTGCAGTCTGCACAACAGAATGTGAATTCAGTTGGCTCATCACATTCAATACAATATCCTGTGCGAATAGGTTTGAATGCTTTTGCAGTTGCCCGGCGCAGTTCTTCTTGCGCTTCCATTGCTTCTTGTGCGTCATCAATAATGTCTGCCATAATGCTTTCCTTCAATCAAAATAATATTGTAATTATGCCTCAGCGACAAATTTCTACGATTTCGTAGTCATTTTCGTCAAAAAATGTGACGCTATATTCGGCGTCACCATATTTGTAATAGTCTGTCCAAAATCTTTGATTGTTTGTAGAGTACTGTACTTCGAGGAATTTTAAGATAAGCCACATGTCTGCTTTCTCTTGTCCTCCTAATGTACGTTCGTTTGGACGTATAATTCCTGCACGTACTAAAAAATCATGTGCTTCTTCTTTTGTTTTAAAATCCATTAGCCACCATTGGTTAACACCCACATAAAAATACTTTCACCTTCGAGGATGACCATATCGTTACCATACTTTAATCTTTTGCTACGGTACTTACGATCAACTACTTCTACTTCGACCATCTTAGGAGTGAAACGTGTTACCTTACCAATATACATTCCATTGTCGGCAAGGGCAACATACTGTCCTTCTTTGAGAACGTTACCTAGCCTGTCCTTGTGCATTTCGTTTACTGCAACACTTTTGATGGGCTTCTTATATTGTGTTAACATATTAAACGTTTTCAATTTCCTCTTGTACGCTGACATCCTTTGAAGATTCTAACATACGAATAAGTTGATCAACACCAGCATTATTCATTGTAATAGACACGCCGCCCCATTCGCCAAGAGACAATGTGACTTTGCCTTCTTGTGTTTTTCCAATACGATAAACAACTTGGTCTTGTTTAGGAATTTCAACTGGCGGCATTTCAATGGGCTTAACTTCAGGAAGCCCATAAGTTTCTTTAGCTTCTTCGATAAACTCTTTAGCAGTTTTCTTGCGGAAAAAATCAAACATCAAAAACCTCCAGGCTTGGTAACTTCACACTTTAGACCTTTGCCAAACTCATCCATAACTTGTCGTGTACCACCATGCTGACTAACAACAAACTTGTACCCGTCGATGCATCGCATTTCAGTCATACCGTTTATGCCATAGCTGATGGTATTGCCACTGCTAGCACCGGTAACTGCACCTACCACTAGCATTACTACGCACAAGGCAAAGATAACGCCAATCATCAATTCAATAAGAGTAAAGCCACGTTGTTTCATTTAATTCTCCAGAATGGTGTTCCGCGAACTAACCAACGAACAGGAAATAGTACAGGAATGCACAATACAAGTATCCATGCCATTTGGATAAACTCTGCTGGTGCAAACCTGTATACAAACACGTTAACCAGGACTACAGCAAGATACATCGCTCCTGTTATGATGAGGTACTCGCCTGCGCCCATTGGTAACTTCATGATTATTTAGGCATCATCAGTGCGTTGAAATTTGCAGGAACCACAATGGTCTGCACTTTGCCGTTCTTAATACCTTCTGAAATATTCAGTGCGGCCTGGGCATTCATGAACGCAATAGAGCTCGAACTGTTGTTGGCCAGTGCGGCCATACGTTCTGCTTCCTTCTTGGCAGTTTGTACTTCAACTTCCTTTTGCTTGAGTTCGTTCTTGGCACGAACCAGTTCGTTGGCACTGGCAACAACACTGTCAGCAGGAACCACATTACGAATCAGCACTTGGCTAATCATAATAGTACCGTCCAGTTTTTCTTCTGCAAGGTTGCGAACAATTTCATCTTGGATGAACTTTTCCATGTCACTACGAGCGTCTGCCATGTCCAGAGCATCGTACTTTCGTGCGGCCTTGTAGATAGCATTACGAGCATTTTGGACGATGTAGTTATACATCACATAAGTGTCGCCTTTGAACTCGGCGTGGAAAGCTCGGTTCTTGGTGCTATACAGTTCTGCCACTTGTGCAGGATTGATGTTGTACACAACCACAGCATCCAAGTCCTTCATGGTTGAGTTGTCTTTGGCCACAGGAGTCATGTCATTGAGCGTAACGTTAACATCCTTAACGGGAAATGTAAGTACATCTCCAATTAGGACCTGATTGAACGAACCTGGTAGCAACTCGCCGGGCTGTACCTGTTTGTCAAATCCTACCCGAACACCAACTTCACCAGTCTCGATTCGAGTACATGCAGAAGTCATTGCCACAGCGACAGCGATAGCAGAAAGCTTAATAAAACGGTTCATCTTCAATCCTTAAAAAATTATTACAAAAGCAACCAAAACACCAATTGTTAGTGTAGCGCAAATTATACTATAAGACACGAGTTTCGTCAACTCCCATTTTTCCTTTCCTGTAGTATTGCGGATTGCTTGAATACCAAAGTAAAACAAAACAAACACAACCAGGAATGCAAGTATTACTCGTATCATGACAGTTTTTGCCTAATAAAGAAATAGTTCAGAAATGCAATACCAAAATCTATACATGCCCAACCAGGTCTGTTGTTGGACAAGTTGACAAAGCCGCTACACATTAAGAAGCCAATAAGAAACCATGTAATGGCGTCTTGGTGTTTAAGGTACCAGTCTCTAAAACTCATTGCAGTTTCCTTTCGCTTTCTTCGTCAAGTCTCATTAAGTGTTCGATGAACTCTCGGTCTTCATCGCTGGGATTGTCAAAGTCAATGGGACGAGCCTTTTCTAGGATCTCCCCTGACTCGACCATTTGTTGAATAGATGCAACCAGTTCGTCGAGTTCTTCTTGCGAGCCCTCAAAGTGATCGAAACAGCCTGGCGCAAAAACAATTTCAACCTTTTTCTCTTTGTCAGTCATTTATACTCCAGTTATTAATCCAAACGGCTGTCGGCGTAGGCACGGAAACCGTATTTTTCAAACACCTTCTGAGCGGCCAGTGCGCCGGCTTCTTTGGTGTCGACGTTTTGGCAATTATGCTCTGAAGGATTCCAAATTGAAAATGCCTTCGAGTAATCTTGCTTGATGCCAGCGGCTTTCATTGCCTTACCAAGTCGAGTATTACCTTTGATGCCGTAAATTTTGACCCATGCAAAACCACATGCATATTGATCAATGCCATTGAGCTTTTCTTGGAAAAACTCGTCAGCGGCTTCGCGAGCGGCTTGTTTTGCTTCAACTAGGATTGCTTCGATTTGCTCTTTAGTGTAGTCCATCTTTGGCTCCATTTGTTTACTGTATGTGTTTATTATACCGCTTTTTGGACCAAAGGTCAACCGTTTTTTGAGCTTATTTTAGGTAAAAAAGTGTTGTAAATCAGCAACTTACAACACTTTCAAAAGTACTACTTAGGGTTTAAAACGCATCGTAGTAGCTAAAGCTCTTTTCTTTTACCTTATTAAGGGTTAGTGTAACACCATCGGAGTTCACGAACACAAACTTGCCGTTTTGACTGTCAATCTTCTTTAGGTCAGAAGCATTGAATCGGATACGGTTCCAGTTCCAATCACAGTCACCGTCCTCGTCCTTTTCATCTTCGTACTCCTTGACATGAACCTGCACTTGGTTTTGCAGTGGGTTACCGCTCCACTCAAGGCTTTCAAGGTCGTCTTCCTTAACTTCTTCGCCTTCCTTGATCATCTTAACAGTGTACTTGTTGCCAGAGTCAAATTCTGGCTTAACGTTCAACATGCGAAGTGCATCTTGTGGTTGTTCGTTGTATCTGTTCATTTCTTCAACGGTTGCTTTTAACATGTCAAAGTTGAACTGAGCAAACAGTGCCGCAATTTGGCATAGCTTTTCAGTGTGGATTTGAAGCTCGGACTTCAAGTTATCCTTGCAGTACTCTGTAATAAAGTTAGCATCAAGACCTTTGTAGTCCAACATGTAGAACAAGCGACCTGGACGGTTACGCATGTGTTGGTTCACACGCCACTTGTCGTTACAAGTAAGGACAAACAACTTCTTGCTTGGGAACACACCATCCAGCAAGGTCAGTGCTTTTTCCTGATCTTCCTCATCGTACACCTTTTCAAACTCATCAAACAAGACCATGCAAGGCTGGTCGATCATTTGCATAAATGCATTGAACTTGTCACCAACCCAAGGTGCGTTGATAACAATGGTAGGAATGCCCATACGCTTTGCGGCCTCAATGGCCAAGTTCTTGGCTAGCAATGACTTACCAGAACCCTTTTCACCTGCCAGCATTACACCAGTAGATGCACTACGATCCATAAACGTATTCAAGATACGGTCAGTGTTTCGATCAAGGTCGCCATAACGCTTGCCTTTGATTTCGAAAGACTCAATGCGCTCTAGATATAGAGGACCATCCATTGGCATTTCTTTGACCACATAGTTACCAGCAGGCAACTGATCGTGAAGATCCATTGCTTCTTTGGTAGAAACTCGGAAAGTGTTACCAGATTTTAGGAAGTAAGACATGTAAATCCTTTGCGTATGTCTTTGTTGATGTTGAATGTATTGTACAGCAGGTAGACAGCAATGTCTACCTTTGTTACAAATTATTTGCGAGCGTTTGCACGGACCTCTTCGAAAGAGATTTCTTTGACAAGCTTACCATCACAGTAAACAGTTTCAAGTACGTCTGCGAATTCGCCAATGCCTTTGTCGTGCCAGCCAGTTGGCTTATTAACAGCACTGATCCATTCTCCGCCTGAGTTCCAAAGTGTAACGCAACCTGCTTTAGACTTCTTGCCAGGGTCAGTAATCGGATCTTTCTGCACATCGATCCAGTTCCCTGAACCAATTTCAACAGCAGAACATTTCATTGCAAACTTTTGGGTATCGCGGTCAACTGCCTGTAGCAGTGCGCCTCCCATACCAAATGCAATGTTGTCGGCACTGTATCCGTAAGCCATGAAACTGCCAAGAATATTTCTAATGGTAGATTCGTTAACGCCATCGCCTTGAATTAAGCGAACGTTATTAAGAACTCTAAAGCCCTTGGCGTTTACGGTAGATCCGAACTTTTGATCTAGGATCTGTACAAGTTGTCTACATACAAACTCAGGATCACCAGAGTCTGGACGGATAACAACAGTAGCACCGCTATCAATAACTTTCTGACGAAGGGCTTCGCCCCAGAGAGTGTTCGCGGCGTTGAAGATATCGTAACTATCGCTAACCACTGCAAGAATACTACCAGGGCGAGCAAATTGAGTAAGCATATTGTCATAGGCTTTTACTTCGTTGTCACGACCCCAACTGGTGATGGTGCTGTGTTCTGCGGCAGGAATACTAAAGCCAGCGATGCCAGCATTGTAATACTCACGAGCGTAAAGAACGCCCGTAATAGTATCTGATCCCATAAAGTTGACAAGGTGGGCCGCACCGCCAATGCCAGCACTCTCGAGGCTAGAAACACCCCTAGCACCAAAGTCGTGCAGTTTAAAATCAATAGTAGATGGATCACCAGTTCGCTCCAAGTAGTCAAGAATTACACGCTTGATCGTCCAACTTTGAGTTGCGACTGTAGTAGGATACCAAATAGCACGAAGCAGGGCAGTTTCCAACCAAGTAGTCAACCAAAAGCATTCTGGATCAGTGTTTTCAATGGTGGCGAGTACATTACTAACCGGGACCACTGTTCCTTCTGGGACGGCTCGAATGATAACTGGGAGGCGTCCATTGTGCTTGTCAAGAATGTACTGCCATCCTGCTCTGTTGAAAGGCTCACCGTGTGCGGTAAGGATTTCGTCAGCAATGTCAATGTCTGACTGTGTAATAGCTTCGAGAAGGTATTCCTTGATAAAAGCCTGTAGTCCGAAGAACACAGTTCTATCATATCGACCTCCCCGTGATTCGATGTAAGAATAAACACCAGTGGTTCCTGCTGGGTATTGTTTGAACATACTCACTTTGTATGAGTCAGTGTTCAGAATGATATTTTTTGCGAGTTTCATGATAAAGTTCCTTTACCTTACAAATTGCCACCGGTCTATCCGGTGGACTTAACTACATTATAACAGGATTTCTTATCCCGTCAACTACCAAATTCTACCACAGTGACGCTACCGCCCTGAGCAGAAACAAGCTCTTCGAACCACGCAAGTAGTGCAAAGATGCGTTGCTTATTACCTCCGGCCAAGCCCATGCCAATCATAGGAAAGCCGAAGCGTTTTGTTCCATATAGAACTGCTAATTTTTGCAGTATCAATTCAAAGCTTGTGTACTCAAATACGTCATTGGTTTCGCCTTTCTTGTTGAAATCAAATTGTGTGTACGCATTGATAATGGTAAACTTTCCTGTGTTGTAGTCAGTCCAGTTTCCAAGTTTATAAATGTCACCCATGGCAGTGGCATAATCAACTTCGTATGCACCAGGGTACTGATCTTTGATTTGACGTGCAAGCCCAGATCCCATTGTGCAAAAACAATTACAGCCTTGAACAATAGCATCAAACTCACCTGCTTCGGCAAGCTTGAGCAAGTCACCTTTTACATGTTTAATCATTTTATGCTCCTAGGAAGTGTTGGATAATTTCGTAGTGGTCTTCAAAGCATTCTTCGCTACGAACTTCTGCAATAGGAACCCAACGTGCCTTTTCAGCATCATCACTGCCCTTTACCTTAGGCAGTTCACCGTCGGGCAGGACAATGTGAAATGCGTGAGTGATAGTACGTCCTCGGGCACTGCGATTAATAGCATCAAAAACTCGGCTACGAACAATGCTACCACGTAGTACAGGAGCAGGTACTTTAATGCCTGTTTCTTCACGTAGTTCGCGAATGGCCGCATCTTCAACGCTCTTGTCAGTGTCAGCATTGACAAAGCCTCCTGGCAGTGCCCACAAGCCTCGACCAGGTTCAGAACGTCGACGAATCATCAGTACGTGGCCAGACTGAATAACAACAGCGTCAGCAGTGCTAAAGATAGGCGGATAAGGGAGGCTCGAATACTGTTTTTTATAGTTTGCAACAAACTCACGTTCGCGGATAATTTGTTCATATTCGGGTGTAGATTTAAATTGTTCAAGGAAGTCAAAAGTAGTCGGTGGGACCACGCCTTGAATGAAACGCATGTTAACATCCTGCTTGAAATACAAGTCACGGATATCTGTAGCGTCAAGTGGTTCAATCTTTTCTACGTCGACAAACTCCCACTGAGGAAACATATCGAGGTAGAAACTAGATTCGTCTTTTTTGTAGCCAATGATACCATCGCGGGTACCAAGGCAACGATACTTGCTGTGAATTCCTTGAATTCGAACAGCCCAAGCTTGATCGTTGTAAATTGTATCAAAGTTGGGCTCAACGTAAACTCGAAGGTTGAGGCCACTGGTTGCGTTCTTGATCATACGTTCACGTTCAGCAAACGTAAACGGATTCTTGTATGTGCGTGGTTGGTATGAGCTACCGACAACTACAACAAGTTGATCAGTTAGTGCAGTGCATCTCTTGATTATTTCAAGATGTGCATTATGTAGAGGTTGAAAGCGTCCAATGAGGACAAGAGTACCATATGGTTTTGACATTGTAAAATCCTTACAATTTGTAAATGCGTGGGGTCTATCCCCTTGCTGTGTTTATTTAGTTCTAGTGTATTGCAAAATAGGCCTAGTGTCAAGGCCTATTTGTCCGTTTAGTCCCAGTCCTTCTTGCCACCAAACTTTTCGTTCCAGTCATATCCTGCATGGTATGCACGAAGTTCTTCAGGTGTAAGATCGGTTACTGGATCACCTTTGTAGGAACCTTGAGGATACCAATGAGGACTACGGGGACGATGGTACCAGCTGTCGGCACTGCCACGATCAAACGGGCTACCATGGCTATCATCAAATTTTTCGCGATCTGAGTATTGCATAACTTTCTCCTTACATTGTCCAATAAAGTTCCGAGCTAGGATCACAGCAACGAGGCGTATCGTGTTCGATTTGAACGTCTTTGCCGGACATTAGATTTTTAACAGTTTTCATCGTAGGGTGAAACTCAATACGGAAACCTTTGCTCACTGGCCAAAGTTCGTATTGCAGTTCGCGAACTTCGCGTTTCATTTCTGCTTCATCACGATGACGCCATACAGTAGTACTAACCAGACGCTCACCAGTCTTGGTACGGCGATCTGTTTTGTAAATGTACATGGTGTGATCTTGTTTCATTACGTTCTCCTTAAAGGGTGTTCAGAGCAGGCTTCATTTGTGCAGTCAGTTCACGTTCGCGAGCATGAGCCGCGGTCTTGCCACGTACCACTTCGAGCAAGTAAGGAGTGAATCCTTCACGGCCATATGCACGAAGTGCTTCGCACAATTTCCAGTCCTTGCTTTCAGTGTTAGCACGGCTAAGGTGACGGTTGAACCGGCCACGAACTGAGCTCAATGCAGTACCAGAAACCACAGTAAGTCCAATGTAGCTTTCGCCAGTGACTTCGCAATGCAATTCGTAAATTGCATGGTTGCGATCTGTACGGCGTTTGCGGGTGGCTTTTTGCATCATCATGTAGTTATTATACCGGTTTTTGGGCCTGTGGTCAACCGGTTTTTGGCACTATTTTGGGTCAAAAAGTGTTGTTTTTATACAACATTAATGCATTTTCATAAATAATCCAGTTACATATGATTTTGTAACAAAAAAGGAGGGTCTGTGCTATGGCCAAGTTAGTAGTTTTTAAAGCTGTTCGTCCGAATACGAACGTTGATTTCTTTGTTCAAACTGATGCCGAAAAGGCAGGTTTAGTGGATTTAGGTGTTTATAACCTAGTAGCTGATCGAGTATCTGCTAATTCATTAAGCAAAGTAAGAACTGTATTTTTCCCAGCTGATGCTGATTTCAACACCTGGAATACTTCTGCAATCAATGCATCAATCGAAGCTCGTAAAGCAGCCGAATATCAAACTTCTGGCGTTACAGAAACACGTGAAGTATTTGATGTAGCTTTCACAATGTAATTTGATTTATATCATATTAAAATGCCTGTAGTTTTACAGGCATTTTTTTGGCTGTTTGACGTGGTTATCAAATGATACATATATCATGACTTGCAAATTACTTGTTATAAAATTGGTACGTCCAAACTCAGACGTTCCATTTTATAATACACCTGAGCATTTAAAAGTGGACATGAGAAACTATGGCCCACCTGCGGTCGTGGGAGAACGTAATTTGTCAAATGGTTTGGTTAGAATAAGAACTTTATTATTCCCTGCCATTGGGGATTATGATAATTGGTTAACCAATCCAGTTATATTATCAAATAATAATTTACGTGCTGAACATAACAAAAAGCACGGCATAATAGAATCACGCCGTGCTTTTGAGTTAGACAGTTTAGATATATTATCTAATATAGAAATTTAACGACCGTATCCTCTACGAAACGCTTCTTGGTCGCGCTTTCGTTTCTCTTCATAATAACGCTGTCTCGCACCACGCTCACAAGCGGCACGTTCACTGTAAGTGGGATATTGGGCACAAGCATCATTTACAATAACAACATTTTCAACTTCGGGTGCTGGTGAAACAATTACAGTTCTTGGTTGAGCAATCGAATATCCAACTACCCCGCCAACCACAGCAGGACCAACCCAATGATTATGAGCACAACCACTGAGTGCTAATATTGCAATACTTGCTAAAATAAACTTTTTCATATAATCTCCTTATCTACGCATCTTAGAAATATCTTGCGCTTCTTCGCCCGAGAAAATAGGTACAGCATTTGACTTGTGAAGTGTACCAATGCCCAAGATTTTATCACCTGTGTATTTAGGTATCTGTTTACATGCCACGGCACCTGTAACAGAATCAGGCAAACTGTTAAAGTGCTGAGTTTCTCTGCCTGGCGGTGGCTTCAATGCAGGTATTGTACCAGACTTGGGCAAACTTACTTTCTTTGAACTAAATGGTTTAAACTTAGCCCATTCTGCTTGCTTGCTGGCCCATTCTTGTGCCAACGACTCGGCCTTGCGTTTTTGTTCAGCAGAGGCCCACTTGCGTTTGCCTTTGCGCTTTCCAGTAGTAGTGAGCCAGGGCCCTTCAAGATGCATTGTCATAGTTCGCACTATAGCACAAATTGTACAACGTGTCAACGAATAAAATATTCGTCCATTGGACCATGTGGACCTGATTTTGAATTGCTTTTTATTTTGATCCAGCTTGCAGGTTTGTAGCAAGTTTGATACACATGAGCTCTGCCGTGCGTTTGTACAGTAGCCCAATTTGGGTCCATTGGATCAATGGAATCAGTGACAACCCCAATAGTTGTAGGTGCAGTTGTCCATGCAAAGTCTATTCTGTCTTCAACAACGTAAACTGAGAAACCAGTTAAGTCTTCTCTTTTGCTATTGTATTCGAGCCATTGAAATTGCTCTGTGTTCATTGAAAGATATTTAAAGTCAATCGTTTTAACAAGCGATCTGTTTCACCTGGTTCAAATGTTACCTGATCGCGACGGTGTACACTGTTCCAATTGTCGTATATTAAGATGTCGCCGTTAGCCCAATGGTGTTTGTACAGTGTGTCTTGTTTGCCTTCACACAGACTATAAATTCTTTCCATGAATTCGGCAAATGGTTTTACTTCTGTGCCGTTCTTTGTTACATGGTGAATCCAAGTCTTGCCAGTGCCATAGCAGTTCATTCTAGGACTTACACGACCTGAATACGGATTGGTTTTAAGAAACGGATACTCGACCATGCGTGTACCAGGTTCGTACATGAAATGCTGTGTAACAGTTACGTCACTGTAGTATTCCTTTTCTTCTTCGGTGAATTGCTCATACGCAACTTCTAAGTTTAACCAGTAAGTATCACCACTTCCGTTTTGTGTAGTCTTTACCATATACAATGCACGAGCAGGAAAGCTTTTGTCACCAATGTGTGCCATGTCAGAATGGTACTTCATTTCGTTGTCTTTCCAAAAGTTATTTGAAGTTTTAAAGTAACTTGTTGGAACTGCCAAACTTGCTTTGTTTAATGTAGGATCAAATTTACCAGATCCTATTCTGTAGTCATCGACAGTCCATAGTTCGCCGAACTTTTTTCCAATCTCATGGAACTGTGCATCTGTTAACGTAGATGGCAATCCCTTGATAATAAGAAGTCCGCGATCAACAAGCCTGTCCCTCCATACCTGATTTGGTTCAGCTAAGATCTCTTCATATGTAGTAGTGTATTCGGTGCACCAAGAATCGTAGATATTGTTTATAATCATAGTCAGCTATTTATAGTCAAAAAGAAAGGGTGTTTTCCAACACCCTTTCTGATCACTTAATTATGAATTAAGCAGATTTGATTTTACCAACTAAACCTTGTGTGAAGATTGCGTCATACTTGGCATGCAACGGAGCTGTTGCGGCCTTGAATGTAGCTGTTTCTTCTTCTGTTAGGTGAACTACGTTGATACCTTCTTCAACAGCGCGAGCTTGTGTTAAAGCAATATCAGCAATAGATTCTTGACGCTCAATACGAGCGGCAGCTAAAGCGGCATCAGCAAAAATTTGCTGTGTAGCTGTGTCGAAGCTGTTCCATAGATCTTTGTTGATGATCAAGCTTGTTAAGAATAAGCTGTGCTCAGAGTGAACTAAGCTCTTAGAAACTTCAGCTTGCTTCATACCATAGATACGTGGGTATGTAGATTCACCAGCGTCAACTGTCTTGTCACCAAGAGCTGATGCTAGTTGCTCGATAGCCATTTCAACTGGCTGAGCACCGATAGCTTCGAATGTGTCCTTAGCAACTGGGCTAGCTGGAACACGAACACGTAGACCACGTAGGTCTTCTAGTTTTTCGATTGCTTCGTTAGCAGGGATGATACGGAAACCACCGCTGTATGTGAAAGCCAAACCTTGAACGTTTGATTCTTCAGCTAACTTAGCGAATAGTTGTTGACCAATAGCACCGTCTAGAACACGCTCAGCGTGGTCGTGACCTTCGAATAAGAATGGTAGGTCTAATACGAACATGTCTTGGCTTAACTGACCTAATGTAGTTGTGTACATTTGGCTTAGTTGAACTGTGCCAGACTCTAGTAATTCTAGTAGTTCGAAACGGTTGTTGATAACCTTACCACCGGCATACTTGTCTGCGTACTCTTGTAGACCTAAAATTTCGATCTCGAAAGCACCGTTTGTTTTTTCGCTGACTTCTTTTGAGAATTTTTCAGCGGCACGTAGGAATAGATCATACGGCTCGTGGGCTAGAACCCAAGTTAGTTTTGTTGTCATGACTAACAATCTCCTTTTAGCATTAAGCTAATATGTGAGCATTCGGCTCGCATTTATTTAGCCTGCCCCAATATTTAGTGTTAGAATGGTATAAAAAACAAATAATTTGTCATCGATTCCGGTGTGTAAAACGCATAAAGCAGGGCTATAATTAGAATCATAACCGTGCCAGCTACCAGAAACAGTATTTCGTCCATCTTAAGCAAATTGTGCAGGTAATTCATTGAAACTTACTTGAAAATTAGTTCTTCTGGAAGTAACAGATTCTACGCTATGCAGTACCTGTGTATTCAAAATATACCAACAATCGTAGGGACCTTTTATTTGCTCCAACAGGGACAGAGAACTATCGCGATCAACTGCTAGTCCCCTGCCCCTTTGAACAGGCTGTCCTTGCTCTTGCCAAAAACTCAACGTAGCATTTTCCCCACCAGTTTCTATGTTGTATAGAAGAACATAAGTTCTTGTAGTATCAGTGTGTGGTAATTGCTCGTGATCAAAAAACATCACACCACTGTTATTTTCTTCAAAGGATTCAATGATATTTTCTTTGATCCATTGAGTATATTCTTCGTTGAATCGATATCTAACATTGGTGTTACTGGCCATTGGTTTAATCCAGTTATACTCTTGGTCTTTCCAATCGTTTACATCATTGATTGCTAAATGGCCGCAATCTTCTGGTTTGAAAAGATTGATGTTTGGACGATAAACCATGTCAATCTTTTCAACCAGCTCTTTTGGCGGCTTTGGCAATGTAGGCAAGAGCTTATAAAACCACATGATTATTTCATTGTTGCTTTTGCCGCGGCACTTACTTTTGCCCAGTGCTCAACTTGTTCTGCATACCATGCATCTAGCTTGTCAGTTGACACGTCGGCAGCTGAACCAAAGTCAACTTCGTATGATTGCATTACATTTTTTGCCTTAGAAGCTTTGTAAAGAATTTCTCTTAGTTCTTTGAATTGTGCTTCGGGCATAGTTTTAGGAACAACAAGATGGTTAGGATTGTTCATTCTGGTGAAGACCTGAGGAAATCCAGCACTGACATAAGTTGGTCGATTGTTGACACTTCTGGGACCTGTAATGCCTAAAATTGTAACTGTTTTTCCATCTGGAGTCTTTTGACCGGCCCACTTTTCTTGTTCGCCCATAAAACCAATTGCAATATCAATATGGCCGCCTAGCATTGATGACAATGCATCTGTAGTTGACTTAAATGGAACAATGTTTGCATTTGGATATTTGGTCATAATTTGTACTGCTGACAAATGACTAACCACACCTAAACCACTAACCCCAATGTTAATTGGTGCATTGGCAGGAATATCTTTCCATGACTGGTACTTTACACTTGACGCACTCATTGGCGCAGATGTTTGTACTAATAATTCACGGAAGTCTTCTAAACGATGGCTTTCATTTGGAAAAAAGTTTGGACGCACAAAGAATGCACCAGATGTTGCAAGAATGGTGTTTGGATTATTTTGTACGTGCTTTGATGCAACGCTGCCGCCAGCACCTGGTTTGGCATCTAAAATAAAAGTATACTTGTCTTGAATTTTGTTTGCTTCGTCAATCAATTGACGACTGTAGTTTGCCATAGTGTCGGCAATACTAAACGCATACACTACTGTAATTGTTTCTTTTGCCCATGCACCTGTTGCACATGCGGCAAGTATTAGAGCAGAAATTAATTTTTTCATAAATCACCTGTGATAATCGCAACTGGTGTTGCTTTATGATTTATGAAAGGCAGTACTAGTAGGACCAGTACTTTAGTATTTTTATATTATTTGATGATATCCGTTTCGTTGGCCAATGCAAGTTGTGTTCTGTTCTGTAGCCCGAACTGCTTTAGTATATCGCTTACATGATTCTTAACAGTGCTTTCTGCAATGTCAAGTCTGTTGGCTACTTGTTTGTTTGTCAGTCCTCGTTTGGCCACCAACGTAAAAATTTCGTACTGTCGATCAGATAACTTTACACTCTTTTTGCTTTCGCCTGTTCTTCTGTTCAAGATTGCCACAGCAGGCCAATGACTTTGTCTGTTGGTTAATGCACGATATGCATCAAGCGAATGTTGTTGGTCAAAGAATCGCATGCCTGGTATAATACCTAGTACATTGTTTCTCTTCATCTTTGTGATATCATTTGTGTCGCATTTGCTTGATACAACTACAGCGATGTCTACAT
>JACCDV011251782.1_pt1 | contig 15982 bp, 10 predicted proteins | sample 7446131 | NCBI WGS metagenome assembly JACCDV01 (sample SAMN15323448, study PRJNA562643) | freshwater metagenome | isolation source: river surface water | place: USA:Blue River Watershed | collected 2017-08-17 | reverse complement strand
TCGCGGTTTACAAATTATCCAAAATTTTGCCTATACCATCTGTGGGTGTTTGCCGCGTTGGACCATGGACCGTTTTATAACGGCGTCCGTTAAGCAAATCCAGGAATTAGTTGGCAAGAAGAAGGTGGTCTTAGGGTTAAGCGGCGGGGTTGATTCAGCCGTGGCTGCGGTGTTATTGCAAAAAGCCATTGGCCCGCGCCTATATTGTATCTTTGTAGATAACGGCCTTTTGCGTCACAATGAATCCTCCGCCGTGGCGCGTACTTTCAAGGGGCATTTCAAGATGAATTTAACCGTGATTGATGCGCAAAAGCGTTTTGTTGAGCGGTTAAAAGGTATAGAAGATCCTGAACAAAAGCGCAAGATTATTGGTGCTGAATTCGTTCAGGTTTTTCAAGAAGCCGCTAAGAAGATTAAGGGTGCTGAATTCCTAGGTCAAGGTACGCTTTATCCAGACGTGATTGAATCCGTGTCTGCGCATGGTGGGCCAACCGCAGTTATTAAGAGCCATCATAATGTGGGTGGTTTGCCTAAGGATATGAAGTTTAAATTAGTCGAGCCCTTACGTGAATTGTTTAAGGACGAGGTTCGTTTAATCGGTAAGAATTTACAAATGCCTGAAGGTGTCTTGAAGCGTCAGCCGTTCCCAGGCCCTGGTTTAGCCATCCGCGTGATCGGTGAAGTGACGCCTGAGCGTTTAGAAATCTTGCGTGAAGCGGATGAACGCGTCATGGATGAAATCAAGAAGGCAAATCTTTATAATGACATTTGGCAGGCCTTTGCGGTATTGTTGCCCATTAAGACAGTAGGGGTCATGGGTGATCAACGCACCTATGAAAACGTCATTGCCGTGCGTGCGGTGACGAGCGTCGATGGCATGACCGCTGATTGGGCTCAGGTGCCGTATGAAGTATTAGGTAAGATTTCAAATCGCATTATCAATGAAGTCAAAGGTGTCAACCGCGTGGTCTACGATATCTCATCAAAACCGCCAGCCACCATTGAATGGGAATAAAGTTTATTATTAAATAAATGTTTAAATAAAAAATCCTCCTGTTTTAGGGGGATTTTTTATTAGCTTTTCTAGTGGTTGAGATTTTTATCTTCTGCTGGTAGAATAGGCAACAATGTCCGAGTTTATTCATCTTCATGTTCACACACAATATTCCCTCCTAGACGGTGCTTGTCGGGTGGATGCCTTGGTTAAGAAGGCCTCCATCATGGGCATGCCGGCGCTTGGCATGACCGATCATGGCAATATGTTTGGGGCGATTCATTTCTATCAGGCCTGTAAAAAGGCTAATATCAAACCTATTATCGGCTGTGAGGCCTATATTACCCCGGGCTCCCGTTTTGAAAAAAGCGGGGATCAAAAGAGCATCTGCCATTTGACCTTGCTGGCGCATAACGCGCAAGGGTACGCGCATTTAATGAAGCTGGTTTCCGCCGCTAATATTGAAGGCTTTTATTATAAGCCCCGCATTGATAAGGAAATTCTCTCACGTTATTCCAAGGGCTTGATTGGTACTTCTGGTTGTTTAAAGGGTGAGGTTAGTGGCCATCTGTTACGCGGTAATTTTGAAGAAGCCTTGCGTACGGCGGATGAATACCGTCAGATCTTTGAGCAAGGTAATTATTATATTGAGCTGATGGATCATGGGCTAATTGAGCAGAAGAAGGTGAATGAAGATCTGTTGAAGATTGCTGATAGGCTGAAATTGCCGGTAGTTGCTTCCAATGATGTGCATTACTTGGAGCAAGGCCAGGCGATGGCGCATGAGACCTTACTTTGTATCCAGACCCAGGCGACCCTTAATGACCCCAATCACATGCGTTTTGGTAGTGATCAATTCTATTTTAAAGATGAAGAGGCGATGAAGAAGGCGTTTATGTATAAGCCTCAAGCGCTGCAAAATACCTTAGCTATCGCCGAGAAATGTGATTTAAAATTAGATTTTGATCAATATCACCTGCCGCGTTATGACGTGCCTGCGGGCTATACCCCTGAAACCTATCTATATGAATTGTGTGAAATTGGTTTAAAAAAGCGTTACCCGGATGGGGATAATGAAGAATTGCGCAAGCGCCTGACGCATGAACTAAAGACTATTGAAAGCATGGGCTTTGTGTCGTACTTTTTAGTGGTGTGGGATTTTATTAAATACGCCAAGTCTATCGGCATTCCCGTCGGCCCTGGCCGTGGTTCTGCGGCGGGAAGTTTGGTTAGTTATTTATTAAGCATTACTGATTTAGACCCTATTAAGTATGGTTTGCTTTTTGAACGTTTTTTAAATCCTGGCCGCAAGAGTATGCCGGATATTGATATTGATTTTTGTTATGAGCGCCGGGGTGAGGTGATTGAGTATGTAACTAAGAAATATGGGTCGGACAATGTGGCCCAGATTATTACCTTTGGATCTATGCAGGCCAAGGCGGCGGTGCGCGACGTGGGGCGGGCCATGGCTATGCCTTATATTGATGTCGATAAGATTGCTAAATTAATTCCTAATGATATCGGTATTAGCATTGAGCAGGCTTTAAACGTTGAGCCGCAGTTGCGCCAATTAGTCGAGCTGGATTCAACAGCCAAGCAATTAATTGATACGGCGCAAGTCTTGGAAGGCCTTAACCGTCACGCATCGATTCACGCCGCTGGTGTGGTGATTTCTGATAAGGCCTTGACGGAATATGTGCCTTTGTTTAAAAGTTCTGACGGCCAGGTAACCACGGCCTATGACATGGATGGTATTTCGAAAATCGGTTTGCTTAAGATGGATTTCTTGGGGTTGCGCACCCTTACTGTTATTACGGATGCATTAAAATTAATTAAACAGCGTCGAAATATCGATCTTGACATTGATACCTTACCTCTCGATGATAAAAAGGCCTATGACATGTTAGGCAATGCCTTGGCACTAGGCGTCTTCCAGCTGGAAAGCGGGGGGATGCGTGATTTATTAAAGAAGATGAAGCCAGGTGAATTTGAAGATTTGATTGCTATCTTGGCGCTTTACCGCCCGGGCCCCATGGGTTCAGGGATGCTTGATGATTTTATCAAACGCAAGCGTAAGGAAAAGGCGGTTGAGTACCCGCATGCAAAGTTGGAAGAGGTGCTTAAACCTACCTATGGGATTATTCTTTATCAAGAGCAGGTTATGCAGATCTCTTCGGTGTTGGCTGGTTTTAACATGACCATGGCCGATGACCTGCGTAAAGCGATGGGTAAGAAAATTCCGGCGGAAATGCAGAAAATGCGTTCCTTCTTCGTTGATGGTTGTATGGCGCATAGCCAGATCAACGAAGTGCGTGCTAATGAATTATTTGATTTGATTGATTATTTTGCTGGCTATGGCTTTAATCGTTCGCATTCCGCTGCCTATGCGTTAATTACCTACCGCACCGCATATTTAAAGGCTAATTATCCTGTCGAGTTTATGGCTGCTTTGTTAACGTCAGAGCGTGATAATACCGATAAGGTGGTTGAATATGTTAAGGAGTCTGAGGCGATGGGGATAAAGATATTGCCGCCAGACGTCAATGGCAGTTTTGCGCAATTTACGGTTATTGATGATACGACAATTCGGTATGGGTTATTAGCAGTTAAGAATATCGGGGCGGGTGCGATTGAGTCCATGGTTGCGGCGCGTCAAGAAGGCGGGCCATTTACGTCTGTATTTGATTTTTGCCGACGGGTTGACTTGCGCTTGAATAACCGTAAGGTGGTGGAGTCATTGGTTAAGTCAGGTTCTTTTGATTCGCTAGGTTGTAAGCGGGCGCAGTTAATGGCGGTGGTTGAAAAAGCCTTGGGTAGCGGCACCAAGGTGCAAAAGGAAAAAGAAGAGGGGCAGTTTTCATTTTTTAGCATGGGCAATATTGAAAGTGGTTTTGGGAAAAATGATGAAGTTTTGCCTGATATTGATGAGTGGCCGCAAGCGCAATTATTAACTAATGAGAAGGCCTTGCTTGGGTTTTATTTAAGCGGGCATCCGCTCGAGCGATATCAGGCGGAAATTAAGAAATTTGCTGATTTTACAACAGCCAGTATTAAAGGTGCGCGTGATGGTCAGGATGCGCGTATGATTGGCTTGATTAATATGGTCAAGTTAACCACGACGAAGAAGACCAATGAGCGTATGGCTATTGTTGGTATGGAAGATATTGATGGGGCAATGGAGGTGATGGTTTTTCCTTCCAGTTATACCCAGGTGGCCTCTTATTTAAAGGAAGGCAATGTCGTCGTGGCGCGCGGCAAGATTTCCTTTCGTGATGGTTTTCCTAAGATGATTGTTAATGAAATGGCAGGTATTGATGAGCTTTATGATCTGATTAAATCCGTGCATGTTGACCTTTCGAAGGAGGGGAAGGTTGGGTTTGAGAAGCTGAAGGTTAAATTGGCCCGTTTCCCGGGTCGGATACCTGTTTATTTGCAGGTAGATACGAAAAATTATAAGAGTGTGCAGATCCTGGTTAGCGAGGATTTATTTGTAACGCCTTCTGAGGTGTTGTTAGAGGAAATTAAGGCCCTGGTGGGAGATGGGAATTTTTCGTTGACACTGTAAGTCCTTGTTGGTACTATAGTTGCGATTTAAAACCTTTTACACACCAGGAGATTGGCAATGACGAAGAAAGATATAGTTTTAAAAATCACCGACTCAACCGGGATCAAGCAGGTGGATGTAAAGAAGATTGTGCAGAAGACCTTTGATGTGGTGGTGGAAGCGTTGATGCGCGGTGAAAAGGTGGAATTGCGTAATTTTGGTGTGTTTAAGATCAAGGAGCGCCGTGCCCGTTTTGGCCGTAATCCCCGTACTGGTGAATCTGTCCCTGTGCCTCCCCGCAAGGTGGTGGTTTTTAAATCCGGTTTAGAAATGAAACATAAGGTTAAATAAGGCGCCTTTAGTGATCAAGAAATTTGCTGTTCCTCGTGGGACATCTGATATACTTCCCGACCTTTCTCCCCGCTGGGAAATCCTGGAATTAAAAGCCCGTCAGGTCTTAAAAATGTATGGCTACCGGGAAATCCGCACGCCTATCTATGAAGATGTAAATCTTTTTAAGCGCTCCTTAGGGCAAACCAGCGACGTGGTTAATAAACAATTATTGGAATTAAAAAGTGCTAGTGAAGATGAAGGTTTAGCCTTGCGTCCGGAAGGGACAGCGGCGGTGGTGCGATCCTATGTCGAGAATTCTCTTGATAACAAGGAAGCTTTATCCAAATTATTTTATATTGGTCCCATGTTCCGCGGCGAGCGTCCACAAAAGGGGCGTCTGCGTCAATTTCACCAAATTGGGGCAGAGGCTATAGGGTCTAATTCAACCTCCGCTTATCTTGACGCGGAAATGATTATTATGGCGATGAATTTGCTAAAGGAATTTGGTGTTCAGGGTCCGCGTTTAAAAATTAATAGTTTAGGTTCAAGAGAAGATAAGGCTAACATTTCAGCGTGGTTGCGCGGCGAATTTGCGAAGCATAAGAGTGAGCTTTGTCCTCAATGCCAGGAGCGTTTTGAGCGCAATGTCTTTCGTGTGTTAGATTGCAAGAATGAGGGATGTAAAAAAATAGTGGCGTCATTGGTTAAGAATTTACCGTTGTCGAATGACTCTCAAGATTATTTTAATAAGGTGCAGGCGGCGCTTAACGATGCCGGCATTGCCTTTGAAGTGGCTCCGCATTTGGTGCGTGGGTTGGATTACTATACACATACGGTTTTTGAAATTACCGCTGATGGTTTAGGTTCTCAAGATGCGGTTGGTGCTGGCGGCCGTTACAGCGGTTTGGTTCATGAATTAGGTGGCAATGAAAGAGTAGATTATGGTGCCATTGGTTTTGCCTTAGGCGTTGAACGCATCCTATTGGCTAGCGGACAATCAACAGAAGTGCCCTCAAGCATTGATGCCTATGTGATTGCCATGGATGAGGCCTATGAATCCAAAGCATTTGGCTTATTAGCGCAATTACGTGCCAAAGGCATTTCAGCGACGATGACCTTTGCTGATACTTTTAAGAAATTCAAAACCCAAATGGAGCGAGCCAATAAAGCCAACGCGCGCTTTGCTTTAATTCTAGGTGAGGATGAAATTAAAAATAATACAGTAGCTCTTAAGGATATGCAGGTAGGTAGTCAAGAGTCTGTATCTATAAATGATGTTATAGGGAATATAAAGAATAAATTAATTTAAAACGCATTGAAAAAGACTGTGGGTGTGTTTCTGAACTGGCAATGTGCCCCACAGGCCTTGTGGTTAAATTTTTCAAGGCGTTTTTTCAAGCAAGGCCGAGCTTGTGGGGATGGGGGATTGCCAGTGAAGAAATATACCCACAGGCTTTAACACGGGAAGGGTTTTTATTGTTATGAGAACGCATACATGTGGTGAATTGAATAAGTCTCATGGAACACAGGAAGTGGTGCTTTGCGGCTGGGTGCATCGCCGTCGTGACCATGGTAAATTAATTTTTATTGATATCCGTGACCGCTATGGCATTACCCAGGTGGTTTTTGTTCCCTCGGTTAGTCCCGAAGCGCATACAGAAGCGCAGAAGTTAGGGCCGGAATTTGTGGTGAAGATTTCCGGGACGGTGAATGTGCGTCCGCCGAAGAACGTTAATCCTGATGCGCCAACCGGTGAGATTGAATTGCTTGCTAAGGGTTTGGAGATTTTAAACACCGCTAAGGTGCCGGTTTTTGAGATTGATGATAATATCGAAGCTTCCGAAGATTTGCGTTTAACCTACCGTTATTTGGATATCCGCCGCAAGAAGGTGAGGGATTCGCTTGTCCTGCGTCACAATATCTGTGCGTCGATCCGATCATTTTTAAATACGCAGAAATTTACTGAAATTGAAACCCCAGTCTTAACGAAATCGACTCCTGAAGGTGCGCGTGATTTTTTGGTTCCATCGCGTTTGACGCCGGGCGCGTTTTATGCGCTTCCACAAAGCCCTCAATTATTTAAGCAGATCTTGATGGTTTCAGGGATGGACCGCTATTACCAGATTGTCAAATGTTTCCGCGATGAAGACCTGCGCGCTGACCGTCAGCCGGAATTCACCCAGCTGGATATGGAAATGTCCTTTGTGGATCAGGATTTTATCTTTGATTTAAGTGAACGGCTGTATAAGCAAATGTTTAAAGAGGTTCTTAATATTGACCTGCCGACACCGTTTCCGCGCCTGACCCATGCTGAGGCTATGGCGAAATATAATTCTGATAAGCCGGATATCAGGAAGGATAAAACCAACCCGAATGAATTTGCCTTTTTATGGGTTGTGGATTTCCCCTTATTTAAGTATAATGCCGAAGAAAAACGGTGGGACTCAGAGCATCATCCATTTACGGGCATTAATCCAGATGATTTGCCTGCGTTAGAGAGTGGTGATTACGGCAAGTTGCGCGGCCGCTGTTACGACTTGGTTTTAAACGGTAATGAAATTGGTTCTGGTTCAGTGCGTATTCACCGCCGGGAAATACAGCAAAAGATTTTTGATATTATTGGTTTAGCACCGGAAGAAACTCAAAAACGTTTCGGGTTTTTATTACAGGCGTTTGAATATGGTGCGCCGCCGCATGCGGGGGTTGCTTACGGGATTGACCGTATTGTGACAATTATTACTGGCAATGAAAGTATCCGCGATTGCATTGCCTTTCCAAAGACTCAAAAAGGAACCTGTTTGATGACAGAGGCTCCTTCAGATGTGGATGCAAAGCAATTAAAGGATTTGGGGTTGATTAGTTTAAAAAAAGCTTAAATGATGATTCAATACAAGGAGAAGGCCATGTTTAGAAATTTCTTATGTGTGGTGATTTTAGCTGTTTTTGCTGCCGGTTGTGGGGTGAAGGCGCAGACCTATGTGATGACCAAGGAGCGTGTTGATCAAGAGGCAGAAGGTAATGGGGGTTGTTTGTCCGGCAAGTGTGAGGCAGCTCCTGCGCCGGAAAAGAAAACCCGTAAGGTTTATATTTTGGAAGTAACAAAACCTTTGCCTGAATCCCAGGTGAAGAAAATTGAAGAAGAGATTCAATCATCGTCAACATCGATTGATGTGCAGGAAGAGGTAGCTCAGGAAGTTGTGCCTGCATCTGCATCACAGCAGCGCCGTGCGGTTGTTATTCCTCCCATTGAAGATGAGTTGGCTTCCTTAGACAAGGTTGAAGAAGTGCCGCAAGGGCCGACGGAAGATCAAAGCTACACGGTCTTAAAAGATGACACCTTACAGAAGATTGCCAAGAAATTTTATGGTTCTTTTGGTAAGTGGTATATGATTTATGAGGCCAACAAGGAAGTAATTAAGAATCCTAATCTAGTTAAACCTGGTACGGTTATAACCATTCCGGCGGTAAAATAATATATGGAATTTAAAATCGAATTTGATAGCAACCGTGATTTGCAGTTATTGTTTGGCCGTTACGACCAGAATTTGAAGATTATCGAAAAAGAATTAGGTGTCCGTGTCATCCGTTCTGAGGATGGGGTTAAGATTGTGGGTAGCGAGGCCCAAAATCAAAAGGCGGGTGAGTTATTCCATTACCTGATGACCTTGGTTGAAAAGGGCAAGGATGTTAAAAAGACGGATATTGTCTATGCGTTAAGGCTTGTTGATAAAGAAAAAGAAATTGATTTTAAGCGCCTGGCTAAGGAGAAGATTGAGGTTTCGACCAAGGGTGGTTTGGTGACGCCTAAGACCAAGGGGCAGATTGAATATATTGAGGCGATCAAGACCCATGATTTGGTTTTTTGTATTGGCCCGGCTGGTACAGGTAAAACGTATTTAGCTATTGCCATGGCGGTTAATGCGTTAAAGAAGGGGCTTGTCCGTCGTATTATTTTGACGCGTCCAGCTGTTGAGGCGGGTGAGAGTTTAGGGTTTTTGCCGGGCGACATGGTCGAGAAGGTGTTGCCGTATTTGCGTCCATTATATGATGCGCTGTATGACATGATGGAGGCAGAGACAGTTGAGCAATATACTGAACAGGGGATTATTGAAGTAGCTCCCTTGGCCTTTATGCGCGGCCGTACCCTTAATGAAGCCTTTGTTATCCTTGATGAAGCCCAAAATAGCAAGCCTGACCAAATGAAGATGTTTTTAACCCGCATGGGTTTTGATTCAAAGGTGATTGTTATTGGTGATGTGACTCAAAGCGATTTGCCGACCCGTGAAGCCAATGGGTTGACGGTGGCTGAGAAGGTATTGACACGTGTTCCTGAGATTAAGTTTATTCATTTAACGTCGGAAGATACCGTGCGCCATGAATTGGTGCAAAAGATTATCGAAGCTTACGAGCAGACCAACGGTAATCATAAGCATTAATAATGAAAAATCCACAGGCGATCAATATTACGCGTGACCAGATTGTCATGATGGCGGTAAGCCTGTTGGCGTTATTGATTTTTTGTTATTTTTCCGGTTTTTCGCTGCTCATTCCCTTGTTGATGTTCTTTTTTGGTTTACACCTGCTTTTTTTGACTAAATCCAGCCCTCGTCTTTTTCTTCATTTGAGTTTATTGTTGGTTTTATTAATGTTTAGCGCCCATGTCTTAATGTCCTATGTGGGGGTGTCGCATTATTACCTGCCTATTGCCGCTGTTCCGATGCTGGCTATATTGCTTTTTAACAATGTCCAATTAGCCTTATTGATGGCCTTGATGTCCGCTGCTTTAAGCGGGCTGATTTTGGGTTTTGATTTGCCTGAAACCTTGGTTTTTTTTCTCGGCGGTTTAGCGGGTGCTTATAAAATGCGGGACGCGCGCACCCGGGGGGTGTTGTTGACGGCGGGTGTTTATGTGGCTTTTATTCAAGTGTCGTGTTATTTGCTTGTTAATCCTTCGCTAAATAAGGATATGATTGTTTATGTTTTAAAGCCATTAGCCGTTAGCGGCTTGATTGCGGCTTTTGTAGTGATGGCTACGTCAAAACTATTTGAAGTGCTTTTTGGCGAGGTGACGAATTTTACATTGTTGGAATTATCTGATTCATCCCAGCCGTTATTAAAGCGCATGGTTGTTGAGGCGCCGGGGTCCTATCATCATAGTTTAATTGTCAGCAATTTGGCTGAAGCGGCAGCAGATTCAATCGGGGTTAATGCCTTGCTAACGCGGGTGGGGGCCTATTACCATGATATTGGCAAGATGGTTAAGCCTGAATATTTTACTGAGAATCAAATGATGATGGGCAATAAGCACGATGATCTTGAACCGTCGATGAGCCGGCTGGTTATCTTAAACCACGTTAAAGAGGGGGTTGAGCTTGCCCGCAAATATAAATTAAGCCAAAAGATTATTGATTTTATCCCTGAGCATCATGGGACGGGGCTGATTCATTATTTTTATCAAAAGGCGTTAGCTGAAGATCAGGCGCAGGAGGTCGAGGAGGAAAATTACCGTTATCCTGGTCCCAAGCCTCAAACCAAGGAAACAGCTATTGTGATGCTGGCAGATTCCGTCGAGGGTGCAACGCGTGCCATGGATGAACATACGCCTCAAAAAATTGGGGATACGGTGCGCAAGGTGATTAATAATAAGTTTATTGATGGTCAGTTGGATGAGTGTAATTTGACCTTGCGCGAGATTGATACGATTGCAAACACCTTTGTGCGGGTTTTAGGTGCTATGTATCATGGTCGTGTTAAGTATCCTGAAAATAAGAAGCAGTAGTAGCCTGCCTAAAAATATAATGAATATTGCTATTACAAATCTCCAATCCAAGTTTCCTATTCCCCAAAAGAAAATTACGCGAATTATTACGTTGTCCGCCAAGCGCCTTAAGCTTAACTTGGAAGAAGTGTCAGTTGTGTTTGTGGGCGAGGGGCGGATGCGTACGCTTAATAAAATGCATTTAAGGCATGACTATGTAACCGACGTGCTTACCTTTGGTTATAAGGCGCGTGGTGAGGTTGTTATTTGTCCGTCGGTAGCTTCATCTAATGCGCATCATTTTAAAAGCAGTTTGGAGCGGGAATTGTTGTTGTATGTGGTTCATGGGCTTTTGCATTTAGCGGGTTTCAATGACCATAAACCTGCGGATATTGCACGCATGCGTTTAAAAGAAGAGGAGTTGTTGCGCTTGTGATTAAACGCGTGGCGGTTATCTTAGGGTTGGCGTATTTGTTATTTTTGGTTGAGTTTGTTTTGTATGGGGCTTTTGGCGCTTGGGGTAAGCCGGAATTATTAGTCTTGCTTTTTGTTTTTTTAAATCTGTATTTGGGTATTCGGTTTAGTATTATTGCAGCGGTTTTTGCAGGTTTATTAAGGGATGTTTTTTCTCCATCTCCCGTCGGAACTTATTTATTTATCTATGTTTTGGCCGCTTATTGGACGACCGTTGTAAGTAAATACCTTTATCAGCCGGGTTCGCGTTTTTCAAGGGCCCTAGTTGCTTTTTTTGTTGTCTTATTTTGTTTTGTTGTTGAAATGTCCTTGCATTTAAGGGAGCACGAGGTGCGTTTGGTGGAGGCGTTAACCTATGTCTTGCTGCCTCAACTGATTATGACCATGGTAACGGCTACCTTTGTTTTTCATCGTTTACGTGATGTTTGTGTGTTTTTTCGTTTAAAGAATTAATCCCATGCGCCTTGATCAAATCCGCTTAGTTGTTTTTGTCCTCTTGGGTCTTATTGTAGCTGCCTTATTTTATATGCAGATTATCCGAGGTTCCAGTTATCACGCGCAAAGCGTGAATAACCGTATTCGGGTTGTTTCTGTCGAGGGGCCGCGGGGAAAAATTTTTGACCGTAATGGAATTCTTTTGGCAGATAATCATAAGGTTTTTCATTTGGGTGTTGTGGCTCAAGATGTTCTTGATAAGGATGAACTTTTTGCCTATTTGGGTCAGCGCCTTAATAAGGAGCCGCGTGCCTTAAAACGCCAATTTGATTTAAAACGCCGCACCCCGTTTACACCTGTTATTTTAGCCCAAGATATTCCTAAGGAATTGTTGATACGTTTAGAGGAGGATAAATTACTTTATCCGGGGCTGGTGCTTGAAGAGGGGTTTGAGCGTTATTATCCTTTTGGCCAGAGCGGGGCCCATGTGTTGGGGTATGTAGGTAAAATCAATCCTGACGAGATTGATGATTTGCAGGAGCAGGGTTATTCCCTGTTAAGTATTATCGGTAAAAGCGGTGTCGAGAAAATGTATGATAATGTGTTGCGAGGGGTTCCTGGTGGAAGGCAAATAGAAATTAATGCCCGTGGGCAGGAGGTTCGTTTGCTGGGGATTAAGGAGCCTGAACGTGGGAAGGACATTGCTTTGTCTATTGATGCCCGGGTGCAAGGGGTGGCTCAGGATTTGTTAGGGGAGAGGCGAGGGGCGATTGTGGTGATGGATTTGACTAATGGTGATGTGCTTTCCATGGTTAGCAGTCCTGGTTTTGATCCCAGTGTTTTTAGTGACCGCTCGAGGGGGAAGGAATTGTCAGGCTATTTTAATGATCCGGCATCGCCATTAATGAATAGGGCGGTTTTAGGGCAGTACCCTCCGGGTTCTGTGTTTAAAGTGCCCGTGGCATTGGCGGCCATTGAATTAAATAAAGTTGAGCCTGAGACGTCGTTTGATTGTCCGGGTTATTACATGTTAGGTCAGGCTAAGTTTGGTTGTGCTCACGTTCATCATCGTGAAAATTTGCGTCAGGCGATTGCGCATTCCTGCAATGTTTATTTTTATCATGTTGGAAAAATGCTTGGTGCTCCGACGATAGGGGCCTATGCGAAGGCTTTTGGTTTGGGGCGGGCGACGGGTATTGATTTGCCTTATGAGGCGCGCGGGAAATTGGTTAGTGCTGGTAGTGCGCAGCGGCGATGGTATACGGGCAATACGCTTAACCTATCCATTGGTCAAGGGGATATGTTGGCTACGCCCCTGCAAATGGCGGTGATGATGGCGGCGGTGGCTAATGATGGGGTGATGTTGAAGCCAAGATTGGCTAAGGTTTTAGATGGTAAGCGTGTTCCTGAAATAGATTTTTTAAAGAGGCCTATTATCCGTTTACGTGATTCTAGTTGGCGTATTGTTCAGAAAGGTTTGCGTGAAGTGGTTACTGATCCGGAAGGGACGGCAAACATATTAAATGATTTGCCGGGAATTAAGGTTTGGGGAAAAACAGGTACAGCCCAAGCCGGGGGTTCTCGTCCCAATCATGCCTGGTTTGCTGGATATGCGCGTTCGCCTAAAAATAATATTGCCTTTTGTGTCTTCTTGGAATATGGGGGTTCTTCTGCTAATTCAGTTGCGCTTACCAAGGAATTGCTTGCCCACATGCAGTCGCTTAATACTATATAATATATCTATTTCGGCTTTCCAGTTATTGTTTTTCATTCCCGACGACAAAAATTCCCAACCATTGTCATTGTATACAAAAATTCTTAAATAAATATTGTGAAGCATAACCCATTTGTTAATATGGAGTTAACACAAATACAACCTTTAGCGCACGACCATTCTTTAATGCCTTATATATTAAATAGATTATATAAATCTTATATACGTCTTATAGTTGCGTGCCTTGCCTTCTGTTTTTCCCCCCTCGCTAGTGCTTCTGCTTCTGATATTCAAGCTGTTCTTGATTCAACCGATGGTTCCAGTGGTTTTATTGTGCAGGATTCCTCCAATGCGGCGAAGATTCGTTTATTGTCTAATGGTAACATGGGTATTGGCACAACGACCCCGCTTGGTAGTTTGGAATTAATTAAAACCACGGGTGTTATTCCTGTCATGGTGTCATCTTCGGCGTCTTCCCACGGTGATTATTTTTCAATTACGTCTGATGGTAATGTTGGTATCAATACGGTTAATCCAGTGGCTAAATTGCAATTGCGTGATGGGGCGTATCGGTTGACTAACACAGGGGATTCTAAGGATTGGGAATTGGCTTATGATGCGACGGGCGATTATGTTTATGTGAGTGAGGTGGGGGCTGCACGTCATTTGGTGATTGCGAATGGCGGCAATGTGGGTATTTCTTCGTTAGCGCCAAGTGGCAAGCTTGATGTGAATGGTGATGTGCGTATCGGTTTAGGCACGTTTAACAATCCGGGCAGTAACATGGATTTATATGTGACAGGTAATTTGGAGGTTGATGGTAATGTGTGGTTAGGTGATGCGGTGACGGATAATTTAACCGTAACAGGTGTTTTCTCGCAAACCGGTGAGACAAGTTTTGATACCATTGAGGTGCGTCAGGGGATTTTTGTTAATACGGCGGGTGGGAATGTAGGGGTGGGGACAAATGCAGCAGATGCATCGGTTGAAATCTTGCAAACGGGTGTGGAGCCTGCCTTCATGGTTTCTGATACAGCAGCGGGAAATGGCGATTTGGTGATGATCACTTCAGGGGGGAATGTTGGTATTGGTTCAACAGCCCCTAGCCAATTATTAGATATCAATGGTGATGTGCGGGTTGGTTTGGGGACTTTTAATAATCCGTCAGCTAACACTGATTTATATTTAACTGGGAATTTAGAAGTAGATGGTTCGGTATGGTTGGGCGATGCGTCAGCAGATAACTTAACGGTGACAGGTGCTTTTAATTTAGATGGGGCTTACATTGTTGATACGACAGATCCAGAAGCGTTATTGGTGCGCAAGGATGCGGATGGGGGCGATGTCTTTACGGTTAATACAACATCGTCCTTAGCAACGCTTGCGGGTAATTTAGGGATTGGGACAATTGCTTCATCCGCCAGTGTTGAAGTGGTGCAGGTAGCGAGCAGGCCTTATTTGAAATTGTCAGCTAGCAACGGGGCGCAAGGTGATGTGTTGGCGGTGACATCGAGTGGTAATGTAGGTATTACCTCAACGGCTCCGGGATCCAAGCTTGATATTAACAGCGGTGATGTGCGTATTGGCGCTACGGGGACTTTTAATAATACTTCCGCAGATGAAGATTTGTATGTGAAGGGGAATTTGGAAATTGATGGGTCGGTGTGGTTAGGTGATAACGCAGTTGCGGATAACCTGACGGTGACGGGCCGGATGAACATGGCGGGCGGCATGACCTTGGATAGTTTGGAAGTAACGGGCAACACCTTTTTAAATAGCGCTAATGGTAATGTTGGTATCGGTTCAACAGTTGCGGATGCCTCGCTTGAAATTGTTAAGCAGTTAACCGATCCTTATTTGATGTTGTCGGCAACAGCTGCGGGTGATGGTGATGTGGTGATGGTAACTAATGCGGGCAATGTGGGTATCGGTTCAGTGGCGCCAGGGCAATTGTTAGATGTGAATGGAGCAATCCGGGCGCGTGCAACAAATGCGTTGTATTTAGGTGATGACAATGAAGTGTCAATCAATGCATCAACAGCGATGAATGGTGAGTTGCGGTTCTTGACCAATGCAACGGAATATATGCGTATCACGTCTGCCGGTAATGTAGGTATCGGGTCGTTGGCGCCAAGTCAATTGTTGGATGTGAATGGTGATGTGCGTATTGGTTTGGGGACATTTAATAATGCATCAGCGAATACAGATGTTTATGTGAGCGGTAATTTAGAGGTGGATGGATCGGTGTGGTTAGGGGATGCCGCGGCGGATAATTTAACGGTGACCGGGACCTTTAGCCAAACCGGTGATGCGAATGTGAGTGGTAATTTTGGTATTGGAACAAATACACCGCAAACAAAGTTGGCGGTGCAAGGGCCGGTGGGTATTGGGACATGGACGACACAGCCTGGGGTTGGCTTATCTGTGCAAAACGGCAATGTTGGTATTGGTACGATAACGCCGACAGATATTCTTAATGTTGTTGACCCTAGTGGAATCACAGAAGTGGGGATAGGTATTAATGATGCGGCAGCGGCGAACTTGCATATTATTGGAACCAGGGCAAGGGCGTTATTGTTAAATAGCCCGGCAACGGGTGTGACGACTAATGATGGCACATATTTATCAGTGTCTTCAGCGACGGATTTTAATATAGCTAATCAGGAAAACGGAAGTATCACCTTGGCAACTAATAGCATTGAACGCCTGCGCATTACTAATCTTGGCAAT
>JACCDV010195211.1_pt1 | contig 15987 bp, 17 predicted proteins | sample 7446131 | NCBI WGS metagenome assembly JACCDV01 (sample SAMN15323448, study PRJNA562643) | freshwater metagenome | isolation source: river surface water | place: USA:Blue River Watershed | collected 2017-08-17 | reverse complement strand
GATGATGACCTGCGACGGCTGGGGCGGTTGCATTCGGTGGAGGAGGCGCGTCAAGCCTTTGATATCGCGAGGGAATGCTTTGCTCGGGTGAGTTTTGACCTGATCTATGCACGGCAGGACCAGACGCTGGCTGACTGGCGGGCGGAACTTGGTGAGGCGCTGTCGATGGCGGTCGATCATCTATCGATGTACCAGCTGACGATTGAGGAGGGCACCGCTTTTGGCGACCGATTTGCACGAGGCGGGCTGCGCGGTTTGCCGGATGAAGAGGTGCAGGCGGACATGTATGCCGTGACGCAGGAGGTCTGCGCCGCCCACGGGATGCCCGCCTATGAGGTGTCAAACCATGCTGCACCGGGGGCTGAGAGTCGACACAACCTGATCTATTGGCGGATGGGTGATTATCTGGGCATCGGGCCGGGTGCGCATGGGCGATTGACGCTGGGCGGGAGTCGATGGGCGACGGTGGCACCGCGCTCTCCGGCTGCGTGGCTGAGCTTGGTGGAGCGGGGCTTGGCAGGTGAGGAGCCGCGCGAAGGTGTGAGCCGCGAGGAGCAGGCGACGGAGTACCTGCTTATGTCGATGCGGCTTTTGGAGGGGTTGGACCTGTCGCGCTATGAGGCGTTGGCGGGTTTCCCGATTGCGCCAGAGCGGATTGCGGAATTGGGCGATTTGGGCCTTGTTCGGGTCGATTCAGGACGCTTGATCGCTACTGCCGAAGGGCGGGCGGTATTGAACGGTGTATTGCGGGAGTTGGCCAGATGACACGGGGGCTGTGGCTGGCAGGCGGCTTTGTGGCGCTGGGGTTGGGGGTGGTGGGTGTCGTCTTGCCGCTGTTGCCGACGGTGCCATTCCTGCTGCTGGCGGCGTTCTGCTTTGCACGATCTTCGGTACGGTTGCATCGGTGGCTTCTGAACCATCATTCCTTGGGCCGACCCATTCGCAATTGGGAGGAACGGGGTGCCATAGGGCGCAGGGCGAAATGGACCGCGACCGTCAGCATGGTCGGGTCGGTGGGTGTGGCCCTGTGGATGGGTCTTCCCGGACTGGTTGTGGGGCTTCAGGTTGCGGTTCTGACGGCCGTGGGGGTGTTCATATGGACACGTCCCGAGGGATAGCCGAGAGCACGCGGCAGAGAAGGTCCAGGTCGTCAAGGCTGCGGTAACGGATGGAAAGGGTTCCACCGTCGTCCACACCTGCATGGTCGATGGTGACCCGCATATTCAGGTTGGCCGAAAGGTCGTTTTCCAGCGCGCGGGTGTCGGCGTCCTTTTCGGACTTGCCGCGTGGGCCGCTAGATTTACCGGAGCCTTTCTTGCCGGGTTCGCGGGTAAGCGCCTCGGTTTCACGGACCGAGAGATTGCGGGTCAGGACCTGCCGCGCGAGTTCCGATGCGTTCGGGGCGGTGATCAGCGCGCGGGCATGGCCTGCAGTGATTTTCCCTTCGCGGACCAGACCTTGGACATCGTCGGGCAGTTGCAAAAGGCGCAGCAGGTTGGCGATATGGCTGCGGCTTTTGGACAGCGCCTCGGCCAGTTTTTCCTGCGTGTGGCCAAAGCGATCCATAAGCTGGCGGAAGGCGAGGGCTTCTTCGATGGCGTTGAGGTCGGCGCGCTGAATATTCTCGATGATGGCGACTTCGATCACCTCGGCATCGGTGAAATCGCGGATGATGACGGGAAGTTCGTGAACCTGTGCGAGTTGGGCCGCGCGCCAACGGCGTTCTCCGGCGACAATCTCGAAACGGCTGTCGCCAAGGTCGCGAACAATCAGCGGCTGGATCACCCCACGGGTGCGAATGGATGCCGCGAGTTCCTGCAGCGCCTCGGGTTGGAAATCGCGGCGGGGTTGGTTGGGGTTGGGGACCAGTTTTTCAACAGGGACCAGCAGATCGGGGCGGCGCGGGCGGTCGGGTGACTGAGGATCGGGCTCTATCGCCACATCTGCCATCAGGGCGGACAAGCCACGGCCAAGACCACGGCGTTCGGTCTTCTTGTCCATCATTGCAGTGTCTCCTCGGTTCGGGCGATGGGGTGGCGGTCTGTCAACTCGGCGGCTAGGGCGCGGTATGCCTCGGACCCTTTGGACGCGCTGTCATAGGCGAGGACGGGAAGGGCGAAGCTGGGAGCTTCGGATACGCGGACGTTGCGGGGAATGATGGTCTTGAAAACAAGGTCGCCGAGGTTTTCGCGGGCGTCTGTTTCGACCTGCTGACTCAACCTATTGCGGCCATCATACATGGTTAGCACAATACCTTCGATCCGAAGGTTCGGGTTGGCGGTCTGGCGCACCTCACGAATTGTGAGCATGAGCTGGGACAGGCCTTCGAGCGCGAAGAACTCTGACTGCAGTGGGACGAGGACGGAATGGCAGGCCACGAGGGCGTTGACGGTCAGAAGGCTTAGTGAGGGGGGGCAGTCGATGAGGATGAAGTCGAGGTGGTAGCCATCCATCGCCGGCTGGCGGAGGGCGTCGTGCAGGAGGAAGCTGCGTTTTTCATTGGCAACCAATTCCATGTCAGCCGAGGAAAGGTCAGCGTTGGCCGGGCAGAGCATAAGGCCGGGTATCGCGCTTTCCTGCAGCACGGACGCGAGAGGCGCATCGTCAAGGAGCAGGTCGTAGGTGGTCAGTTTACGCTTGGCCGGTTCGATCCCAAGACCTGTCGAAGCGTTTCCCTGCGGGTCAAGATCAACCAACAGCACGCGCGCACCTGATTCGACGAGGGCCGCTGCCAAGTTTATGGCGGTTGTCGTCTTTCCGACGCCGCCTTTCTGGTTCGCGACTGCGATAATGCGGGGCTGTCGGGGTCGAATTGGATCAGGCATGCGAAATCGCCTTTACAACAAGGAGGGCACTTTCGGGATCGGTGGCACTGGTATGTGCCTGAAGGTCGAAATGCCAGTCTTTCCGAGCCGATTCAACCTCTTGCTGCCATCTTGCTCCCTTTGGAAAGATTGCGGTGCCCGATTGGGCGAGATGGCGGCTGGCGAAACCAAGCAGCGTGGTGAGCGGGGCAAGCGCACGAGCAGAGATGACATCCGCGGATTGTGGGGGGCAGGTTTCGATGCGGTGCGTTAGGACGCTGACCTCGAGTGACAGTTCGCGGGCGACCTGTCGCAGGAAAGCAGCTTTGCGCTGATCAGATTCAACGAGCGTCAGACGAAGATCTTCATTAGCGCCCTGTGCGAGGATGGCGATGATCAATCCGGGGAAGCCACCGCCGCTGCCCAGGTCGACCCAGCGGCCGGTGGGGCGGATATGTGCACAGATTTGGGCTGAATCATGGATATGGCGGTCCCAGAGGAAATCGATCGATGCTTTCGACACCAGATTGATGGCCGGGTTCCACTTGCGAACGAGGGCTTCGAACTGGTGGAGTTTCTCGTCCGTTTCACGTGAAACACCGGGCAGCATGGTCCGCGGCATCAGACGGCGACCTTGCGCTTTGCCTTACGGAGCTGGGCGAGAATGAGCGTAAGCGCTGCTGGCGTCATGCCTTCGATACGTTGTGCTTGGGCAATATTTGCTGGCTGGATTTTCCGAAGCTTTGTGGTGAGTTCGTTGGATAGGCCCGAGAGGGCCCCGTAATCGAAGTCAGACGGAATCTCTGTCGCTTCTTCCTTGCGAAGAAGGGCAGCGTCGGCTTCCTGACGATGAAGATACTGTGCGTACAGCGCGTCGGTCGCGACCTGTTGCCGGATCATTGCAGCGAGGGTGGCGAAACGGGGATATAGCGCATCTACCTTTTCGATGGCGCCGTCACCAAAGGCCAGAAGGTCAAGACCCGTCCGCTTTTGACCATCCTGCGATACGACGAAGCCAACAGCGCACAGGTCCTTGGGGGTAAAGCTGCGCTCTGTGAGAACTGCGCGCGCCGAAGACAGCCGATCCATCTTTTCGAGGAAAGAAATTCTGCGTTCATCGCCAACACTACCCAGAGCGATGCCCTTTTGTGTAAGTCGTTGATCAGCATTGTCTGCCCGGAGCGCAAGCCGGTACTCTGCCCTTGATGTGAACATCCGGTATGGTTCGGTCACGCCTCGGGTCACGAGGTCGTCAATCATCACGCCGATATAGCTTTCGGATCGACTGAACAGGATGGGGTCACTGCCCCGACTGCGGTTCGCCGCATTCAACCCGGCCACAAGGCCCTGCGCGGCGGCTTCTTCATAGCCCGTAGTGCCATTGATCTGACCTGCGAAAAAGAGGCCATCGATCGACTGGGTTTCTAGTGTTGGCCGCAGGTTCCGTGGGTCGAAGTAGTCGTATTCGATCGCGTATCCCGGCTGCAGAATGGTGACGTTTTCCAGCCCCGCCATGCTGCGGACATAGAGGTGCTGCACCTCTTCGGGCAAAGAAGTGGAGATGCCGTTCGGATAAATCGTGTGGTCATCGAGTCCTTCCGGTTCCAGAAAGACCTGATGGGATTCCTTATCAGCAAAGCGGACAACCTTATCCTCGAGCGAGGGGCAATAGCGCGGTCCAACACCATCAATGTGCCCGCCATACATGGCAGAACGGTGCAGATTTTCTCGGACGATTTCGTGCGTTTGTGTGTTGGTATGGGTAATTCCGCAGCTGATCTGACGCACCAGAGGACGGTTGTTCAGGAATGAGAACATGACCGGATCATCATCCGGAGGTTGCGTTTCCAGTCGTGACCAATCAATTGTACGACCATCGAGGCGAGGAGGGGTTCCAGTTTTCAATCGGCCACGCGGCAGGGAAAGCTCTGCCAAACGCGCCGCCAGCGGCAGGGACGGGTGATCCCCCATCCGGCCACCAGGCATTTTCCGGTCGCCAATGTGAATCAGGCCGTTCAGAAAGGTACCAGCTGTCAGGATGACGGCGGCTGCCCGACATTCGATCCCGTCCGCCAATCGGATGCCACAGATAGAGGCAGACTCCACCACAAGATCGACGACTTCTCCTTCGATAATGGTCAGGTTCTCCTGGACTTCCAGAAGTTGCTGGATGGCCTGCCGATAAAGCTTGCGATCTGCCTGCGCCCGTGGGCCTTGAACGGCAGGCCCCTTGCGACGGTTCAAAAGGCGGAACTGGATTCCCGCCCTGTCTGCGGCGCGGCCCATGATGCCATCCATGGCGTCGATCTCACGTACAAGATGTCCTTTGCCAAGACCGCCAATCGCAGGATTGCAGGACATCGTGCCAAGCGCATCTCTGCGAAGTGTCACAAGAAGGGTCCTTGCACCCATACGCGCCGCGGCTGCCGCCGCTTCGGTTCCTGCGTGCCCGCCGCCAATGACGATGACATCATGTTTCACGTGAAACACCCCTATTTCCCGATGCAGAAGCTGGCAAATATCTCATCCAGAAGGGATTCAGCATCGATCCGCCCTACAAGCGACTCAAGGCTTCGGATCCCGCTCAGCAGTTCTGCTGCGATTAGTTCGACGCGATAGTCCGGTTTGTCTAACTCGATTCGGGCCGCACGAATAGCCTCCACGGACTGAGTGATCGCAACCCTATGACGTTCGCGAATGATTAGACCCGCGCCCGAGGTGCGCCTTTCCAGTCGGGCCCCAATTTCGAGGATCAGCGCATCAAGACCGAAACCCGTAAGGCCGGAAACACCCTCCCCGGAAAGATCACCCTTTGCTTGAACGACGAGATCATCTTCTTCAGGCGACAGATCCGGCATCCCGTCTTCACCCACTAGAAACAGACGCAAATCCGCCCGTTTGGCGCGCTCCACCGCGCGCGTGACGCCGATCTGCTCTATCCGGTCTGACGACTGTCGCAGCCCAGCTGTATCCAACAGCGTAACGGCAAGACCGCTGATTTCCATCCGCACCTCGATCACGTCACGCGTCGTTCCGGCAATGTCCGAAGTGATGGCGGCTTCGCGGCCCGCCAAAGCATTGAGCAAGGTAGACTTTCCGACATTCGGTCGCCCAACGATCGCGACCTCGAACCCATCCCGGATGCGCTCTGCCGCGCCGGCTCCACGCAGTTCGGCTTGCAACTCCTGCGCGACACAGTCCAGCAACATGCCCACTTCTGGGCGTACATCAACCGGCACATCCTCATCGGCAAAATCGATCGTCGCTTCAATGAGGGCCGCTGCCCGAATCAAGCTCTTGCGCCACGCTTCCACACGTCCACCCATCGCACCTGACAAGACACGAAGGGATTGGCGGCGCTGTGCCTCTGTCTCTGCGTCGATGAGATCGGCTAGACCCTCCACCTGCGTAAGGTCCAACCGTCCATTTTCCAAGGCCCGACGGGTGAATTCGCCCGGCTCCGCCAGCCGGAGTCCGGGCATTTCGGCTAGGGCGCGCAAGACCGCTTGGACGACTGCTGTAGATCCGTGCAGCGAGAGTTCTGTTACCGCCTCGCCCGTGAAGCTGTGGCCGTCTTCAAAGATCGTGACGACAGCCTCGTCCAACAAGACGCCCCGCCACATGAGTCGCCTGAGCGATGCCATTCGGGGCAAAGGGATGGTAACGCCCAACTCGATCAATACGCCATGGGCCCTTGGACCGGAGAGACGGACAAGCGCCACCCCAGCCTTGCCGCGTGCGCTGGCCAGGGCATAGATCGTATCCAAGGCAGCGACTCCGCTTCGTCAGGTGTTCATCGACTCAAAGAATTCCGAGTTCGTCTTCGTCTGCTTCAACTTCGACAAAAGGAATTCGATTGCATCCGTCGTTCCCATGGGGTTCAGGATGCGGCGCAACACATATGTCTTCTGCAGATCGACCTTGTCGACAAGCAGGTCTTCCTTCCGAGTTCCGGACTTGAGAATGTCGATCGCCGGGAAAACGCGCTTATCCGCAATCTTGCGGTCAAGCACGATTTCCGAGTTACCGGTGCCCTTGAATTCCTCAAAGATAACTTCATCCATGCGGCTGCCCGTATCGATCAGCGCCGTCGCGATGATGGTCAGCGACCCGCCCTCTTCGATGTTCCGGGCCGCACCAAAGAACCGCTTGGGCCGCTGCAGCGCATTGGCGTCCACACCGCCCGTCAGGACCTTACCGGAGGACGGCACGACGGTGTTAAAGGCCCTACCAAGTCTTGTGATCGAGTCGAGAAGAATAACTACATCTCGCTTGTGTTCCACCAATCGCTTGGCCTTTTCGATCACCATCTCTGCCACGGCAACGTGCCGTGTCGCCGGTTCGTCAAAGGTGGAGGAGACAACCTCACCCTTCACCGACCGCTGCATGTCGGTCACTTCCTCGGGGCGTTCGTCGATCAAAAGGACGATCAAGTAACACTCTGGGTGGTTCTTTTCGATCGAATGGGCAATGTTCTGCATCAACACCGTTTTGCCGGTCCGCGGCGGGGCGACGATTAGCGCGCGCTGGCCTTTGCCGATCGGGCAGACGAGGTCGATGATACGGGCGGAGCGATCCTTGATCGTCGGATCCTCAATTTCCATCTTCAGCCGCTCGTCTGGATAAAGCGGCGTCAGGTTATCGAAGTGGACCTTGTGGCGCGCACGTTCTGGATCGTCGAAGTTGATCTTGGTGGCCTTCACGAGGCTGAAGTACCGTTCGTTCTCTCGCGGGGCCTGGATCACGCCTTCGATGGAATCGCCCGTCCGCAAGGAGAATTGGCGGATCATCTCTGGGCTGACATAGATGTCGTCTGGGCCGGGCAGATAGTTGGCCTCGGGGCTGCGAAGGAAACCAAAGCCGTCCTGTAGCACTTCCAGCACGCCGTCGCCGCCGATCTCGTACCCTTCCTCAGCATGTTCCTTGAGGATCTGGAACATCATCTCGCCCTTCCGCATGGAGGGCGCATTCTCGATCTCCCATTCCTCGGCCATAGCCAAAAGGTCGGCCGGGGTCTTGGCCTTGAGGTCAGAAAGGTTCAGGCGTTCGGTGGTCATGTATATGTCCTGAGGCGCGCTGCGAGAGCGGGCAAAGCGGGATGGGACCGGGAAAAGCGTCGGGCCGGACGGCCCTGCAAAGCGGCAAATACGTGCAGAGTTGGCAAAAGTCAACGCAAGAGGGTCGAGGTCCCTACCACTTCACGATGACAGAGAAGACGATGATCAGCATAAGCAGCGTCGGAACCTCGTTCATCATGCGGTACTGGCGACCTGTGACGCTGTTCTGGCCAGCCATGAAGTCCTTGCGCCGCAGCCCCAGCCAGTGGTGAAACCACGTCATCCCCAATACAGCCGCTGCCTTGGTCCAAGGCCATATCTCGGACCAGACAAGAATGCCGGGCGTGAAGACCAGAGCCAGACCAAAAAGCCATGTCGCAACCATGGCAGGGTTCATGATCGCCCGCAGAAGCCGCCGTTCCATGGTCTGAAACAGCTCATCGGTCGTGCTTCCCGACCTCACCGTCTCAACATGGTAAACAAACAGGCGCGGCAAGTAGAACAACCCTGCCATCCACGCGATGACCGAGACCACATGCAGCGCCTTGGTCCACGGATACCAGTCCGCCAGAAAATCGCCCATGGGTTCTGTCCTGCTCTATGCCTCTTCTTCTTTAAAAAAAGAATTGAATGAAAGGAAGATGATGATGCTGGTCCTGTGGAGAAAGGGATCAGGTCGGATGTCCCTGTTCTTCTCCACAGGGAGAGACCTGTGGAAAACCCATGCAAATCTGTGAAACCACCGTCAAAGCAGCATCAAAAAGACATTTTATCAATAGCTTAGACGGTAACGTACTGTTCACAGACCGATCATCCCCAATAGCGGGTCAAAGATGTCATCCCCAGGCCTGGAAATGCCCTGCCAACAGGTGGACAAATCGCCCCGCTTGGTCGAATGATCCCGTGAAGCAGGGAATTTGGTGTTGGAGGGGTCGCTTTACCCAGTCATCCGCTGCAGGAACGAAACCGGATTTTCCACAGGACCGCCCCCAAGGACCACCCCCGAAATGACGCGCTTGATCCTTGCCTCTGCCTCTGCCATCCGGCGCAAGATGTTGGTCGATTCCGGCGTTACGGTCGAGGCACTGCCAGCCCGCATCGACGAAGAGTCGATCCGCGCCGCGTTGCAGGCCGAAGGCGCGAAGCCGCGCGATCTGGCGGATACGCTGGCCGAGATGAAGGCGCGCAAGCTGTCGGAACGGCATCCCGACGCCGTGGTGATCGGCAGCGATCAGGTGTTGGAATTCGAAGGGGAAGTCTGGGGAAAACCAGAAACGCCTGATGAAGCACGGGCACAGTTACAGAGGCTTCGTGGCAAGACACACAAGCTGATTTCAGCGGTCGTACTATATGAACGGGCAGAGCCCGTCTGGCGGTATGTGGGGGAGGTGCGGCTCACGATGCGAACGTTTTCGGACGAGTATTTGGCGGATTACCTTGCCCGGAACTGGGACGATGTCCGCCATTCCGTCGGTGCCTACCAGCTTGAGTCCGAAGGGGTGCGGCTTTTCGCGGCTGTCGATGGCGATCATTTCACCGTTTTGGGCATGCCGCTGCTGCCACTCTTGAACTATCTGTCGCAGCGGGGTTTCATTTCGGCATGAGTGATCATTCCCGCATCCCACTTGCCGCCGTCATTGGTTCTCCGGTCGCGCATAGCCGATCACCTGCACTGCATGGGTATTGGTTGAAACGCTACGGGCTAAAGGGGTTCTACATCCCGATGGATGTAGCTCAGGCGGATCTGGACTCAGTGCTCCGGACGCTGCCGAAGATGGGCTTCGTCGGCGCAAATGTGACGATCCCGCACAAAGAGGCGATCCTGAACATCGCCGATGTCATCACGGACCGCGCGGCGCTGATCGGGGCGGCGAATACGCTGATCTTCCGCAAGGACGGCAAGATTCAGGCGGACAACACGGATGGCGCGGGTTTCATCGCGAATTTGCGGCAGAATGCGCCTCAGTGGGTGCCTTCTGTGGGTCCGGCGGCGGTATTTGGTGCCGGGGGTGCCGCCCGTGCGGTTCTTGCGGCGCTGATCGAGGTGGGGGTCCCGGAAATCCGGCTGGCCAACCGCACCCGCGCCCGGGCCGAGGCGTTGCGTTCGGATTTTGGCGCGAAAGTGCATGTGTACGAATGGGTGCAGGCGGATGCGATGATCGACGGGGCGGCTATGGTGGTGAACACCACCTCGCTGGGAATGACGGGGAAGCCCGATCTACTGCTGCCGCTGGGGTCGTTGTCGCCGCAGGCGGTGGTGACCGATCTTGTCTACACGCCTTTGAAGACGCAGTTCCTTATCGAGGCAGAGGAGCGTGGCGCAACCGTCGTGGACGGGCTGGGAATGCTGCTGCATCAGGCTGCGCCGGGGTTCGAGCGTTGGTTCGGGCAGCGGCCCGAGGTGGATGATCTAACCCGCGCTGCGGTGCTTTCGGCATGAGCGCGTTTCGGTTGGGCCTGACCGGGTCCATCGGCATGGGAAAATCGGCCACGGCGGCGCTGTTCCGGGCAGAGCGCATCCCCGTTTGGGATGCGGATGCGGCGGTGCATCGGCTTTACGCGCCGGGCGGAGCGGCGGTGGGACCGCTGGGTGCCTTGCGCCCGCAGGCCGTGCGCGATTCTGGGATCGATAGGGAAAGCTTGAAAGCCTGGATCGCGCAAGAGCCGGACGCGCTAGCCCGGATCGAGGCGGTGGTTCATCCACTTGTCGCGGCGGATCGCGCGGCGTTTCTGAATGCCAGCACGTCGGACATCGTGGTTCTGGATATCCCACTGCTGTTCGAAAAGGGGACAGAGGCCGAGATGGACGCAGTTCTTGTCGTTACCGCGCCGCCGGACGTGCAGCGCGCGCGCGTCTTGGCGCGGCCCGGCATGACGACCGCGCAGTTCGAAGCGATCCTCGCGCGGCAGATGCCGGACCGGGAAAAGCGGGCGCGGGCGGACCATATCATCGAGACGTTGAGCGAGGAGTCAGCCCGCGCCTGCGTGCGGGCGTTGATTGCCCATATTCGGGGGAAGCGGGATGCGTGAAATCGTTCTGGACACCGAAACCACGGGCTTCGAGCCAAGCGAAGGGCACAGGATCGTCGAGATCGGGGCGGTGGAACTGTTCAACCATCTGCCGACGGGGCGAACCTATCACCAGTACATCAACCCCGAACGGTCCATGCCCAAGGAAGCCTTTGAGGTTCATGGGCTAGGGGATGACTTCCTGCGCGACAAGCCGGTTTTCAAGGCGATCGGTCAGGCATTCCTCGATTTCATCGGGGATGCGAAGCTGGTGATTCACAACGCCGCCTTCGATATGAAGTTCCTGAATGCCGAACTGGAATGGGCGGGGCTTCCGGGTCTGCCATGGGCCCGGGCTGTGGATACGCTGATGATCGCGCGGCAGAAGTTTCCGGGGGCGCCTGCGTCGCTGGATGCGCTGTGCCGCCGGTTCGGGGTGGACAATTCAGCGCGGGAAAAGCACGGGGCGCTGCTGGACAGCGAGATTCTGGCCGAAGTCTATCTGGAACTTGTAGGGGGGAGGCAACCTGATCTGGTGCTTTCACCCGCCGCGACCGCGCCGGTGAACGGTCAGGCACGGGCAACGGACGAGGGATGGCGGCCCCGCCCGAGACCGCAGCCTCTGACCCCGCGCATCACCGAGGAAGAGGCGTCTGCCCATGCAGCCTTTGTCGCCAAGCTAGGCGATGCGGCGATATGGAAAAAGCGCGCCTAAGGGGCGCGCTTTTGCCGGGGTAAGGCCGGATCAGTTGACAGGGGTGGTCTGCGCCTGCGCAGCCTGTGCGCGACGGGCGAGTTCCTGACGGTAGAGCGTCACGAAATCCACCGTGTCGATGTTCAGCGGCGGGAAGCCCCCGTCGCGCGTCACGTCCGAGATGATGCGCCGCACGAAAGGAAACACCAGACGCGGGCATTCGATCAGCAAGAAGGGGTGAAGCTGCTCTTCCGGCACGCCTTCAACGTGGAAGATCGCGCCATATTCCACTTCCAGCAGGAAGAGTGTTTCGCCATTCGTCTTGTTCTTGGACGTGCAGCGATACTTGGAGATCACGTCGTACTGGTGTTCAACCGGGCGCTTGCGGGCATCAAGGCTGACCGCGACCTGAATGTCGGGCTGCACTTCGGCACCGGCTAGGCCCTTCTTGGCCACCATGTTTTCGAAAGACATGTCGCGAATGTATTGGGCGAGCACCTGCATCCGCAGCTGCGGTTGTGCAGGCTGGGCTGCGGTGTCTGTGGTGGGGGTCTCGTCGGCCATCCCTGTGTACCTCTTGTCGGACTAACTTGGTTAGTAGCAGGTAGGACCGCGCGCCTCAATGCCGAGTCCAACCTGATGGGGGACGTGGTGACGGGTTGGGATCGGGGTCCAACTCGACGAATTCGCCGTCGATCACGATCCCATCACTGCGCCGGGCAGGTTTGTCAGACTGCATGGAGATGAATCCCATCCGCGCGGTGAGTTGCGCGATGAGCAGACGACGGAACGGTGGGATGAGAAGCAGCGCGCCCAGCACATCCGTCAGGAAACCCGGCAGGATGAGGAGGATCGCTGCAAGCGCCAGCAGCACGCTGTCCCCGGCGGCGCCGAGTGGGTCGCGCATCCGCTCCATCTCGGCTCGGAGGCGGTGGGCCGAGCGGAGTCCGAGGCGCCGGAGGAGGGAGACGCCGAGAACGCCGGTGCCAAGCACGATGGCCAGCGTCAGCCAGAGGCCAAGCGCGCCACCCAGCGTGACGAAAAGAGCGATTTCGATCAGCGGCCAAGCGACCAGAAGGGCGAAAACGGGCATCGGGGTGATCCTTGCGGCCAAAACGTCAGGGTGGTGCCATAGACAGGCGGGCACATGCCACCTACATAGTGGCGAAGACCAAAGGATACCAACCCATAAGGCCCGCCGCACCAAGGTGGGCGCTTTCAGAGGCGCCAATGAGTTCTTCCTTGATCCAGCTTCTCGTTCTGGCCGGGATCGCGATCTTCTTGATCCTGAAGTTGCGGTCCGTATTGGGCACCCGTGAAGGGTTCGAGAAACCGCCGATTCCGTTGGACGAAATCCGCCCTGCCGCAAAACCGCGCCGGGATTTCGAGGTGATCGAGGGCGGGCCGGACCGGGACATCGTCGACCACGTTCCTGACGGGTCCGACGCCGCGAAGGCCCTGGCCGCGATGAAGATAGCCGAGCCGGGGTTTAACGTGTCGTCCTTCCTTTCCGGCGCGCGCGGGGCCTATGAGATGATCCTGATGGCCTATGACAAGGGCGAGATTGACCGCATCCGGTCCTTCCTTGCGCCAGAAGTGGCCGAGAGTTTCGATGACGCCGTGAAGGCGCGGCAGGAGCAGGGTCTGACCATTGAGTCAACCTTTGTCGGTCTGCGGGAGCTTGCCTTGCAGGACGCGACCTTCAACCGCGATACGAAGGAAGCCGAGGTTTCGGTGCGTTTCGTCGGCGAGTTGACATCGGTCGTGAAGAATGCAGCGGGCGAGGTGGTCGAGGGCAAAGCGTCCGAGATCAAGCGTCAGCGCGACGTCTGGACCTTTGCGCGCAAGGTGGGGTCGAACGATCCCAACTGGCAACTCGTCGCCACCGGAGATTGATGCGCGGGCGGCTGGCAGCGGCTATGCTGGCGGTCGCCATGACCACCGCCTTGCCGCTTCGTGCCGAAATCCTGCGCTTTGCCGATCTTTCGGGCTGGGCCGAAGATGACCATCGCGCGGCCTTGGCCAGTTTCCGCGAGACCTGCGATCTGCTGACGGATGGCGATTGGGTGCCGCTGTGCCGTCTGGCGGCGGACGCGGGGGAAACGCCCGAGGGGGCGCGGCAGTTCTTCGAGCTGTTCTTCCGGCCTGTCGTTATTGGAGAGCCCCCGGCGCTTTTCACCGGGTACTTCGAGCCGGAGCTGGAGGGTTCGCCCGTGCGGACGCCGCGTTTCGCGTGGCCGATCTACAGGCGGCCGCCGGAATTGCGCGACGGGCAGGTGTTTCACAGCCGCGCCGAGATCGAGCGTGGCATTCTGCGTGGGCGTGGGCTGGAGTTGGCTTGGCTTGACGATCCGGTGGATGTGTATTTCCTGCAGGTGCAGGGGTCCGGACGGATCCGGATGCCGGATGGGCGGGTGATGCGCGTGGGTTATGCCGGGCGGAACGGGCATGAATATCGCTCTGTCGGGCAAGAGATGGTGCGGCGCGGGACGCATACGATGGAACAGGTCTCGGCGCAGGAGATTGCCGCTTATGTGCGCGGGGGTGCAGGGGCAGACCTGCTGAACATCAACCCATCCTATGTGTTTTTCCGCACGGTGGACGAGGTTCCGGCGGAGATGGGTCCGCTTGGCGCAATGGGGCGGTCGATCACGGCGTTTCGGTCTGTGGCGGTCGATCCGGCCTTCACCCCCTTGGGGGCGCCTGTCTGGGTAGAAAAGGCGGGAGCGGACCCCATCCGTTCGTTGATGGTGGCGCAGGATACCGGGGGCGCGATCAAGGGGCCGCAGCGGGCGGATATCTTTTATGGCACGGGGCGCGCGGCGGGTGATGCAGCGGGGACGGTGAAGGATGGCGGTCGGATGGTCGTCCTGCTGCCCATCGACCGGGCCTATGCGATGATCCCGGACGGGATGTGATGAGCCGCCGCCGGACCTTGCGCCCCGAGGAGGAGGAGTTGTGGCAGGCCGTGGCGCGAACGGCGCGGCCGATGCATCCGAAGACCAAGGGTTTTCTGAACCGAGTGGACGGCATTGCCCATCCGCATCCACCCGCGCCAGAGGTCAAGCCGCGCGAGACGGAGGTGCCGAAAAGCTGGTTGGAGCCGTTCCGGTTGGGCCAGAAGGCAAAGACCGCCCCCGCGCATGACATCGCACCGGGGCTGGGAGAGGCGTTGAAGGCCGCGCCTTTGCAGATGGATGCAAAGCTGCATGGCAAGATGGTGCGCGGCAAGCTGGTGCCCGAGGCGCGGATCGACTTGCACGGAATGACATTGTCAGAGGCGCATCCAGAGTTGATCCGGTTTGTGCTGAACGCGCAGTCGGCGGGAATGCGGCTGGTGCTGGTGATTACCGGGAAGGGAAAACGCGGCGAGGATCACGGGCCGATCCCGCAGCGGATGGGCGCGTTGCGGCATCAGGTGCCGCAGTGGTTGCGGCTGCCACCGCTAGGGCCGGCAGTTTTGCAGGTGACAGAGGCGCATCTGAAGCACGGGGGAAGCGGGGCCTATTACGTCTATCTGCGGCGGCGTTAGCGGGCGGGAAGGTCACGGGCGGCGCGGCGAATGCCGAGGGTCAGGATGGCAGTCGCCATGACGAACCACGCGGCAAAGAAGGGCATTTGTTCCGGCAGGTCGTGGCCCGCGTCGATCAGAAGGCCCGAAAGTGCAGGGCCGATGGCAGTGGCAAGGACCATGGCCGCGCCGATGGTGGCGCGGATCGTGCCGATGTGGCGGGTGCCGTAGAATTCGGCCCAGAAGGCCATGGGGACGGTCAGTTGTGCGCCGCCCGTCAGGCCCATGATCGCCATGGCGAAGGCGGCGGTGGCCACGGTGTCGATCAGCGGGAAGAGGGCGAAGAAGATGGCCAGCGGCAGGACGTAAAGCGGCATGAGCCGCGCCGTTCCCCAACGATCGAGCGCCCAGCCGCCCGCGAACATCGCGGCAATGGAGGCGGCGGTGTAGGCGGGGAAAGTGGCGACGAGGGAAAGATGGGTCCAGCCCTTCACCTCGGCGAAGTGGACCTGCTGGAAGAAGAAGGCGGTGATGAAGCAGGGCGGTCCGACGAGGGCGGGCAGGACGCACCAGAAAAGTGGGTGGCGCAGCATCTCTGCCCGGGTCCAGTGCCGGTTTGCCATTCCGGGCGCGTCATTCTCGGCGGTGATGGATTGCGGGGTGCGTTCCAGCCGCAAAAGGTGCCACATCAGGGGGATGGTGGCGGCAATGAGCGCGCCGGCGATGACCCACAGCATCTGCCAGTGGAACAGCGCCTTGAGCGAGACGAAGCCAAGGGGCATGACGACTTCGCCCACTGAAAAGCCAAGCGCAGCGACTGCCATCGCGCGGCCTCGCGAGGCTGCGAACCAGCGCGACATGGCGACGCCTGCGGTCTGCACCATCATCCCTTGGCCGAAGAGGCGGAGGGCG
>JACCDV010389559.1_pt1 | contig 15988 bp, 19 predicted proteins | sample 7446131 | NCBI WGS metagenome assembly JACCDV01 (sample SAMN15323448, study PRJNA562643) | freshwater metagenome | isolation source: river surface water | place: USA:Blue River Watershed | collected 2017-08-17 | reverse complement strand
ATGCCGGACTTTCGTGATGTGCAAACATCAAGAAATGATGGCTGGGTAGCTCAGTTGGTAGAGCAGCGGATTGAAAATCCGCGTGTCGGCGGTTCGATTCCGCCCCCAGCCACCAATAAAATCAAGCTCACGTTGATGTGGGCTTTTTTTACGTCAGGAATTCCTTACAACATTTTCACTGTTCCAAACAGGCTAATCAGCTCAATAATCCTTGAAGTGGGGAGGTCATTGGCGCTTCTTTTACCTCTGCTGGATACTAGCTGATCATGTGCGACCAGCGTCGCGTTACACGACGCTTGTATTAAATCAGGTATAAATTTGGATTTGTTTAAACCCTCAGTTTTAAATATTAGATTTAATATTTAAATAATTAATTTGAGTTTGTTTGTCGAAAATAAACTCATTAAATTTTGTATTATTTTTGATAATAAATTATCATTATTTTGCAATATATAATATTTATTAGTTATTAAATTATCAGTGGAGGTTAAGGCGATGCCTAAATGTAGAAATTGTAGTGCGATAATTCCTAATGGGAGAAATTTTTGTGATGCCCATTATCAAGAAGCTTTGCAGCAGTATAAAGAAAAAGAAGAAAAGCATAGGGATAAGCTGCAAAAATATGAGGAAGCTTTAGCAAAATATCATCAAGATATCGATGTATGGAATAATTTAACTCCAGCCCAACGTGCTGAAGCAGATAAAAAGGCTGAGGAATCATCGGTTAACTTATTTAAAGGCATTTTTTCTGCGATAGTAGCTGTAATTTCAGGTTTTTACTTTAAGAGTTGGTTAGTTTTCATAGGAGCTGCTGTTTTAATATGGCTTGGACTAAACGCTCTTAGCGACAGTTACAGTAAGAAAATTGCAAAGTTCCTAAGAGCTTTTATATATGGAATTGGCTATACAGTAGTTTTTGTAATTATTATGAAATTTTTTGGTGTGCTTGACCCAACAACTTCAACTTTTATGAAGATTGTTCAAATTATCGTGATCATAGCTCCAATGATTCTAAGTTTTTTCTTAGAATTAACTGGTCGGCATCATGCAAGTGGAGCCCCACGTAAGCCATCGAAGCCAAGTCAATTTCCTAATAGAAAACCATCTCCATAATAATGTATTTTGACTGAATTTTATTTACTTGATGGGCCAGCTGGCTTGCATGCCGGTTTGGCCCTAAATTTTTATTTAATGGTTCTGCTTTACTTATTAGAATGTTTGAATGCTTTGTCAAAGCTATAAAATTAGAATTAGAGATTTAGGCTTTGCTTAAAAATTCTCATGACTAGCAAATATTATTTTAAATCGAAAAAAATATTAAAACTAAAATTTAGTTATCAGGTATTAAAGCTGAAAAAATAGACCTGCGAAGACGAACATGTTCAGCTTGTATGCCTTTATGTTCGAATAGACTATGCCAATCCTTTGTCACATTGTTTTGTTGGTTGTCTTGTTCGTCTTCAGTGGATTTCTCTGTGACCACCATATTCGACTCACGAGCGACTTCTAGATATTCCACCCAATTAACTGGGACTTGATGCATGTTGCCATCACCACCATATACTGAGACATAATCCCTCCGATCTTCGCCTTTATAACCTGATGCAGTGACTTCAATTGTTTGCGTGCCATCAGACTCAACTTTTGATTGGGTTTTGAGGATGTTGCGAGTAATACAATGTGGGTGCTGAAATTGATGTTCGCCAAAATAATTCGCTATAGCCTCGTGCTCCCAGAAGCAGGATTTTCTTGTATAAACGTCTTTGTAAATATCCGCATGAGAACGATGTTGTTGATATAAAGGAATGCTTAGTATTGGTGCAATACCAAAGAATAGCGATTTAAATAAATGATTATGATAGTCGTTAAAGAATTTTCGAGCATGTGCTAATTCATAGGCATGAAACATTTTTGGATCGCCACTAATATCAACGCTCATCATATGATCAGGCTCGACCATGTTCAGCATATTTCTTTTCAAGAAATTAAAGTTATCGCCATAGCCAATCTCTTTGTCCTTTAACAATTTAACTATTTCTTGTTGAGCTAATGGGGTGAAAAGAAGCCTGAATTGAACTTCATGATCGCGGTCTGTTGCTCCAAATAAGGTGTCAAATTCACGGTTAGACATGACAGTGAAATTGTTTTCTAAATCCCGTGATTTTTTTTCCAACGCCTTTTCAGCACGTCGCTTTTTCCAATTATTAATCATGCCATCTTCAAGCTTGGATAGTTCAGAGGGGCTTCGACTAAATGAGAGATCTGGGGCCGCTTCGTTTCCGTAGATGATGAATGTCCGTTTACCATATTCTGGAAAAGGTTTGCTCACAGAAGCGTGTAAAGTCTGGTGACGTGTCACTAGTGTTCTATTGCCACGTGAGTCGGTGACCCATTCTGTCCATGAGATATTGAGTGATCCGTGATAGGTTTTTTGACCCATCCAGTGCTCTTGGGCATTTGCTAAAACAAATGGATTTCCGTTCAACACGCCGCTGTGGGAAAAAAGAATGGATTGGTTATGATGATTAAATTGATTGTTCAACCCAAATGTATCACGCAGTTCGGCTAAGCGTCCGTTTGAAAAATAAGGATCTAATTTTATTCTTGGGACGGTTTGTTCAATTAGTTTGGCTGAGATATCCCAATCGTAAAGCCTATTTAATGGCTCCATTTGATGCCAAGCTTCATTAAGTTTGGCATCTCTCTCCTTTTCAGCATCTGTAAGACGCGTGTCAGTCTCAGCGATGATTTGATTGAGTTTGAGAATTGCTGGGCCAAAAATCACCGCCAGACCAATCAGCCACCAAGCCGAATATTCTGACCATACATAGAAAACAGCGATTAATAGTACCGCAATCGTAATCCATCTCAGGATTTGCCAGTTGTTCTTGGATGCGCTGGCATCGGCAACTTTTTTTTCAAGGACTCTTAGTGCTTTTACAGATTGAATATTAGCAGCTTCATCAACCTCTGATGTTTTGAGTAAGTCTTCGAAAAAAGCTGCTGTATTTTGGGCATGTGCACCCTTGAAAAATGCATTGTAATTTTCAAGGGGTTCATGAATGTCTTCAATCAAAAGAATTTACCTCTTGCCATAGCCTTGGTTTCTGCTGATGCTGTGAAAGGAATTCTAGATGTATAACCTGCTTTTGCCGCAACAATCTGATTGGTAGGCCAAGTAAAAATATCTTGATTCCAAATCGATAAGGTATCGTTGTATAGGGTTCTAGCAGCAGTAATTTCCTTTTGAAGATAACTATTTTGACGCATTGCATCTGCTAACACTGCATGTGCTTTAAGGTCTGGATATGATTCAAAAGCGACATTGATTCTTGAGAAAATGCCGTCAAGTTGCTGAGATGTCTGGTTTCTCTGCACATCCGATGCAGTATTTTGTCCACTTCGGTAAGCGGCTACGGACTTCATTACATCTTTATCTAAATCGATGGATTTTTCAACCAAGCCAACAACATTTTGTAAGATTACGACGCGCTGCTCTAGATAATTATCGATTTGTGATGCGTCCGCTTGAATCTTTTGTTGTAATTTACGCAAATATGCTAGTGCATTGATTTTCATGAATAAAAAGATAAGCCCTGGTAGCGCACCTAAAACTGTGAATAGTATTGCTTCAGTTTGTTCAAGTTGGCCATTCAATAGGGTAATTAAGCCAATCGTTGGACCTATCACCCAAAGTGCAATTTCAAAAATCATTGAGCCCACGCCAACTTCTACTTTAATTTGCTTGTTAATAACATTGACATCTTGGCCTTCACTATTCGTTGGGCTCGTTAATTCATCTAGTTCGTTTGCCATTTGATTTGCTCTCCGCATTAATGTTAAATTTTTTGATTTTAATAATTTTAAATAGTAACCTAATCAAGTTGTTTTTTCATGCTTGGAATTCCTCGCTAGATGTAACTCTAACGATTCTGTTGATTAATGTGAAAGGATGTCACCTCATCTAAACATATTCATTAGTGATAAAGCCTTATAAGCTTCAGGCAATATTTGTGCGGCCACATCAGAGCCACACATTAATTCTAGATCAATCATTAATGAGAGTTTCGTCAACTTCTTTTCTCCAGGAACTGAAGCGCCAATTAATTTAGCTTGATTCAGATCCTTATTTATTGCAAATTGCAAACTAATGGATTTTTCTTTCTTAAGTTCAACATTAACTGCTTTTTGACTGCCTTCAACACTTATTGGGTCGACTGTCAAATTACCATCGGTAGAAACACACATATAAAGAGCTTTGCCAGTTGCAGTTAATTTGAACTCGTCGCGAATTTGATCGTCTGGGCTTTTGCAAGCAGAAATAGAAAGAGAAATTAATGATAAAAGAAGTAGGTGGGAAATTTTCATATGAGCCTCAATAATTAGTTATCATAATGCTGATTATGCTACCTTAACTAAAGCAAGAAAAGTCGGGTTTTCTATTAATTTGATTACCATATCTTAAATTTAGGAAATTTATATGAATTTATTAACTTATGCTCAGAAAGGCTTAGCCATGAAGTTATTCCGTAATTTTTTACTACTTTTTCTAATGTTAAATATTCCATCTTTTGCAATTTCAGCCGAGCTTAACTTTAAGTACGAGCCTGCAATAGTTAAATTAAGAGGCAAGCTCATCATCAGTAAGGCAATAGATAGGAATGAGAAGGTAGTTAAGTTTGATGCTTTTAAAACTGAAAATCCAATTAATGTAATTGGTGAAGATGAATATAGCCCAACTGTTAGAGGTGTAAGCGTTATGCAGCCAGTAATATTTGATGAAAAATTAAGGAAAGTATGGATTGAAATAAGTAAACAAAAAAATAATACTGTTGAAATAGTTGGCACTTTATTCCCACGAGACAATGCTAATCAGTTAACAGATGTTTTATTTACGATTAAAGAGATAAAAGTAATTGATGCTAAATAAAGATTACTTAATAATCGGCGTGTCGCAGGTTCGATTCCCGCTCCGGCCACCATTTAAATCAAGCTCACGTATCAAGTGGGCTTTTTTTACGTCTAGAACTTCTGCAATGTTACCACTGTAATAAGTCTGTTGATTTTGATTATCCTTAAAGTGGGGATGCTTAAATCTAGTTCCACCTCTGTTCGATACTGTTTAATCATGTGCGACCAGCGTCGCGTTACACGACGCTTAAATTTAAAAGATCTCAGCTTTACGGTGTCCTAGCGTAAGTCTAAGACACCGATTTCTGCTATTTCAAGTCTACATTTGCAGCAATAAACACAGGTTTGTGATGACCTAGGTTATTACAGTTATGAACATCCAAGGTCCAATTTTCAGTAGTTTGATTATCTGGGTCATTGATTTCGATATACAGCTCTTTGGTATCAGGTGAATAAACCGAATACCCTTCGACTTTGGTTTTTGTCTTGGTGAGTTGATCGTAATGTACTAGCCAACTAAACAATAAATCTTTGTTTTCTGGCATACCTGATCCATCTAGCTTATTGATCACATCCATTTGTTGATGATCTTTGGCTAGTGCTTCCCACTCTGGATATTGATAGTAGTCCACTAGATATTTGAGGCTTGGATTTCTTAATTCCACACTGCCATTAAACACAGCTCGCCTAAATAATCCTTTACCAAATGTTGTGTTAAATTTCTCGTTAGTAAAACCTCTTACCGCTATTTCTCTCATTTCCTTTCTCCTGTTTAAGTTTCTTAGTTGCGAGGTTGTGCTGGTTACAAGAGGAGTCAGATCAGAAAAGATCGTTGCTTCGAGTTAGTCGCAAGAGACAAGAGAAAGAAGTAGCTTCGTGTGTTGCTTGGTCAGAGTTACTCATTTGTAACCCCTAGTGACTCAAGTAACTAACTCACTTAACTCAACAGCAACTTCTTTTTTCTTTATGCGACCTAACTTTGTAACCTAGCAACTCGCAAAAGTATTTATGCCTGTATAAGAAAAACCACTTAAAACTGGTAAAAAATGAGTCAAAACGAAAGATCACCAATAAATCGGTTGTCCATCTGCCGAATCTGACATTAACTTACTGAGTGCCCATTCACTAAAAGGAGAAATTAAATGAGCACATTAGGTACTTTGAGGTTAACAGCAGAAACTAAACCACAGCACATTGCGCCAGTTCAGCAGCGGAGAAACAAACTATCGCATCGCTTATGGGAACAGATCCAACTAGCTAAAAGCCAAATTGAAGGTACTGAGTTTGTGGTGAAAAAATACCGATCATTTAAAGATCAAGAAACTGGATTACGGAAACAACTAGAAGTGCCAAAACGCGTTAGGCCTTGGTGGTTTGTTTCAGCGAACGGGAAAGTATGTATTTCTATCAAATACGGCACTAGCGTATTAGAGCTAGCAAAAGGAAAACCTAGCGTTGAAGTTGATAGTCCTCAGCACTTAGTCAAAGCACTAGAGACGATTAAAGTTGCTGTTGAAAGTGGAGAATTAGATAGCCAGATAGAACTAGCGAGTACTAACTTAAGAGCTGGCTTTCAGCACTAGCGAAGGACTATGTAAAAACATAAGCGTCGTGTTACGCGACGCTTATGTTTGATAAATACTTGTATGTATCGATATCAAGTACAAGCGAGAGTAAATGGAACATGGGTAAAGACAGTGATCTTTGCTGACAATGATCTTCATGCTCGCTTGATTGCACAGTATCAATTTGGGCACAGTAATGTGCCATTTGCGCCCACTAAAATTGGATAATTATTATGCGTTTTTATGAGTTCGCTAGTGCGATTAAGAAACCCTTAACACCTGACCAAGCTCGAATTCAGGGAATGAAAAATCAAGTTAAGAATACTCAGAAAGCTATTAAAGCTGAGAAGGCTCGCCAAAAGATTAAAGCTGGGCAACAGCAATTAGCCAAGTTGTAGTTTTAACTTAGTTTATCTAGTGTCGCTTTAACAGCTTCTGCTACAGCAGAAACAACTGGCACAGTTACTGAGTTACCAAATTGTTTGTATATCTGAACATCAGAAACTGCATTTACAATGAACTGTTCTGGAAATCCTTGTAACCTAGCGCACTCTCTTGGTGTCAACTTGCGAGGTCTTTTTTTCACTTCAGATTGGTCAATAAGAATTTCACTGCCATCCTTGTAATACCTAGCGCTCAATGTATTTGTATATTCATCCGAATGTTTAAACAAGGAATATCCAAATCCATTTCCCTTGATTGCGTGCTGTACTTTTCTTCTTTCATGGCCTTCCAGCAACCTCTCAGAAATTGTGTATTTAGGATCGACACTGTTGTGCTCTTCTAGAATATCTCCAACTTTAGTAGGCTTATTTAGAGGTTTGGGCCAATCGTATAAATTCTCAAAATTTGCATTTGGGAATTTATTTTTATTAAACCCCACAATAAATATTCTTTCTCTATTTTGAGGGCATCCAAAGTCCGCAGCTCTCAATACTTTAAAATCAACCCAGTAATTTAAGCGCTTGTTCAAGGCCTTTCTTGCTTCTTCTGACATAGGAACGTCATTAGGAATAACTTGAGAGTCTTCACCTCTTAAAATTTGCAGAATTGTTTTTAATGTTTCGCCTCTATTATGTCCTTTTAATTGTTTTACATTTTCAAGAACAAAAACTGATGGCTGGTGATGAGCCAAGATTTTCTGGATCTCAAAAAACATAGTTCCTCGAGTATCAGTAAAACCCTTTTTTAAGCCAGCTTGGGAAAATGCTTGGCAAGGGAATCCAGCTAATAAAACATCGTGTTCTGGAATTTGATCTACAGGTATTTTAGTAATATCGCCATGGGGTAATTCACCAAAATTAGCAGCATAAGTTTTTTGTGCGAACTTATCCCATTCAGACGTGAATACACATTTCCCGCCGTTGTTCTGAAAGCCAAGACGAATGCCGCCTATGCCCGCGAATAGATCTATAAATTTGAAAGCAGGGTTGGTTTTTGAATCTTTATAAGGAGCATGACTAGGTAAGTTTTCAATCTCCGCTAGCTTAGCTTTAGTTGGCTGGTGTTCGCCATTTTCCCAGCCTCTTACAGTTCTTTCTCCAACATCACCCAAACCAAGCAGTCTTGCAAACTCAGCTTGAGTAAGACCCATGCCTAGGCGTTTTTGTTTAATTTTTTCTTGTATTTCCATATAAAAATTTTAACACAACTTATCCTGCAAATGACCCGGAATAAAATAAATTAATAGCCGACTACTCACGCCATTAGATACAATGATCTTTGTCATTTATATAAGAATTGGTTAGGCGTTCGCGATGCAAATATTGAACATAACACTTGAAGATCCTGCTCATCTAATCAATTCTGAAAACAAGCCGTTATGGAATGAATTTTTTATTCCTGTGTACAAGCATTTTTATAATCAGATACAAACAAATTCCGTTAAATACCCTCATATTGATTTTGACAATCAAAAGCCATTTATAAAAAGCATCCTTGATAATTTAGACCCCGCTCAAATTAGAGTTTTGAGAGGCATGGGGCATAGTAATTTCAATGCTTCTGAATGGAACAAATCCAGCGAAAATAAAGCAACACAAGCATTTCTATGGAATTTCCCATGTTTTGCCAACTTACTAACAAATATACATTTGTTAGCCCCTATCGCTATTAAGTCCACTGAGTTTTATTTAGGTACGAAAATTGACTCCTCCAATTTCATCAACGCTAAACAATTTATCGACCAAATAAATAGGGATCGATGGACTAGGCAGCAAGACACCTCTGAACAACAAAGTGGAGTATCTAATCTAGGGGGAGTTTCTGAACAGTTGCTAGAAACTGCTCTCAGTGGAATGATTGACGGTATTAATTTCTTCAAAAATACAAATCAGCAAGTTCAATCTTATGGTGACTTTGTATTAATGTGTTTGCCAAATAACTTATGGATTTCCGTTAAGTCTAATTTTGCTAGAGAGCGATTTCTTGCTTCTGGTTTTACTACAGACATTCTTGGTGTTGGCTTTTTCACAGAACGAGAAGAGTTTACAAGCTTATCGAAAATAAGAAATTACCAAAGGGTTGGATTCTTGGCTATCTATCTTCCTGATGTGCCCGTTTCAGAAGAGCAGAATAGAACTGGAGGAAACACTTTCGATGAAGTTGTAAGTTTCTATGCTGCCAACAATATTCCATTGCCCTTGAATATTAACAGTACTCCTTTCTTAAGGCCCTTATCATCAATACATGGAGACTTAACAAAAGTGCTAGATATTAATGAGTTTAAAAACAGAACCACTCTAATAATTTAAATATGGGGTAATTATGTCTACAGTTTTAAGTTTCGAAGAGCTAAAACGACGTGTAGAGCTTACTAGCAGGGCTAGATATCACGCGGCTCGAAGATTAAACGCACATGGTATTTTTTCGCAATGGACTTTAGCATTCTTAGCTATTGGTCAAATAGTTATATCCTTAATCCCTAGTCTGGGTATCAAAACTAATTTCACAAGTGAATATATAAATTTTATGAATGTATTCTTTGCCGTTTTAGTTTTGGCATATTCCTTATTGCTTGGTATGGGCAATCACGTTGCTAGATCCATAAAACTTCATCTGTGTGGACTTGAGTTGGGAAAACTAGCACGAGAGCTCCACCTATTGTGTTGTTCTCAAGCAACAAACAACAATGTTTACTTAGAGAAAAATTCAGCTTATTACTCCATTTTAGAAAAATGCGAAAACCATACTAGAGCAGACTATTTGGTTGCACGTTTAGAACAATATGCAATGGAAGAAAAGTTATCCAATGGGTTTGGTGCTTGGTTTAAACGTCAGCTATATAGAGCTCAAATGTGCTTCTGGCACATTATTCAATTTTTTCATTACATCTCATCAATTGCTTTAATTTCTTTGTGGATTTTTTTCTTAATAAAACATCCCTAATTTTCAGGTAAAGAAAACTAGCATTTTCTTTATCTGAAATATAACCAATTGATTTTATTGATTCTTCGCTAGTGCCTTTTTCGGTTGTCCATTTAAGCCTAAGAAAACAAAATATATAAATACTTTTCTTAATCGGAGATATTTATAAATGGCACAAGCAAAGACATTTACGCAATCAGAACTAGATCAAGTTCTTCGTTACATCAGCACTAAAAAATACGCATTAAGAGATCGCGCAATGATATTGACCAGTTTTTGGTCGGGAATGCGTGTTGGTGAGATCGCCCACTTAAGAATGGGTGATGTATTAAACGAAGATGGCAGTTTGAAAAACGAGGTTCGCTTAAGTGCAGCGCAAACCAAAGGGGATAAAGGGCGTTTGGTATTCATCCCACAAAAGCTCAAAGATGAATGGGCAAACTACTTAACGACCAGAAAGGTACAGCATTTAGATGTGCCCTTATTTCATACCGAGAACCGCTTAGGATTTAGTCCAAATGGCTTATGTCAGTGGTTCTTTTGGACTTATAAGAATGCAGGAATTAATGGCGCGAGCAGTCACAGTGGCAGAAGAAGCTTTATTACTAACTTAGCTCAAAAGGGTATTGGTGTTCGTGTGTTAGCAAGTCTTGCAGGTCACAAATCAATTATGGTCACACAGCAATATATTGATGTGAATGACGATATGAAGCGAAATGCCATTGAATTAATCTAAGTTAACAAGCGTCGTGTTATACGACGCTTGTTAATAGTTTTTGTATCGATCTTTACGGTTTGAAGTTTACTTGCACAGCTCATCATCCAAGTAAACTTCATTTGGACGTTTAAAATCGTAGTTTTCTAAAGCTGAGCAATCAGCTTCATATTCCTCATAATCCTCGTCGTCTTCATTGTGTTTCACAAAAAGTGTATCCCACTTAACATACCAATCAGCTACATCTTTTAGATCAAACTCCAAATCCCAATTACTTGCCGCCTGATAATAAACTGTAAGTTCACTCATAACATTCTCCAAATTAAATTTAATACAAGCGTCGCGTAACACGACGCTTGTTGATTAACAGTGTTAAGCCTTCTTCTTAATAACTGATAACGAGGGTTTAGTAGGTTGTGGGGCAGGCGCAATTGGCAAGCCATTGTTGTTTAAAAATAACAGTTCATCTAAACAACGCAGATACTTACGCAAACTGCCAAACTGATCCCACTTAGCCAGGTGATGCTCAACTTGATAGTCAGGCAGAATCAATCCTTCTGTTTGCAGGATATATTGCGCACGTGGGAGGAATGACTTGGCTGTAACCATCGGTAAATTAATCAAGTCACATCGATCACGCACACTTTGATGAATGTCCATTGGCTCATTGGTTGTGATAATTACCATCAACATATCGCCTAAGTCATCCATCGCAGTCCACAACTTATGAAGCTTTGAACTGTTGTTATCAAATTCGTGAAATACCATATAAAACTTCGGTTCATTCACTGACCACTGATTGATAGAACAGGCATTGCGTAGATATTCTTTTAAGTTCTTTTGACCTAAAACATCTTCAAAATCCTTATCTTCAATGACTGCATGTTGACCATCGATTGCGTAAGGCAATAATTTAGCAATTGTTGTTTTGCTAGTGCCGTTAGGACCATGTAGCAAAATATGACCTTCTAAATCTTTATTTGCATACGCTTTAATACGACGCTCAACTGCCGCATTAGGATAAAGCACCTCATTTAAATTCTGAGGTGCATATTTTTCTTCGCACTTCATAATCGTTTCTCCAAAAAATGTAAATAAAAGGGGCACAGAACGTGCCCCTTATTTGCTTAATTAAGCAGCGAGTTGTTGAACTAATGTGTTGTCATTACTAGATACATCTAGCAAATCACTTACCTCAGTTGCCATTGCTGTTTTTTCAGCAGTAACTTCTACATGCTGTTTAGCCAGTTTTTTCAATAAAGCGTTGTATAGCGCCTCATTAACATCACCTAATACACCAATGATGTCTGTGTCGCCATTTACATTAGGCTTAGCGACCAATACAGCGTAGTCACCTTTAATGTTGCCAAGTTTTACAGTGGCAAGTGGTTTAATCTTCGCTACTTCTAAATCTGCAACGACTGCTTCTTGTGCTTTAGCAAGCTCAGCACGTTTAAGCAGCGTTTCCTCTTTTACTACCATCTTGCGTTTAATTTCTTCAATACCGCCTTCATTGGTAATGTAAGCAGGCAAGTTCTCAGCTGCAACATCATAAGAAATCGCTGCTTTAATTACGTATGTATATGCGTGAGCACGTTTGCGATCATTACCAAAAACGTAACGTACAAACATCGTCAGTGTTGTTGTATTACGTTGCGCTTTTAAACCATCAGCTTTTAACTTTGCTTCTAAATCCATACGCAAGGTTTTGCGATTGTCATCTGTGGCTTTAACAAATTGCTCATCAAACAATTTTTTACATTGTGCCAACAAGTCATAAAGACCTTCGTTGGCTTTTTTGTAATCAGTAGCTTCCCAAGTAATACGTTTTGCACGTAGTGCATCAAGTGTTGCTACAGCGTCGTTAGCAAAAGCTACGTTAGTAGCAGAAGGGGTGAATAATTTTTTCATAATATTTCTTTCTTTGATTAAGGATTAATTAAAAATGTAATCAGTACTGCATTGACTACAGGACCCATTTTGAGCGCTTATTTGCATTATGTAATTTATGTAAATTAATGATGTATATATTTGATATAATATTTTTATATGAAAAATATCTACGGATTTGGCTCTGGATGGCGTCAAGCATCAGGTAATGCGAATTACAAACATGAGTACATGTTTTATTACTTGATGATAAGTCCCAGCTATTGGCTTGCACATCGGAAGGTGGATTTGAATGAAGCTATCCCAGAAAGTGATCTGCCAAAAGACTTCGATCAGGTATTAGAGGTATATAAAAAGTTTGGTGATATTTACTCAACACACTTTATTGAGTGGTGGGATCAAACAGGTAAAGATTTGTTTGCGGATAAGATGACTAAAGATCGTATTTTGATCAGCATTGATCCAACAAAACCCAAACAAGCGTTATTGGATGACTTTATGGAATTATTGGCAACGCTAGATAGCCGAGAGAAGAAAACACCATCCACAAAAATTCAGTTTGAAGTGAATAAGATCAGAGTCACATCACTCCATAACCGCTTTCAATTAGTATTGGCTAAGGCGGAATTCTTTCAAAACAAAATTAAAAAAGAACAACTATGGAAGCTGGCAAAATACATTGGGATTAATTCAACCAAGACCAAAGAGATTAGGTTGAATAGTAAAAAGACATTAGCTAACTTAGAAACAAGAACCTATTTAAGTATCCTAGCTAGTAAGCATTTAAGTGATGCATTATGTATTGCTGAGAATGCTGCTAGAGGTAAGTTTCCCAGCTTATCTCCAGTTAAGACTGGACTAAAGTTTGATTACGTCACAATTAAAAAACAGCAAGATCTTTACGCTAAAAAAACTTGGGCGTTATTGGTTGAGGAAGAAAAGAATAAAAAGGATTATAGAAAAATTATCAGTCCCTCAGCTGCGACTAAAAGAATTAAAACCAAGAACGAAAAAATGCTAGAAGAAGATCTTTAATTTTTCGATCGCTCTTTTCCAAGACAGAAAACATAATTAAGCGTCGCGTAACACGACGCTTAATATGCAAAACTTAAACAGCTTATTTCAAACCAATTCTTTATCAATTCCCCAAACCATCAAATTTCATGGTGGCAAAATCACACTCTTTAAACGACCAGACTCCCATCAATGGCAATGTCGATTTAAATTGCCTACTGGTCAGTGGCATCAAGCATCGACTGGAAAAGTAAATATAGATGAAGCTAAATCCCAAGCTGCGATTATTTTTGAAACAGCTAAGATTAATATCAATAATGGCCTGTCTTTAAATACCAGAACTTTTGCGCAGATCGCTAGAGATGTCGTAAGTGAGATGGAGCGAACCAAAGCAGCTAAGAAATGGAAAAAGACTTATAACGATTACGAAATAGTACTCAGGAAATATCTAATTCCGTTTTTTGGATCAATAGAAGTGAGTGCTATTAATTCAAAACACATCGCAGATTTTGAAGCATGGCGATTAACACAAATGCCAAGAGAACCTAAAGGCAGCACACTACGCAATCATGCTAGCGCATACAATCGCGTGATCAAAACAGCACGTCAACAAGGCTATATTCACGATAACAAACCTGTCCCGATATTAAGTGCTGTAGGTGAAAAAGGGAGTCCGCGGCCCGCCTTCAATAAAGAGGAAATTGCATACCTATTAGCTTTTATGCCTGAATGGGAGAAGGGTGGATTCATGCCTATCTTTAGTGATTTCAGAAAGCTCTGTAGATGCTATGTAGAATTCTTGCTTTATACGGGGATTAGACAAGGCACAGAATCACTGCCTTTAAGATGGCTTCATTTTCAGTGGCACTGGATTGGAGATAAACGATACTTAAGGATATGGGTTTCGGGAAAAACAGGACCACGCTATTTGATAGCTAGACCTGCTGTGATTGATACATTGAATAGACTCATTCAAATTCAAAAACTGCCCTATCAAAATCTAGATGAAGTGATTAATGCGAGATTAGATAAGCCAATATTCGTAACGCACGAAGGCCATAAGCCAAGAAGCTTTGAAAGTGTATTTAGAAATTTGATGAATTCATCTGGCTTGCGAAAAGATATTGCTGGTAAATTCAGATCGCTTTATAGCTTACGTCATACCTATGCGACTTTCGCGCTAACAGAGGGTATAGATATCCACACACTAGCCAAACAAATGGGCACATCAATCGCAATGATTGAGCGGCATTATTCCAAAATCACGCCAATGCTAAGTGCTGAGAAGTTGGCTTATTAATTTTTTAACGATAGTGTCATATTCTTAAGCTAAAATCATCAAACAATAATCTCAAAAATTTTTATGACATGCATCGTTTGTCCCTGATCATCATTTTTTACTCAATTGTCAATTCTAACTATGCCTACGCAGTAAGACCATTTGTCACTGATGACGCGAGAATTGTAGATTATGGTCAAGTCGAAACAGAAAGCTGGATTGAATCTACCAAGGCAAATGGCCACTGGAATCCAACCCCAGCTATCAATGCAATCGGAAGTACTTCGGTTAATGATTGGCTTCAGATTCTTGTCGGCACAGGCACAGGTCTTGATAGAGATGGTAACAGCGGAGTCAGCAATCCATTATTATCAGCGAAAGTACTCTTTAGAGCTGCTCTAGAGGACGGAACCCCAGGTTATGCAATCAGTTATACATCAACCTTTGATAGCGGCAGAAAGTCATTTCAAGAACGAGGTCAAGTTCAAAGTCTGGTTGGCATGAGTACATATCGTTTTTACGATGACAAATTAAATATTCATATTAATCTTGGCCTCAGAACTGACAAGGAAAGAGATCAAGTGTCTCAAACAAGAGCGCTTTGGGGTCTAGGTTTTGATGTTGAAACTTTTTCTTCTAAAACAAGATTTGTTGCAGAAGTGTTTTCAGGAGATCCTTTATCATTAAACGCGCCACGTTATGCAACACAGCTTGGCATGAGATATTTGAAAAGTGACTATATGCAGATGGATTTTATAGTGGGTGCAGAGCCAATACTTGATGATAGACTCAATCGAACCGGCAGTTATGCCACCACAGTTCAATTTGGCTTGAGGTTATTGTTTGATGCTTTTACTAGGGATGGAAAACCTGGGAATCCTAATGGGGCCAAAGGTATTTTTTAGTTAATTTGAAATATGAATTTTAGCAAGTATTGCTGGACTATAATTTTCCCCAAGTGTTCCGTTACGAAACGCTTCAATACCAAAACACCATCTGTCGATGAAAAATGACCTCCGAACGGATCCAGATCAAGCCAGTAAAGTCGCTGCGTATATCACGGAAAAAATGGCGTAGAATTAACGCAATAAAAATACTGTTTATTTACAGTCACTTAGAGCTTTGAAAATCCGCGTGTCGGCGGTTCGATTCCGCCCCCAGCCACCAATAAATATAATAAAAAAGCCACCTTATGGTGGCTTTTTTATGCTGCAGTTAGAACCCTGTAATTTTGGGGGCCCCACATTT
>JACCDV011228677.1_pt1 | contig 15990 bp, 18 predicted proteins | sample 7446131 | NCBI WGS metagenome assembly JACCDV01 (sample SAMN15323448, study PRJNA562643) | freshwater metagenome | isolation source: river surface water | place: USA:Blue River Watershed | collected 2017-08-17 | reverse complement strand
ATAGATAGCGTTCTCAAGAAGTGCCTTGTATCCCTTGCGTGCAGCCAAAAGCTTTGCACCCTCGCGCGTAAGGCCTCCAGGGTAACCAGAGTAGCGCAAGTACACTTTCGTATTCATCTTTGTTTCAGCGATTTCGAGCTTTGAAGCATTAGCGATCTCCACCTTTGGAGAGATGATCTTGTGCTTCACAAAGTGAGCCGATTTCTTGCCGAGCAGAACAGAAGCCGCTTCGGACGCAACACGTCCAAGCTTCTTTCCTTTAGCGTCAATTGAGTAGGTGTCTTTGTTCATATGTTTATACGAAAGCGATGACTGCTTCTGTGCGACCAGTAGCACCGATCTTTGCCATCTTCACCACGCGGGTGTAGCCTCCTGTGCGTCCTTTATAGCGCGGACCGAGCTCTTTGAAAAGCTTTGCAACTACGTCAGCGTCATTGCCCACACGTGCGGCAACGAGGCGTCTGTTGTGAACAGAGTCTTCCTTTGAGCGCGTTACAAGCGGCTCGACGTATGGTCGAAGCGCCTTAGCTTTAGCCTCAGTCGTCTGAATTCGCTCATGCAAGATGAGTGATCGTGCGAGGGATCGCATCAACGCGCGGCGCTGATCCGTTTCTCGTCCAAACTTAGGTGATGTCTTTCGTCGATGCTTCATGGCGAATTCGTAAGGCTAATAATTGTTAGTCGCGCAAATTGAGATTGAATGAGCTCAAGATCTTGCGAATTTCTTGTAGACCTTTCTGGCCTAGTCCTTCAAGCGAGAGGATGTCCTCCTCTGTCTTGCGTACAAGACCGCCGATCGTACGAATGTTTGCTGACGCAAGAGCGTTTGATGTTCTCGCAGTCATGTCCAAAGTCTCGATGCGTGTCTTCAATACCTCAGGATCTACAGAAACGCGCTCTTTCTTAAGTTGTGCAATCTTAGGAGTTTCTTCAGTAGTGTCAATCACTTCTTCCTCCTTGAAGCCAACAATTGCCTTCAACTGATGAATCATTGTCTCAATTGACTTCTCAAGCGCCTCGCGTGCTGAAAGAGTGCCATCGGTCTCAATCATGATGCGCAAGCGATTGAAGTCGGTTCGGTCGCCAACTCGCATGTTTTCTACCTCGTAGTTTACGCGGCGAATTGGTGAAAAGATGGCGTCAAGTGAAATGATGCCGATGTCGACACGGTCTTTTTTAATAGTTTCCTTTGGTACGTACCCAAGGCCTCGCTCAACGGTAACCTCCATGGAAAGGGATGCCCCCTTCTCAGTGAGTGTTGCTATTGGTTGCTCAGGGTTAAGCACAGTAACTTGACCTGGCAGTTGGAAGTCACCCGCCGTGACACCTCTCTCCCCCTTTACTTCAAGAGTGAGAAGCTGTGGCTCGTCAGATGAAACTGAGAAGCGAACCTTCTTTAGGTTCAATAGTATAGTAATGACATCCTCAAGGACGCCTGGAATGGTTGAAAATTCATGAGGAACACCATCGATCTTTACTCCAGTCACCGCTGCGCCTGGCAGAGATGAAAGAATGATACGTCGAAGACTGTTGCCTAATGTGTGACCGTAGCCTGGGTACAGGCCATCGATCTCATATGATCCGGTAAACTCCTCTTCGGAGACAATGCGCGGCTTTGAAGGTAGCGAAATGATGTATTCCATAACTCAATCGTATTACACCAGAATTAATAAATGACGACAGAAACTAGCGACTGTAGAATTCAAACACCGCTGCGAGATTCGCATTAATGTCTGTTGCTGCAGCCGTTGGAGTTCCAGTTCGTTTGCCTTCGAACTTCTTGCTTTCAAAGGCAAGCCACTGAGGTACTCGGTACTCCTTATGCTTTTCTTCTAATGCCTGGAACAACACACTACCGCGACTGCCTTCACGGATACCGATCACATCCCCTACGTGTGTAAGGTGTGCAGGTGACGTAACGCGCTTGCCGTTAAGTGTGATGTGGCCGTGTGCTACCAATTGGCGCGCTGCACGGCGTGTGCTCGTCAAACCAAGACGATACACAACATTGTCGAGTCGTCCTTCGAGCTTCCCGAGCAAAGACTCAACGATATTGCCTCCTGCCTCACTGGACTCCTTTGCGTAGCGCTTCAACTGTGTCTCTGTAATGCCGTATGCGAAACGCGCCTTCTGCTTCTCGATCAATTGCTTGCGGTAGTCACTACCTCCACGCGACATGAACTTGCCTGCTTTTTGAGAGCGAGCCTCGGACACTAGAAACTTCTGTGTTTGACACTTTTCAAACACAGCACTGCCGAGTCTTTTGCAAATTTTGTATTGTGGTCCGAGTTTCATATAGCTTTATACGCGTCGTGGCTTACGTGGACGTGGTCCGTTATGAGGCACAGGGGTAATATCTGTAATTCGTGTAATCGTTATACCTTTTGATGCGAAGCCGCGTAGAGATGACTCGCGTCCGGCTCCAACACCCTTAATGATTGCTTCGGCCTCCTTAAGTCCGAGAGTTGCTGCTTTCTCACCGATAAGCTCTCCCACTTTCGCAGCAGCAAACGGTGTAGACTTACGTGCTCCAGAAAAACCAATAGTGCCCGATGAAGACCACATAATAGTGTTGCCGCCAACATCAGACAAGGTCAACTTTGTATTGTTGTATGTTGCTTCTACATGCAACACGCCCTTATCGAGCTTTCGCTTAGGTGATCGAGCAAGTGCGCGAGCCTTTAGACCTGCGTCTCCGCCACTGCCACCCTCTTTCTTAACAATTCGTTTCTTACCCATATAATTTTATGTCTTTTCTAGTTTACGACGACCGCTACCCATAGTCTTACGCACGTTGCCTCGCACAGTACGAGAGTTAGTCTTTGTGCGCTGACCACGAAGTGGTAGGTGCTTGGCGTGTCGGCTGCCGCGGTATGAACCGATATCCTTAAGTCTCTTAATGTTGCCTCCGATCTCGCGTCGAAGCTCACCTTCTAGTGTAAAGCCTTCAACAATCTTACGAATGGCTGTCTCCTCTGCCTCTACAAGCTCTTTTGTCCTCTTCGTGAATGGAATGTTTGCTTCGCGCAAAATGTTCTGAGCACGAGAGCGACCAATGCCATAGACCTCAGTGAGTGCTATGTCTATGTGCTTATTATCTGGCAATGTAATACCGAGTATACGCATGAAATTATTAACCTTGACGCTGCTTATGGCGAGGGTTCGAACACAAAATATAAACTCGACCTTTACGTCGGCTCACTTTGCATTGCGGACATCGCGCTTTGATTGAAGCCTTAACTTTCATAATGGAAATGATAATCCTTGTTTAGAGTCTTCGTACAATGCGACCCTTGCCCCCGTAAGGATCAAGTTCCACTGTGACTTTGTCACCTACTAAGATTTTGATGCGGTTGAGGCGCATTTTACCTGCTAGATAAGCAAGGATCAATGAGCCGTCCTCAAGAACCACCCTAAAGAGGGTGTTAGGAAGTGTCTCTTCGACAACTCCAACAACTGCCTGTCTATCATTATGTAGAGCCATCCGAGACAACGAAAAGTTCCCAAAAAAGGAATGCCTGAATACTAGCAAAATAGTGCATGGATCGTCAAGCTACTGCGCAATGGGTGCGCCAATCTCGACCACTATTTTAGTTGGATCCTTCGGGAAAGAACCACCCCATGCAGGTGTCATAACGACCTCAGCCTGATCAACGGCCGGAAATCCCTTCATAACCGTCTCCAATGCCTCTTTATCCTTGCCTACAAGCTCAGATTTGATGGTTTCTACGGGTATTGTCCATAGGAGCTTCGCAGTACCCGCAACGCTAAAGGTGAGCGTGCTCTCGAGCCATGGAGACGTCGTCTTCTCTGCAAAGGATACAGCTAGTGCATCTATACCCTCGAGAACTACATCCTCGTTTGTAAAATTAGGCACCAGTGCCTTGGCCACCGCCTTTGCAAAGCCAGACTTTGGAAGAAGGATTGCATACGCAGTGCCTTTCTCCCTTAGCTCTGCTCCACCCTCAACTGAAGCATTAGGTTCACTTGTATAGCTGGTGTAAATGAGCGAGTCCAATGCAATATACCCATCGGGTACATTTTGCTTTGCTGCTTCCTTGAGTTGAGTATCCAGCGCCTCGCGCATTTCTTTACGATTTTTATCCTCTGAGGCCTTGTCCACTGTTGGCTTTTTGCCTTGGAAGCCCCCTGTCATTGGTGCTGTCGACTTTGCGTAGACTTGTGCGAACTTGACCTTGTCATCCTTGAGTCCCGGCAATGTGAAGTCTGATGGACCGATGTTGTACTTCTCACCCGCTTCGTCTGCTACAACTTCGATTTCGACCGATCCAGGGACATCTTTGCCGTCCTTTATGGTCTTGCCAGGAACGGTGACATTCTTAGGAGATCTAAACCAAAGCCCATCCGCTGTTGAAAAGCGGGTGCGGACAATCAGCTGTTGAGGCGTACTCGCCATGTTGTATACAGTGAGTTTGCCCTTTGCTGTTTCCTGTACATCCGCCGTCCCCGTTGCTGGCACTGTGCGCGTGCCCACCTTCTCGGTTGATGCCACTGTGTAGGACAACAACGTCCCATCACCATCTTTCTGACCTGGAATAGTTATGGAAGCCTCTTTGGCGGTGTATGCACGTGGCGCAAGCTTTACTGTTGCCTTCTCATATACGGCTGAAAGCCCAAAAATGGCGCCTCCGGCTGCTAGAACTAGTACAATTGCGGCCACTATGAAAATAGGAAATCCACCCTTCTTACGAGGTTTCATCTCGGGCATAGAGCTCGCCTGCTCTACAGCAGGTCGCGACGGCCTGCGTCGTGCGGGTGGCATGATGTCTTGGAGGCTTCTTTTTTGCTCTGGGTCCATGGGGTATTAGTTAGCTATCAATAGACAATATACTTTAGCACAATAGGTATGGCTATTTGTCTCTATTTTCCACACAGCGTCACACCATCGGCTTAGGAGCGACTGTGATGGCCTTTTTGTTAGCGCTGGTTACGAGTTGCTTTGTTAAAAAAAAGGGCCAAAATCGTAAGAAAAACATCGAATCGGGCGCCGTTTTCCATAGTGATATGGGACTGAAATACTGCTTCCGTTAGAGGGGTTATGACTTTGGGTTTCAAGAATACACCCTCCTTCCCTTCGTAGGATGACAAGACTTCGGTAAACCAGGGCAGCACGTCGGGGTTGCCGGTGACAAACAACGTATGAGGTATGGCAACACGCTCGCCGAGTGCTGTTAGGGCATCGGTGTATTGCTTAAGCCATTCATCCTTAGCCTTGTTGGCCGATTTCGAGCTATCCTTCTGCAGCAGCTTTGCTCTGACTTCTATTGGGCCGGCATCTTCACCGAGGCAACGCAGGACGCTGTAGCGTCCACAGGGAAAAGAAGCCGATTCCGTGAGTACTCCATCTTTTATGAGCGATACATCCGAGACTTCCCCATCGACATCTACAAGTAAAAAAGAGTGTTCTGCTGGGTAGAAATCACGAACCACGGTATATGCTGTAAGCGCAAATGAATGTGGGTGTAGTGTGTATGAGTGAAAAGCAGTATCAACGGTTTTAAATAAGCGGTCATATAGCGCGGATGATACGAGCGAAATGAGCATAGATAACCGCATATCCTGAGCTTTTTTGTGCAGGGGATCTATCACCGAGTATCCATTGAGTGTTATGTCTATAAGTTGCTGCTCTAGAACGACAGCATCGTTACCAATGTGTTCGTACTTCCCTGCTTCGATATCTTTTTCGAAGGCGGCACGTGCTTCGTCTACAATGGAATTGATAAGGGTCGACGTTACCGTAAATGGCTCCTCCTTTGTGTATCGCAGCACAATCGTTTTGGAGACATACCATGTTGAAGACAGTATGATACCGATTTTTTTAATACGTGGCGCTCGGCCATGTGTATGTGAGTAGGTTTGCACGCCCTCTTGTGCAGTTTTCTTTAATACTGATTCTAGTACTGCAAATGTGCTCGCGCTAAAGCGCGTGAAGTCCATAGACTCTTGAAACGGCAAGATCTCTCGTGTTGTGTAGTGGACCGTCGGCGTGTCGGCTCCGACTGTCACAAGCGCCGCGCCGATACTGGCACTGCCAATATGCACAAGTAATACGGGCTCCTGATGGGATGTGCCAATACCAAAAACCATTATGTATCCAGTATACGTGTCTTGTTGTCTTACTGCCTACAACACTCTCCACAACTTACTGCAGAACGGCTTTGATGCGACGAATACCCTGAGCAACGGCCTCTTCTTTCTGTATGACAAATGTACCGAGGTCACCTGTATTGTTGACATGGGGTCCGCCACAAAACTCAAGGCTGTAATCGCCTATTGCGTACACACGAACCACATCACCATATTTCTCTTCAAAGAGACCAATGGCGCCTCTTTTTTCAGCTTCAGCGAGAGGAAGGTCCTCATACGTCACTGGCAATGCTTTCTGTATCTGACTGTTGACCACTTCAGTTACGCGCTTTTTTTCGTCGTCGGTCATCTTTCGTTCGAATGAGAAATCGAAGCGCAAACGCTCAGGGGTTATGTTGCTGCCTTTTTGGGCAACCGTCGGACCAAGTACATCGCGCAATGCTTTGTGGAGCAAATGAGTCGCGGTGTGATACTTCACCGACATGTCGGAATGGTCAGCGAGACCGCCTTTAAACTTTTGTTCCGCACCCTGTCTCGAGGTGTCTTGGTGCTTCTTCATGGCGTCATGAAACCCTTGCACATCAATCAAAATGCCTCGCTCCTTAGCGAGCTCCTCAGTCATTTCTACAGGAAAACCATACGTAGAAAACAAAATGAAGGCATCCTCACCGGATAGGCCAACTCCCGCTTGTCGTTCAAACATGCGCATGCCGTCGCGTAGTGTTTTTCTAAAGCGCTCCTCCTCGTCGGTGAAAATGGCTGCGATCTGCTCATGCTTCTCGAGCTCAGTATACTCTGCTGCATACATAGTGCAGACAATCTTCGATACATCTGCCAGTCGTAGGGTTCCTGTAATACCTAGCGCATCCATGTGCCGAATGGTCCGACGGATAAGTCGTCTGAGTACATAGCCTTGATCAGTGTTGCCGGGGACGGTGCCGTCCGCTGCGATAAAAGTAGCGGCTCGAACATGGTCAGCCACAATACGAAATGATTTCACCTTTTCACTATCGCTATACGTTGCAGTCGATGCATTTTCTAGTGCTTGAATAAGCGGATACAGCGAATCGATTTTGAATACGTCTGAGGTCCCTTGTGCTGCGGCCGTTATGCGCTCCAAGCCGCCGCCGAAATCGACGTTGCTCTTTGGGAGTTTCTCGAAGGCACCTGACGCAGTCTTCTTATACTCCATAAAGACTGAGTTGCCGATTTCAAGGAATCTGCCGCAGTCGCAGTTGGGATGACAGTACGCGCCGTACGCAGTGTTGTGTGGAACGTCAGTAAATTCATAGAAGACTTCCGAATCCGGTCCACCCGGCTCACCTGCGGGCATGAGCGCTGGCACGCCGGAGCGACTCCACCAATTTTTCTTCGCTTCATAGTAAAAAATACGTCCACCACCCATCCCTATTTCACCTCCGCGCGCTTCGGTGCCAATGTGAACTGTCGTGGCTTCAATACCTTTGCTGCGAAAAAGCTCAGACCAGACAGCCGCAGCTTCCGTGTCACGAGGTATCTGTAACGAGTCATCACCTTCGTACACTGTGACGTACAGTCGTTCTGGATCAAGACCCACCTCGTCCGTTAAAAATTGGAAAAACCAAGTGAGTTGCTCACGTTTAAAGTAGTCACCCAGTGACCAATTACCTAGCATCTCAAAAAAAGTGGTATGGCGATTGTCGCCAATTTCTTCGATATCCCCTGCTCGAAAGCATTTCTGCGCGTCGACAAGGCGCGCGCCCTTAGGGTGCACCTCTCCAAGCAAGTACGGTACGAGTGGTTGCATGCCAGACGATGTAAAGAGCGTGGTCGGGTCGTTCTCAGGTGTAATACGTGCAGATGGAATGCGAGCGTGATTTCGCTCCGAATAAAATCGTAGGTACTTTTCTCGAATTTGATTTGAGGTGAATGCCATACGGTGAAAATTACAGCGGTTTTGCCTTTGCGTTAATTGACCCAGCAGCGATGGTGGATATGCGGTCTAAGTGCACGTGGGCAGCAATCGCACGTCGCACGGAGTCAGTATCTATTGCCTCTATCGTTTCAATATACTCATCCACATGAGCCAGGGGCTTGCCTTCGTCTACAAGTCGAAGCATGCGTGTTGCCATGCCGCGAGTAGTGCCAAGTGATAGTACATATGAACCAATGAGCTCCGTCTTCTTGGTGGCAATGCGCTCATCGGTGAGGACGTTGCTCATAAATGCAGCCAGTTCAGCATGTATAGTTGCCATTCCCTTTGTGTAGAGCGATGGTGCAAACTGAGATCTGATGTACCAGTTCCCCTGATCGTGCTCACCAAAGCCAGAGAGGCCCGCGTGTATATGATACGTCAGACCATCACGCACACGAACCGTTTTCATAAGGTGTGATGTAAAGCCACCGCCACCCAAGACTTCAATGCCGAGCATGAAGGGATAGTAGTCGTCATGATCACGGGTAAACGGTACTTCGTGTCCCATATAAACATCGACAGACATCTTGTCTGCAACGGTAACAATCTCTGTGCGCCCTTTTGACTTCGGTACTGCAGGACGCGCAGGAGCCACTATAGAGCGCTCAGGAAGCGCAAGTAGTGCTTTGGTGAGTACACCGTGAGTGCGATCGTGCTCTATGTCGCCAACGGCAACTACATGCATGTCACTACGGCCATAGTACGCTCGGTGAAATTCAATGATGTCGCGACGAGTGATTGACTTGATAGCCTTTTGGCGCTCCTCGATAGATAGCAAGTAGTTTGGGTGATTTTTCGGATAGAGTACTGCTGAAAGGCGCTGCTGGGCTCTCACGGCCGTCTCACTTTTATCTTCTTCACACTGTGCAAGCATTTGTTCTCGCACAAGATCGATTTCTTTTTGAGCAAATGTGGAGGACTTGAGCTGTTCAGCAACAAGACTAATCAGTGTAGCGAGATCCTTATTCAAACAACGAATACTACCAACGACTCGATTGCCTCGAGCATAGAAATGCACATGCGCACCCAAGGACTCTATGCGCTCCCGCAGCGCATTCTTTGAGAGGCGCTTGGTGCCAGCGTCCAGCAAAGACGCGGTCATGTCAGCCAAAAGCGGTTGGTTGTGCGGTGTAAAAGTGTCGCCGGCTAAAAAGCTCAGCAATACAGTTACCACCCCGTCCGTCGTCATGCGGTAGGTGTGGATACTGAGCCCAGGTGCAGGGGTGGCGCTTTGTATGTCTTTGTGCAATTGAGTGTGCATCATGAGTGCTTAGTGGCTGTGCCTATAAAATGACATACCGTGGACATGTCTTCGACGCAATATTTAGCCACAACTCGTTTGACGTCTGCTACCGACACGTCACGTATTGCCTGTATGTGTGTCTCAAATAGCGACCAGTCGCCAATTGCGAGCCACTCATTGAGCGCTGCCAAAGTTGCATAGTGACCGTCTCGGCGCGATGCATGTGCAGCTTCAATGCGCTGCTTCACGCGCTTGAGTTCCGCTGTAGTCGGCCCCTTTTTAGCCAATTGTTGCAGTAGTCCCACGATACTACGTTCAATCTCTGCGTGCTTAGCCTTTGGAGTCAGTGTGGCGAAGACTGTAAACAGAGACGGATCCTTTAATACAAAGTTGTATGCGCTCACATCAGTGGCTAGGTTTTTCTCGACCAGCATAGTGTGGAGTCGACTCGACTTGCCGTCTGACAGGATCGCACTGATAACATCGAGCACTGCTGTGTCAGGGTGACGGCCTTCTGGTATCTTATATGCAATTGCAACCATATTTTGCGTAGATGCACGCTTAACAACAGATCGCCTCTGACCCTCCTGAGCAGGCTCAGCAGTATAGGGCTCCGGAAACTGATGCGGTGCCTTGTCGTGCCTTCCAAAATGCTTTGACACCAATTGCAGCGCTTCCTCTTGGTCTATGTCACCAACCACTGTTACGGTTGCGTTATTTGGCCAGTAGTACTGATCATAAAACCACTTGAGTCTCTCTATGGAGACGTTCTCGATGTCCGAGCGCCATCCGATCGTGTCGTGATGGTATGGGTGAGCCTGATACGCAAGTGCGAACAACTGCTTAAAAACAGGATCTGCTGGCTTGTTCTCATTGCGCTCGAATTCGTTACGCACAACAGTGAGCTCGGTGTTGCGATGTTCGTCCAACAGCCAGGCATGACGCATGCGATCAGCCTCTGCAGCGATGGCGAGTTCTGCGTGGTCACGGGTGATAACTTCGTAGTAATTAGTTCTATCAAACCATGTCGTGGCATTCATTAGGGCGCCTCGCTCCCCCAGTGCGACATCGATCGAATTTCCTAACTTTTCATTGAACTGATCAGAACCCTTGAAGAGTAAGTGCTCTAAAAAGTGGGTGGCGCCTGTATAGCCGATGGTTTCGTTGCGCGAACCGACGTGATAGGTCACCATCACGCCAACGAGAGGCGTGGCATGGTCGGGACGAACAAGAACACGAAGTCCATTCTTGGTCAACGTAAACTCACTTATGTCTCCAACCGTACGCACATACTCATAGCCAGTTGGACTACTGACTTTTTTTGTGTCTTTGTTTGTTGTGGCATTTCTCATGAAAATCCACTCTACCATGAAGCGCTTCGGTCAAAAAATTACGACAATTGAAACATACTTTGCTCCTTATCGAGTAGTACTTTAAACGCTGCACTAGCTTCAGGGGGTAATTTTGGCGCAGCTATACGGTAGACCGAGGTGTGATACCAGTGATACTCGGCAGGTGTGTGTGACCACCGATCAAAAATCTGTGTACCTGCCTCTGTCGCGAGAGCAAGACGCGAAGCTATGTTGTGCATCTTATCAGCAGACGCAACGAGCACTGCAAGTGCGGGAGCCTGTGAGAGTTGTTGAATATAGCCTTGCTTACTTTCTGTCCAGTTTGGGATTTTGTGCTCTGTGACCGCTTCCACATACGCCAACACAGTCTCCCCGAATCGCTCTCGAATGTCAGAGCTAGTCGCTGAAGTGTCTTCAAGGGAGTCATGGAGTAATGCCGCAATGATGGCGTCTTCATCCTGGGTGTATGAAGAAACAATCACAGCAACCGAAAAGAGATGCGAGATGTATGGCAGCTTCTCCGTATCAACTCGACTCTGTCCGTCATGCATCTTCGTGGCATAGCGTATAGCTGCTTCAATGCGCGGTGTGTGGTTCATACTGTGGTGAGTTTTGCTATGTCAGTAAATAGGGTTTTGCGGAGACTTCCATTGTATAACGCTGCAGCGGGATGATACAGAACAAGGATCTGCATGGGGCCATACGGCGCCTGACACCTATGTATGCTGCCATGCAGTTCCGAAATTGAACCCGTGCTGTCTATGTGGAAATGCTCAAATATGAACCGCATAGCAAATCGTCCAAGCGTCACAATGACCGCGGGCCGTATGGCCTCTATTTCTTCCGCAAGAAAGGGGGCATACAACGCTAACTCTTCCGATGTTGGGTCGCGATTCTCAGGGGGACGGTCCTTCACAATATTCGTGATGTACACGTCAGATCTGTCGACATCAATTGAAGAAAGAAGTGCATACAGCATCGACCCTGCTGCGCCGCAAAAAGGAGTACCTGTTTCCGCCTCACGCTTTCCTGGAGCTTCTCCAATGAACATGATACGTGCGTGTGGATTACCTTGGCCCATTACTGGCAGATAACCCTGCAGAATGCGAGCGGCATATAGCGGCGAAGCAGTGAGCCCCACAATGCGCTCTTCTATGTTACGTAACGTCTCCAGCGTGTTCATGGTGTTGTATGAGAAACCGGGTCGCTGCGACCCGGTTTCAGTTCATGTGTATTGAATTTTTTTACTGATTTTCTCAAACACCTTCAAAAAGGTGCTGACAGCGTGGGTATACATGCTGACCTTTGAGATTTCAGAAAACTGATCTCGTACGATACCACAGGACAGTTGGTCACTGATATCGTAACAAGAATGCAGTGTGTGCGTCTTTCCGTCACTGCTGTCTGATTTGGTCAGCACCATAAAGATGTCTATGGAGCCGTCGATACCCTTATCTGACAGTATCAGCCAACCCTTGGTCGGACTGTAGAGTTCAATGCTGAGAACAGGAGCATCAAGGCCTTCCGCTGGGCGCTCGAGGCGGATCACGAGATCCGTTTCTTCGCCCTCTGATTCGCCTTGTAGTCGAAGCTCAGTGACACATGCATTCATTTTACAGATTGCAGGTCGCACTTTTTGAAACTCTTTGGCGAAATGCTGTACGAGCTCTGCGTCTGCTGCAATGCCGACATTGTTGCCAATGGCGGGCCCAGCATGCGTGAGTGATGTGAACATCGCAACAAACATGTAGAAGGCAACGGCAGTTATACGCATAGTCTCCTCCTTTTGTGCGTCTTTCTTAAGACTACTCTCGCACGTGCTGTTGTCAAAACCTTATTAACAGATTGCTACCCTGCTTTGATACGGTATTGACTAGCGTAAAAAACCCTCAGCGTGCAGTAAAGCTCTTTTGTTTGCTACACCGCGATTGTATCCTCCGATGCCGCACTTACTGACAACGCGATGGCACGGAATGGTAGGATCAAAATTCGTTTTCATGATCGCACCAACACCTCGAGCCGCCTTGCTGTTGCCAGCCAAGCGAGCCACTTCTCCGTATGTCAGCGCATCTCCCTCTTTAATGTTGCGAACGATAGCAAGCACTCGCTCTCTAAAGGACGATGCGTCACCCAGTTTTCTTTTTCTTTGCATTCGATTTGTGTCGCTCGAGTAACGCCTTACCAGCCACTTCTCGATAACTGCAGTAGTTGCAGCGAGCTCCAGCCGAGGGAATCTCCTCACTCATAAGTGTCTCTTTGAGACGTACTAAGGTGTCTGGAATCCATGCGTCACTCCCCTCATATGGGATAAGTGTCATGTCAAACGCGAGTTTTCCATTAAAGCCCGGTTCGTCAGATCTTCCGTTCACGTAGACAAAGTATGCCTTTGGGTACACGGTAAAACCATTTTGCCGAAATAGCCATTGATATATCTCAAGTTGTCGCTTATAGCCATCATACAAGTCATTTTCGGTGCTAGGCCCCACCTTTTTACTGGTTGCTTTGTAGTCAACAACAACTATCTCTCCCTTATCGTTTGTCCATGCGTCGTCAATACCGCCGCGCACATACAAGTTCGTTGGTTGGTGCAAGTGGCCAATACCTCTTTTGAGTGCGTCGCGCCACTCATCCATACGATCGTCCTTGAGGGGTACAAACGAGAGATTGTGCTCTTTCACGAGGGGATGCACCGTGCCACTTTCGCGGTACACATCAAACTCCCTCTTTAATAGCTCATCGACTGCATTGTTGAGTGTGAATGCGGGAAAATCTGGTCTCTTTATACTGTATCGCGCATCGAGATACATGCAGCGAGGACACTCCACAAACAAGTCGACTTTAGAACGACTAACTGTGTACGGCTCAGGATCCTTTGGATCAAAAGTGCGTTTAAATTTTCGTGTGAAAGCGGCCATATTAGTTGATGGCACAAAGTGCCTTACTCTCAGCAAATGCTGCATCTACGCGGTTCTTGTGAATGCCGGCACGAAGCATAAGCTCAGGATCTTTCGCGATAGTGCTGCACAAAGGAGTAGCTGAATCCATGAGTAATCGCTTCTCCTCTTGATTAAGAGTCGTCAGTACTGTCACTGGGTACACCTTGGTCTCCTGTATGAGATCTTGCAGGTTGCCTTTTTCGGGATAGCTCCAGCTAATGAGATCCAACCCAACGCACGTCGCATAGTCAATTGCATTATGCGTAAACTTGGTGTTTGTGATAAGCAGTGGTCGAGTGATGCGAGACCCTGGGGCCTGCTGCAAATCTTGGAAACGTGCGTGTACATAGAGTGCAACTTTCGTATCAGTCTTGAAGCCCGCCTGATTATGAAACTTGAGCTCAGCCGCAATTGTCTCGCCTTGCTTTTCTGCTATAAGATCCACTTCGTGTTCCACGCACTTACCTTGCATCATGGTGCCTACACGAGTCGTATAGCCGAGAGCGCGAAATAGTTCGCCCATGTAGTCCTCAAACGGAAACCCGGTTGGACCCAGCTCAATGAGTGCGCGCCTCATGGCGTATCGCGCCGCAGGAACATGTTCCCCATCTTTTAGGTATTCAAATGCTTTCGTATATATGGAACTCGTTGTCTCCTCCTCACCAATATCAACCAGTATTCTCTCGATCACTGACTTAACGAGCTCATCGCTTGCACCAGCGCGTCGGAGTGAATGCTCAAGCTTACTTGGTTCAAACTCCTCTGATGTGCCGTCAGCTTTCAGTATGATTGTCATAGGTATCAGTCAGTGCGTGATGATAAACGGCTAACACCCATCCTGTGGATTGGGTGTCACCATGCACAGTATACGGCAGATTAAGTGCTCTGCGTAATGGTTGCTATGTAACCACTTGCAACGAGCAGGTCACCAGAGTATATCGCTGCAATTTGTCCAACTGAAGGTCGATCGCTCGCATCTTTCAATGTTACTACTGCGGTGTCGCCCTCCCTTGTAACGGTCACGGCTTGCAATGGCTGCCTATAGCGATATCGAGCAGTGAGTGACGAGGCATCCGTGTCAGTGATATACCAGCACACTGAACGTAGCGTCATCTGTGTGGTGCCACCACTGTGCTCCGCCGGCGCTACCGTTATGGTATTGCGATGCATATCTTTGGAAGTCACGTATAGCGCTTGGCGATCTGCACCATCAATGTGTACACGAAAACCATGACGCTCACCTATGGTATACAGTGCCGCACCATCGTGCGTACCAATAACGGCACCTGTCCTGTCGAGCACATCGCCTGGCGCATGCGGTAGTGTCTGCTTGAGAAAATCCTTCATGTCGAGGTGCCCAACAAAACACAGACCCTGACTATCTTTCCTATTGTGCGTTGGTAAACCTTTTCGTCTAGCTATTGCTCGCACTTCTGACTTAACGAGATGTCCTATGGGAAACAGGATGCTGCTTAGTGCGCTCTTCGGTACGTGCGCTAGGAAGTACGATTGATCTTTCTCGCCATCGACTGCTGCGCGAATCGCTATCTCGTTTCCTACATTGGCAAGCTGGGCGTAGTGTCCCGTAGCTACATAGTCTGCGTGGATGGACTTTGCAAAATCCAAGAAATGTCCAAATTTTATAAATTCATTACACGCGACATCTGGATTCGGTGTCTCGCCTCGTGCATATGCCTCAAGCATGAGATCAAAGACGCGTGCCTTATATTCAGCACTTAGGTCAACGGTATGAAATGGAATACCCAAATGCGCAGCGACCTGCATTGCGCTTTGTCTGTCGTCTTTCCAGGTGCAGGGCAAAAAGTCCGGTTGCCATGCCTTAATAAAGACTCCAATGACGTCGTAACCAGCATCGATCAGAAGTGCGGCGGCCACGGACGAATCCACACCTCCTGAGAGACCTACAACAACTTTCTTGGCACCTGCTGAGCTCATGCAGACTGTTATAGCACATTGAAAGACGCTGGTGTCTATGGTCTGTGCGCGCTAGTCCAGGTAGAGTGCTCGGTTACGGACATGGCCCTCGAAGTTACGAGCGTAGCGCATCACTCCCTCTCGATCTGTTAAGTAAAAGAAGTATTTGGTCTCAAGCGGTGTAGCCGCTGCTCGAATTGCTTCAATGCCCGGATTTCCGATGGCGCCCGGAGGAAGTCCCTTGTTACGGTACGTGTTGTACGGTGATTCAATGTCTAAATCAGCATATGACGGATGGAAGGTCTTTGTGCCCTTGATATATCCGAAGACGGCGTCCACCTGTAGCGGCATATCTGCATCTATACGGTTCCAAAGAATGCCTGCGATCGTCCTACGCACGTCATATGTTCGAGCTTCCTTCTCAAGCAGAGACGCCATGATTATCAGATCGGCAATAGGCTT
>JACCDV011206355.1_pt1 | contig 15994 bp, 6 predicted proteins | sample 7446131 | NCBI WGS metagenome assembly JACCDV01 (sample SAMN15323448, study PRJNA562643) | freshwater metagenome | isolation source: river surface water | place: USA:Blue River Watershed | collected 2017-08-17 | reverse complement strand
CTGTCCAATATGGCCCAAACAGATGCTAGAAAAAAATTGCAATATGCATCATCTGACCCAGATGATCTCGCAACTACATGGACAGATGTGGGGGATGTTGGTAGCGGTTCGATTTGGAGGTATAGGGATTGTAATGGTGGAAGCTCGGCGTGTGACGACAATACCTCCTTAAGTGCAACTGTTTTAAGTGGGACACCTACTGCAGGTTGGTGGGTGCAAGATAGTGATGCTGCTGGCGGAACTGCTATGGACCATTCAGCTCTTCAATTACGTGAGTTAGAGTTTTCTGTTGAGGCAAATGGTGCGGGTAGTAATACTACATATTATTTCCGTATGTACGATACTGATATTCAAACACCTGTATTTCGTGAACAGGATAATGATGGTGCCAATGATTGTGCTACTGCAACTTGTACATATCCAAGTTTAACTACTGCGACAGTAGCTTCAAATCCTCCCGTGGTTACAACAAACTTTGCTGTTCCCGGAGCAACTACCGCTTTACTCCAAGGTACAAAAATTGGTGGTAATGATGCTACTCAACATGGTTTTGCATGGGGAACGAACTCTGGATTGTCTGGGGGCGATACAGCAACTACCACACTTGGTGCGCTTAATAGTAATAGTTCATTTATAAACAATCTATCCGGACTTACAACCGGACAAACTTATTATTTTCGTGCATATGGAACTAATGCTGATGGGACAGGGTACGGGGTGATAAAAAGTTTTGTAACTGGTAATAACAATGTTACAAGAAAAATGTTGTTGTTCGGTAGTTATAAAATAAAACTTTTAAGTGGCAAGATGATACTTCATCAAAGATAATTATGAAAAAATACATTTTAACAATAATTTTAATAGTTGGAGTGTTGGGAGGGGCTTTTTATCTCTATGGTATTAATCTACAAAGCAAAAATAGTTTGGTCTCAAACCCAATAGTACCCCTTGAGGTTTCTGGTAGGGAAATTCCGAAAGGTTACATGGAGTATATAAATGAGAAATACAATATCTCATTGTTGTATCCAAAAGGCCTAATAGCAACTGAGGTTTTTCAAAATGGAGAAGCGGTTGTTATTACATTTGAGAATGTAAAAGATAAAATTGGATTTCAGATATTTGTAGTGCCATATAACAATTCACAAATAACTCCAGAAAGATTCAAGATGGATATGCCTTCAGGTGTTCAAAAGGATTTAGTAGACATAACCATAGATGGTGTTTTGGGGGCTTCTTTTTATGGTTTTGATGAAGTGTTGGGTGACACCAAAGAAATATGGTTTATAAAAGACGGATTATTATACGAAGTCTCTACTGTTAAAGGTCTTGAGTCGTGGTTAGGTGGGGTAATGGATAGTTGGAGGTTCTTAAAAAATAAATAAATATATGAATAGAATAAGATTAAACATATTGGGGATGATGATGATTGGACTGCTATTATTTTTTGTTGGGTCTTCAGTGTATTTATTTTTTAAATACAAAAGCACAACTAATAAGACGGAAGTTCCAGAGACGTCTGAACCTCTAACATTGACACAGAAAGTTTCTAAACTTGTAATTTTACCTAACGGAGAAGAACCAAGAATAATTACAGTGGCAAGTATTGAGGAGATTAAAAATGAACCATTCTTTAAAAATGCCCAAGTAGGAGATAGTGTTTTGGTATACATAAATGCCAAAAAGGCATATTTATATAGAGAATCAGAAAACAGAGTGGTAGATATCGCCCCGATCATTGTAAATACTGAGCCGGTCGCTTCAACTACTGAAACAGTAAAAGATAATTAAAAAATTTATGAAAATAGAAAATTCAATAAAGTTTTTAATAGAAGTACACAATAAAATAAGATTTTTGGCTGTAACTTTATTTGTGGTTTTTGTGTTTCTATTCCCTCTATTGAAAGTTTCTGCAGCAGTAATAACTTGGGATAGGGGGGGTGGTAATGACAACTGGAGTACTTGTGCTAACTGGAGTGGGGATACATGTCCAGGGTCATCGGATATTGCAACTTTTGATAGCACCTCAAATACTAGTTCAAATGTTGATGCTAGTTTTGCTGGTACAGTGCAGGGTATAAATATTACAACAGGGTACACAAGTACTATTACTTTGCAAAGAAACTTAACGGTTGGAGCTTCTGACTATACTCAGTCAACAGGAACATTTGATATGTCCTCTTTCACTCTGTCATTAATAGGTGCTTCTGATTTTGTAACAACAGGTGGAACATTTAACGAAGGAACAGGAACTCTTCAGGTAGGAAATGGTTCTGACGGTGCATCTCATGTAATAAATGTTTCTTCAACTGAAACTTTTTACAACTTAATTGCCAATATACATCCAGGTGGCAATTTAAATCTTTCCTCTGATACTATAGTTGTCAGTAATACTTTTACCCACACTGATGGAATAATTAACAGCGGAACTATTAATTGGCAAGGAGCGACTGCGTCTCAAGGGTCTCTATCGGATGGAGGTACGGCAGTATTAAACTTTGATGGAGCAGGTGCACAGACTTACACAATGAATGGTGGAGAAGGGGTAGTTCTCACCTTTGATTCAGCGGCGGATGCAAGTGATACATTTGTATTAACAACAAACTCTGCACTTCGTGGATTAAATATTACATCTGGTTTTTCTGGAACAGTTTCTCCTACATACAGTGGTTTTAATTTAACAATCAATGGTGGGCACTTTCAGCTTGGTGCAGGAACATTTGTGGCACCAAGTGGAATATTGTATATGAAGGGAGAGTACTTTGCTGGTGGTCAGGCAGATTTCATTATTACTGGTGGAACGTTTGATGCAAACAATGGAACTGTTAGTTTTGGTAATGGTACTGGTACAAATGTTAATAATGTTGTTAATGTTTCATCGACTGTTACTTTTTATAATATGACAGTTAATACTCACCCAGGTGCTTATCTAGATCTCTCTGCTGATACTGTAATTATCGCCAACACTTTTACACACAGTGATGGTGCTATTAACAACGGAACTGTAAATTGGCAGGGAACAACAGGAACGCAAGGTTCAGGATCAGATGGAGGTACGGCAGTATTAAACTTTGATGGAGCAGGTGCACAGACTTACACAATGAATGGTGGAACAGGGTCATTATTAACCTTTAACTCAGCAGAAGATGCTAGTGATACGTTCGTACTTACCGCAAATTCTGGTTTGTATGGACTCAACATCACTTCAGGATTTTCAGGAACGATTTCTCCTACATACAGCGGGTATAGTCTGACAATTAATGCGGGGGATTTTCAGCTTGGGGGTGGAACGTTTAATGCACCACCAAGTATGATATTCCTTGGGAATTCAGATTTTCTAGTTACAGGAGGAACTTATAACGAAGGTACTGGTACTGTTCAGTTTGGTAATGGTGGGAATTTTAATAACCACACTATTAATGTTCTAACATCAGAAACATTTTATAATTTTACTCTTTACGAATGGGATGGTTACTCGGTGGATCTTTCCGGGGATTCTATCGTAGTAGCAAACACATACACTCAAACGAGGGGTAATATGAATAATGGAACCATAAACTGGCAAGGAGCAGCAGCAACAATTGGTGCCGCTTCAAATGGGGGAACAGCAATACTAAATTATGATTCAGCTTCTGCTCAAACACTGACAGTAAATGGTGGGATAGGTCCTTTGCTGACACTGAATTCATCTGATGATGCTTCGGACTCACTAGTGCTTACTGCAAATTCTACTTTCTACGGTATAAATATTACATCTGGTTTTTCTGGAACATTTTCTCCAACATACAATGGCTATGGAATTACCCTTGGTTTCGGAGACTTTAATATGGGAGGGGGAACATTCAACGCTCCACCATACTTAAAACTTGTTAGTGGTTATCCTGCGGGTACAGATTTTACTATTACGGGAGGAACGTTTAATGGAAATAGTACCACTCTCATGATTGGAGACAACGCCACAGGAGGCACAAATACTATTAATGTCGTTTCAGCTTTAACAGTAAACAGCTTAGTAATAAATCCACATCCAATATATGCTATAAATCTCTCCGGCGACACATTAGTTGTTTTAGATACTTACACTCAAACTAATGGATTTGCAGATAACGGAACTATAAATTGGCAGGGTACGACCGGAACTATTGCTTCTGGCGCAGCAGGAGGAACGGCTGTATTGAATTTTGATACAGCTAGTGCACAAACAATGACTATTAATGGAGGCACAGGTCCAGTTCTGACTTATGATTCAGCGGACGACGCTAGTGATACGTTCGTACTTACCGCAAATTCTGGTTTGTATGGACTCAACATCACTTCAGGATTTTCGGGAACAGTTTCTCCTACATATAATGGCTATGATTTAACTACTGGTAATGGACATTTTCAGCTTGGCGCAGGAACATTCAATGCTCCATCTGGTAGTTTAAAAATAAGAGATCTAGGCAACTTTACAATTACAGGTGGAACATTTAATGCTGGAACTGGAACTGTTCAATCTGGAGGCGGTGTAGGTGACTCCGGTGCACATACCTTTAACGTTCCAACAAGTGTAAATTTTTATAATTTTATTGTTAACAATTACAACACATACGCAGCAAACCTTTCGGGTGATACTTTTATTGTTGCAAACAATTTTACTCAAACTGACGGGGCGATAAATAGTGGAACTGTGGATGTTCGTGGAAATGTTTCTGTTGGGACATTGGCGGATGGAGGGAGTGCAATACTAAAGTTTAGTGGTGGGGCGAATCAAACTTACACAGATTTAGGAGGAAATGAAGTGGATGGAGATGTATATGTAGATAAAACAAATGGAATAGTAACATTGGCATCAAATGCTGACTGGAATGCATCGGGACAAGATTTAATAATAAACAACGGCACTCTTGATCATGGTGCAAGTTACAATATCTCAACCAACGTTGTAAATGTTAATGGGTATGGAAGTACGTGGTTAAACACGGGTACAGGAGATATTACTCTAGCAGGTAACGTTGTAAACAATGGTTACATCGTTTTTGATGGAGGCGGCGGGGGTTGTGGTTCATCAGACTCAATAGCAATAGTATCATCTTCAGGGGGAACCCAAAGAACGTGGTCAGGTAACGGCATTTCACAGATATATGACGTCTCTGTGACTGATATGGCAACAACTTCTGTAACAGCTTATAGTAGTACAAATACAAGTAATAATACATGGACCTTTTCTTCTTGTTTATCTTCGTTTACACAAAATGATTATAGGTGGTACGACAACGCAGACTCGATTACTCCTGGTAGTGCAACTGCTGCACTTAATACTGCTCCACAAATAGACGGTTCTTTGCCTTTAAGATTAAGAGTAAATAATACAATTGGTACTGCTGACCTACCTACTAACGGAGAAACATTTTTACTGCAATATTCAACAACAACATCTGGACCTTGGCGCGAATTAGTTTCTGATACATGGTGGAATTCAAGTTGGTTGAATAGAAAAGTTATAATGTTAAATGCCAAGGATATTTCTACTGATCTGACAGATTTTCCAGTCTTGATTAAACTTAACTCATCAAATATTGATTATTCTAAAACAAAAAATGCTGGGGAGGATATAAGATTTATTGATTCAGATGGCACTGTACTTAGTTATGAAATAGAACTATGGGATGAAAGTGGTGATTCACTTATATGGGTAAAAATTCCACAACTTAATTCGGGAATATTTAATGACTACATAACAATGTACTACAACAATACTTCTGCATCAGATGCGCAGGACGCTTCTTCTGTCTGGAGTAATGGATATGCAGGAGTGTGGCATATGAAAGAAAATCCCGGAGGAAGTTCACCGCAAATACTGGATTCAACAAGTAATGCAAATAATGGTACTTCGAATGGAACCATGACTTCAAGTAATCAAGTTGCTGGAATTGTTGGCTACGCTACGACATTTGATGGTGTGGATGATTATATTGATATCGGTACTGGTTCTAGTATAAATCTAACAGGTACTTCAGCTACTGTTTCTATGTGGACTAAAAACAATGTTACTCCCGCCCAGTTCGATACGCTTTTTACGAAAGTAAGTAGTACATCATGGAATACTGGTTACGGAATGTTCTATAATGGTGCATCAACCATTAACTTTTTCGTTAATTCATATACAGGAAATGTTGCTACTGCAAATATCGCCCCAACCAGTTGGAACTATGTATCGGGTGTGTATAATGGAACAAATATTTTGATGTATGTAAACGGAGTTTCTGGAACTTCAGATTCTTACTCTGGAAATATTACCTCTGGAGCACTTAGCGGAAGAATAAGTCAGGGTGGTTCAAATGCGTATAATGTAAACGGAATTATTGATGAGCTTCGAGTTTCAAGTGTGGCCAGGTCATCAGATTGGATAAAAGCAGAATACTATTCTATTCAAAATGGTATTGCAAAAATAGGTGGGGAAGAGTCCACAAGTGATTATTTGGTTTATAAAGACAATGCATCAGTTTCAAATGCTACAACATTAGGTTCTAATTTATTAGCAAGTACAGATGTTTCTGCTTCATACAATGAAAATAGCTCAAACATAACTAACCCAAACAGTGCCACTTCTGGTCAGGATATTGAATGGGATTTTTCAATAGATCCTTTAAACGCATCTAAGGAAGATGTGTACTTTAGGTTTGTGAAAAGAAACGGTTTAACACTAGAAAACTATACAAGGTACCCTAGGCTAGATGTAAATGCTTTGATTAATCACCAAACATATAGGTGGTATGATAACACTGATGCTATTCAACCAACCGTGTCTGTCGCAAGTGAGGGTGCAAGAGCAAACTTTAATGGAACTAACCCAAACGCTAGACTTAGAGTTAACTTGTCAGCAACTTTAAATGCACTACCTGCAAACAAACAACAGTTTAAGTTGCAGTATAGTACAGATACTAATGGAACATGGACTGATATCGGTGGATCTGTAAATTGGTACAATTCATCCTGGCAAAATAGAAAGAAAATTACTTTAAATAATACTGCTTCATCCGAAAACTTAGTAGATTTTCCTATTCTAGTTTCTCTAACATCAAATGAAATTGATTATTCAAAAACTAAAAATGCTGGAGAGGATATTCGCTTCACTGACCCAGATGGAACAACTCTTTTAAGTTACGAAATAGAAAAATGGGATGAGTCCGCGACTTCTACCGTTTGGGTAAAGGTTCCTCAAATTAATGCGAATTCTGCAACAGACCATATATATGTTTATTACAACAATACTGGTGCTAGTGATGCGCAGAACGTTAATTCAGTTTGGAACTCAAACTATAGATTTGTTCAGCACTTAGAAGAATCTGGAACTTGCGCGACTTCTTTTACTGACTCAACTTCAAACGCATTAAGTGGCTCTTGCAACAATACTCCTGCACCAACAACTTCTGGCAAAAATGGCAATGCACGAGATTTCGTTCCTGCAGATTCTGACAATATCATACTCGTAGATGCAACAGATCCAACCGCATATACATATTCTATGTGGGTTAAGCCAGACGACGCTACTTCCAGGGGGCTTTTTGTAAGAACAGATTCGGGGGGTCCCACAGTTTCATATTCTCATGAATTAAGGCAAACATCTGGAGGAAAATTTGAGCATTATTTCTTTGATGGCGGTTTGAAATCAACCACAGGTACAACTGATATTTCTGCTGGAACTTGGTACTACGTTACAATTGCAGCTACAAATAGCGGGACAGGAAAGTTGTACGTTAACGGAGCCTTAGAAGGAAGTCCCGCTGTTGTTTCAACACTGTGGACTGGCGGTGATAGGTATTATATAGGTGCTGATAGTGGAGGAACTACGAGTCATGCAGATGGAATAATTGATGAGGTTAGGATGTCTAGTGTAGAAAGGTCTGCAGATTGGATAGAGGCCGAGTATGTAAATATGAATGGCAGTATGAATACATACGGAACCGAAGAGAATCTTCCTGTTTGGATATATTATGACAACCCTACACCAACAGATGGTGCAAATATATCCTCTACACTCCTATCGACATCTGACAGAACACAGTCATATGTAGAAAGCAGTCCAACACCAAGAAACCCAAATGTTATAAATAAAAACCAAAAAGGTGAATGGGATTTTTCTCTAAAGGCATTTGAAGCATTAGATGATACTGTTTATTATTTTAGAATTGTAAAATCAGATGGGTCTCTAATTAATTCTTATACTTCATATCCTGAAGTTACAATAAATAGGGTGGTAGTTATTAGTTATGGTGGCAGTGGGACTTCGGTAGAGCTAGGTTCTGGAGGGGGAACTCCTGTGGGAGGCGGTACCGATCAAGGTGGAACTGATGGGGGTGATGGTTCCGGAGGCGGGACACCAACAGGAGGAGGTGGTGGACAAGGTGGCGGAGGACAGAGCCCATAATTTATCGTATTTGTGTATAATATACGCAAGTATGAAAAAAAATCCTCAAATTTTCTGGACCATGGTGTTGCTCCTTTTGGTTATAGTTGTCTGGATCTTTCTTTCTTACGACAATAATAAAGACGGTTCAAAAGTAACTGATATATTTAAAACTGGTGATGTTGTGGAAGAAGTACTGCCACTAGGTGAGGGTCAGAAAGTGGTGGATGCTTCTTTTGGCCTTAAGCAATATAGACATACTATACTAGGCTTTGGTTTTGATTATCCAAAAGAATACTCCATAAGTTCTTTTGGAAACTTTTATGATTCTACAGGAGAAACTGTTCTTTTGCAGAAAGCAGACAAAGTTCAAGGCCTGCAAGTACTCGTAACTCCTTTTGATGAAGATGTTAGTTTAACAATTAAGAGAATTAAAAAAGATTTGCCGACCATTTCTATGTCGGAAGAAAGAGAAATACAGGTTGGTCAAGATGAAAAAAAAGTTCAGATAGTGATTTTCAGAAGTAGTAATAGTCTTTCAACAGGCAAAAGTATTGAGGGTTGGTTTGTTTACAATAAAAACCTATACCAAGTAAGTAGCCCAGAAGATTCTAAAGATTTGTTCGATAAAGTAATAAGCACATGGAAACTAGAAGAATAAAAAATCATCGACATCTTCCATCAGAAAACCTTACCTTAACGGGAACCCTTGGTGTATGTAACTTTATGGTGAGGATAGTCCTCGGTATTTTTTTGTTGATTAGTTTCTTTTTTATGGTGGGGGTGGGTAATGTGGAATCTGCAACACTAAGAAAACCACCAAACAATCTTGGGCTAGTTGGGTACTGGTCTTTTAATGATGCGACTTCGACTTCAGCTACAGATTTTTCAGGCAGAGGAAATATTGGAACTTTAATAAATATGGATCATCCCGGAACGGCAACATCGGGGTGGGGTAGTGGAAAATTTGGGACAGGATTAATTTTTGATGGTCTAGGTGACTACGTTACTATGAACGGTGTTGCAAATGATGTGACTGAAACATCCTTCACTTTCAGTGTGTGGATTAAGTCTGGATGGACAGGTGCATTTGATACTGTGTTGGCTATAAATACTGCAGGACTTGGTAATCAAACTCAAATATTTATAGACAACACTTTAACTGTACGCGTTTATGATGGAACACAAGATGCAACTGAGCTGTCTAGTTCTGGAAGCGTTGTTGATGGTAAGTGGCATCACGTTGTTTATTCTAGAAGTGGAGCTACTGGAACTTTGTATGTTGATGGAGTGAGTCAAGGAACACATAATAGTAGTGATACATTTACGGGAACAGATTTGTGGTCTTTGGGGCAAGAATTTGATGCGGGTCCTACTGCGAGTGATTTTTTCTTGGGTTCTATGGATGAAGTTCGCATTTACAATAGACCACTTTCACAAGCAGATGTTACTGTTTTGTATAATACTGGTTTGATTCAAGTAAACAGCTCAAGCGCCCAGAGAAATATTGTAACAAATGGATTGATAGGCTACTGGACATTGGATGGTGGGAAAATGACAGTAAACACAGCTTACGATAGTACAGCATCAGCAAACACACTCAGTCTACTAAATGGCCCTCAAAAAACAGTTGGTAAAACTGGTCAGTCAATAAATATGGATGCAGTAGATGATGAGCTGTTTTGTACTGATGCAAATTGTGGTGGAGCAACTGGAGGTAAGCTTGATATGGGCACAAGAGACTGGACGGTAATGGCTTGGGTAAAACCAGAAAACGGTGGCACAAACTGTAACATTAGAGGAACTGTGGTGGGGAAAATAGGTGATGATGAAATTGGTTGGTATTTAGGCATCGGAGGCCAATTTATTTGTGCTGAAATCAGAGGCGCTTCTAACATTTCTTCAACACTAGATGGTTCAACTGTTCCTCTTAATGAATGGTCACACATTGCCGTAGTTTTTGATAGGGATGGAAATATGACTAGATACCTAAATGGTGTTCAGACTGGAACGCAGGACAACATATCTGCAAATAACGGTTCTTCAGTAGATCACCCACATAATTTCTGTATTGGAGCGCGTGATGGTGCCGGCGGGTGCCTCGAAAGGCTTTACGATGGTTCTGTGGATGAGGTACGCGTGTACGAAAGAGTTTTAACTACAAGTGAAATTAAACAAGTTTATAATGCTGGGGTTGGGGCAAAAGTAAGTAACCAAAACGTAATAAGTGGAAGTTCTTTGAATTCAGGACTTATTGGTCTGTGGTCATTTAATGGGACTGATTTAACTGATCAGGTCTATGATAGAAGTGGAAATGGGCATAATGGTTATTTTTCTGGGGGGGCCACATCAACAGCAAAAACAACTGGGAAGATTGGGCAAGCTATAAATTTTGATGGTGTGAATGACACCGTGCTAATTGCACACAGCAGCTTACTTGATCTTGATATGAACGAATCAGCGACCTTTTCTTTTTGGGTAAATAAGAGAAGTGCTTCGGCAAATGCTGGACCAATTTATAAAAGAACTAGCGGTAGTCCTGGATACAATATTGATATTTTAACTACTGGAGCAGTTTCATTTGCCATTGGAGATTTATTTAGCAATAACAATAAGATATCAAATGATACTAGTACAACAATGAACCTAAATGAGTGGTATCACGTTGTTGTGACATACGATGGCAGCATTAGTTCAACTGGAATAAAAATTTATTTTAATGGTGTGCTTCAGTCAATGACAAATGCTTTTGATGGCTACGGAGGAGGTTCATCTTCTAACGGTTTTGACTTCAGTTTAGGTGCAAGAGAATCTGGTACTAGTAGATTGTTGGATGGAAAGATGGATGAGGTCCGTTTTTATAATAGGGTTTTAACTACTTCTGAAATAAAACAACTCTATTTAATGGGTAGATAAATGAAAAATCTCTTCTTTCGAAGAGATTTTTCATTTTTACACTTTACGTCTATAAGCCGAATTCTGTACCAAATACGAATTTGCATTTGGCGACAACTATTTATCTGTCTTTTGTGTTGCCACAAAGATCAAGCGGCACCCCGACATATCACAAAGTGATTATCGATACGGCCTTGCATTGAAGTAAGGATTTTGCCGTTTCACCCTAGTATTACTACTAGGTTGTTCCCGAAGGAACCCCTTCGCTTTCGCGTCAGGCGTCACTGCTCGCACCTCTTGGATTGCTCCAGACGGGGATTACCCGCTACTTTTGCCAATTGAATGGCTCAATGTTCGGACTTTCCTCCACGTGAGATAGTTCTTGCGAAGCATCTGGTGTGGCAGTTATCCAACGTAAAGCCTTATAATTATACTACTATATTTGTGTAAAGTAAACCCCATATATTTGTTTGAATACCTTATCAACACTTTTGCACTTTCATAAGTAAAAAAGTCATATTTTTTGATATAATTTGCAAAGGGTATCTTCAAAATACCTAATTATAATTAAATATATAAATATGGATGAAAATGTAATAAATGTTGTCCCTTCAAAGGCGGCATTGTTAAACAAGGTTTCTTATTGGATTTTATTAGTAGTTACGGCACTACTGCCGATATTTTTCCTTCCAATTTCGTTTATTTCAACACAATTTGGAACAAGTTTGTTGTTCTCATTTGGAGTCGTTATTTCTTCAGTGCTTTATATTATTTCTGGAATTTTGAATGGATCACTTGATCTTCCTAAGCCAGCTAGATATATATTAGGATTCTCAGGTTTAATCCCATTGGTTTATACGCTTGCAGGAATATCAAATGGTTTTTCTAGAATGGCGTTTTTTGGATACACATTTGATATAAACACCGTCGGTTTTATGGTTCTGACTTTTGTTTATATGTTTCTTGTTTCAGTTCTGTTTGTTGATAGGAAGAAAATAATGCAAGGTTACTTAGCTTTCGGTATCTCTGCATTATTGTTTGGTATCTTTGCATTGATTCGAATTCTGTCGGTCGGCAAGGCGCTATCTTTCGGTATTTTTACTAGTACTACATCAACGATGCTTGGAAGTTGGAATAACGTAGCAATACTTTTTGCTACTTCAGCAATGTTGGCTCTTATTACTCTCGAAATGAACAGGGGAGTAAGTAAGTTGGTAAAAGCAATTCTATATGCTGGATTGTCTGCTTCATTGTTTTTTGTCGCACTGGTTAACTTTAAAGCGGTTTGGGTTATTTTAGGGGTCACATCATTCTTGTTTATTCTTTTTAGATTGTTCTCAATCTACCCAGAAAACATAATGATGGTGACTTGGTTCAAAAGACTAACAAAGGTTCCTAAAATTTCTACGGTGGTACTAGTCATATCTATGGTTTTTGTTATTTGGGGTAATGACATCGGAACATATTTGGCAAATAAATTGAGTGCTGTAAACATTGAAGTTCGACCGTCTTTCTCTACTACAATGGATATAGCAAAAAATACTATCAGAGAGAAACCTTTGTTTGGTTCTGGTCCAAACACTTTCGCAAATCAATTGCAGGTGTATAAGCCAGCTGATATTGTCGCTTCAGTTTTTTGGAACACAGACTTCGCTAATGGTATTGGTTTAATACCTACACTTACAGTAACAACTGGAGTACTCGGTATATTGTCATGGTTACTATTCTTGTTTTTCTACGTTTATCTTGGAATAAAGTCTATATTTGTTAGACAAGAGGATGGTTCAAATAGGTATCTTGTAATTAGTACTTTCTTTACCTCGCTACTACTTTGGATGACATTCTTTATATATGTTCCAAGTACAGCAGTGTTCATCGCAACATTCTTTTTCACTGGTCTTTTCTTTGCTTCAATATATGTGGCGGGCATAGTATCAGTAGTGAAAAGACAGTTCAATATAAATCCAAAAATTGGCTTTGTTTCCTCAGTAATAATGGTTGCATCTTTTGTGGCAATGGTCTTTCTGGGTTATGGATTATTTAGAAGTTCACTGTCACTTTGGTATTTTCAAAAGAGTTCATATGCGTTGAATACAGAGAATAACAGTAAGGCCTCTGAGGATTATATGTTAAAGGCGATACTTGCTGTGCCAAATGATATTTATTACAGATCACTTTCTGAGATTCAAATAGTAAAACTAAACGAAGTACTGTCTCAGGATCCAAAGACTGTTAAACAAGAAGACGTTCAGAAACAGTTTACTGAAACACTTACAAATGCTATTACTGCTGCAAAAACAGCAACAGAGAGAGATCCTGCAAACTATCTTAACTGGGTGTCGCTTGGAAGAGTTTATGATGCTGTATCTATACCTCAGCTAGGTATTGCGGGTGCATACGAAACTGCACAACTTACTTACATTGAAGCATTAAAACGAAACCCTAAGAACCCAGGAATACTAATGCTCCTAGCAAGACTTGCTGTAAACAGAGATGATCTTAAACAAGCAGAGGCCTATGCAACCCAAGCAGTATTACTGAAAAACAATTACTTAGATGCATACTTCTTGCTATCACAAATCGAAGTGGCAAATGGAAATATTGCTGGTGCTGTAAAATCTGTAACGTCTGCTTCAGTTATAGACCCAACAAATCCAGCTATATTTTTCCAACTTGGTTTACTAAAATACAATCAAGGAGATTTTGCGGGAGCAATAGTTGCTCTTGAGAAAGCAACTACAATGACTCCTGACTATGCTAATGCAAAGTTCTTCCTAGGACTTTCATATGAAGCAACTAAAAACCACGAGAAAGCTATAAAACAGTTTGAAGATTTGAGAGTCTCTAATCCAGACAGTAAAGAAGTGGAAGCAATTCTAACAAATCTAAAAGAAGGCAAGTCTATATTCACTAATGCTTCTGATAGTAAGCCGGAGAAGGGGAAGGAACTACCTATAAAAGAAAAAGTCCAATAAAAATCTCAAATCTGACGAACTCCTCGTTCTCGAGTTCTAAAATTTTCGTCAATGTACTAAATGTACACCTCCTCAAATTTTAAAACCCTCAACGTCGGATTTCATTCAGATTATGAAATTTTTGGGAGTTTCAAAAAAGCCATAGAAATATGGTTTTTTTGTTGTTTTTCTGCAATAATGTGTGAATGGTTAAAAGGTTTTTGTCTTTTATAAGTAGGGAGGTTGCGGGACTTCACGAGGCGGCTTACTTGTTAGGTTTTTTTGCTATATGCTCGCAAATACTTGCCCTTTTTAGAGACAGAATCTTGGCTTCAGAGTTTGGTGCTGGAAATGTACTTGATATTTACTACTCAGCTTTTAGAATACCAGACATTCTTTTTGTCACTGTTGCTTCTGTTGTTTCTGTTTCTGTACTCATACCTTTTCTTATTGAGAGATATGAGAAGGGAGAGAAAGAGGCGAAAGCTTTTATTGATTCCGTTTTTACTTTTTATTTCTTTTTTATGTTTGTGGTGGGGGTTGTTTCGTATTTCGCTACTCCATTTTTAATGGCAAAACTTTTCCCACTTTTTGCTGATAAGGCAGAGTTTCCTGAGCTTGTTAGACTAACAAGAATTCTTTTACTTTCGCCTGTATTTCTAGGCTTTTCAAATTTGCTTGCAAGCATTACTCAAATAAATAGAAGATTTTTTCTATACGCCTTGTCTCCAGTTTTCTATAACATTGGAATTATATTTGGAATAAAATTTCTTTTCCCAATTTTTGGATTGTCGGGACTCGGTTATGGGGTAATCACCGGAGCTTTTCTTCACTTCTTTATCCAGATTCCCTTTATAGTAAGTCAGGGAATGTTCCCAAGTTTTAGTTTTCCTATTAAATTTGAATTTATTAAAAAGATAGCAGTTACATCTCTACCAAGAACTATTACGGTATCAGCAAACGAACTGGCTGAACTATTTCTTGTTTCTTTCGCATCATTTTTCGTCGTCGGATCTATTTCTATTTTTAACTTTTCATTTAATCTTCAGTCCGTGCCGTTTAGTATCATAGGTATAAGTTACTCATTGGCAGCATTTCCTACGCTAACCAAACTATTTTCTGGTGGACAAAAGGATAAATTTGTTGAACAGATGATTGTTTCCAGCAGGCATATTATTTTTTGGTCAGTTCCTATCTCAGTTTTATTTATTGTTCTGCGGGCTCAGATAGTTAGAACAATACTGGGGGCAGGTAGGTTTAACTGGGAAGATACAAGACTAACTGCTGCAGCCCTCGCACTTTTCACAGTGTCACTTGTGGCGCAAAATCTAGTTACTCTTTTTGTTCGATCATACTATTCACAAGGTAAAACAAAGAGACCGTTAGTTATGAATGTGCTTTCAGCTGGGCTAATAGTGATAGGAAGTTATTATTTTATACATTTGTTTAACACAAGCACTTACTTTAAGTTTTTCATGGAGTCTCTGTTAAAAGTGTCTGACTTGCCTGGAACTGCGGTACTTATGTTGCCACTTGGTTTTTCAGTTGGACTGTTTATAAACCTAATAATTCACTGGTGGGACTTTACTTACAATTTTCCAACTTTCTCAAAGCCTGTATTGCGGACATTTTTCCAAGCAGTAGGTGCATCTACAATTATGGGATTTGTTGCTTATGTTTCGTTGGATATTTTCGATAACTATTTAAATATGGATACTTTGATGGGGATTTTCTTGCAAGGATTCTTTGCAGGGATAAT
>JACCDV010086308.1_pt1 | contig 15996 bp, 9 predicted proteins | sample 7446131 | NCBI WGS metagenome assembly JACCDV01 (sample SAMN15323448, study PRJNA562643) | freshwater metagenome | isolation source: river surface water | place: USA:Blue River Watershed | collected 2017-08-17 | reverse complement strand
CTCGAAGTTGCGGATGATGCCCTCGAAGGGGTGCTTTTTGCTCACGCGTTTGCCCGCCGAGCTGCCCGACTCCAGTGTGTAGCTGAACTTGATCTCTTCGTCACCCGAACCGAACAAGACCACTTGCCGGACCGACTCGCTCAGCGATTCCCAAGGTGCATCGGGGTCAAAGCCCAGGTGCTTGCCCAAGCTCTCGATCATCGAAAAGTAATAGGCGTTGCGGCGGTCCCAGCCTTTGATGGCGCCACTGGCCAAGCTCAGCGTGGGGAAGGCCACCACCCTTTGCGGGTCAAACACCTCGGTGTGGCCCAAGCCGTCGCAGGTCGGGCATGCGCCCATGGGCGAGTTGAAGGAAAACAAACGCGGCTCGAGTTCGCCCACGCTGTGGCTGCACACCGGGCAGGCAAAACGGGCAGAAAACCCTTGTTCGTGTCCGCTGTCCATGTCGAGCACCAAGGCGCGGCCATCGGCCAAACGCAAGGCGGCCTCAAAGCTCTCGGCCAAGCGTTGGCGCAGCGGGTTGGGTTCGCTCGCCTCGGGGGCTTCATGGCGCACCTTGAGCCGGTCGATCACCACGTCGATATCGTGTTTTTCGTTTTTTTTCAGCTCGGGCAAGTCGTCGGCTTCAACGACCACGCCGTCGACGCGAAAGCGTACATAGCCTTGGGCTTGCATGTCGGCAAAGAGCTCGACGAATTCGCCTTTTTTCTCGCGCGCCACGGGTGCGAGCAGCATCAAACGGGTGTCCTCAGGCATGGCCAGCACGGTGTCGACCATTTGCGCCACGCTTTGCGCGGCCAGGGGAACGTCGTGCTCGGGGCAGTGCGGCGTGCCGGCGCGGGCGAACAACAGGCGCAGGTAATCGTGGATCTCGGTGACCGTGCCGACGGTGGAGCGCGGGTTGTGGCTGGTGGCTTTTTGTTCAATCGCAATCCCTGGCGCCAAGCCCTCGATCAGGTCCACATCGGGTTTGTCCATCAGCTGCAAGAACTGGCGCGCGTAGGCCGACAAACTCTCCACGTAGCGACGCTGGCCTTCGGCGTACAGCGTGTCAAAGGCCAGACTCGATTTGCCGGAACCGGACAGGCCCGTGATCACCACCAAAGCGTGTTTGGGGATGTCGAGGTCGATGTTTTTGAGGTTGTGTGTGCGTGCTCCCCGCACCGACAGCAGGTGGCTGGGCATCACAGCACTCATGGGAATGGGTGAATTCACGGTTTTAGGCCTGTGCAAGAGGTCCATTTTGGGCAACCCAACATGATAAGGCGAGCACGCCTTTGACGCACAATAGCGTTTTTGTTTGTTTGTCTTACCCGTGTCCCAGCCCCTCTCCCCCAACGAATTCCGAATGACGGGCACCGAGCGCCGCGCCAGTTCGGCCTTGGCGGCCATTTTTGCGCTGCGCATGCTGGGTTTGTTTTTGGTACTGCCGGTTTTCGCTTTGGAAGCCGCGCGCTTGCCTGGGGGGGAAGACGCGGCCCGTGTGGGCTTGGCCATGGGTTTGTACGGTTTGACCCAAGCCCTGTTGCAAATTCCGTTCGGTGTGGCCTCGGACCGTTTTGGCCGCAAACCCACGATTGTGGTCGGCTTGTTGGTGTTTGCCGTGGGCAGCGCCGTGGCCGCTTGGGCGCCCGACTTGACCTGGCTGACCGTGGGCCGTGCCTTGCAGGGCGCGGGCGCCATTTCGGCGGCCGTCACCGCCTTTTTGGCCGATGTCACCCGCGACGGTGTGCGCACCAAGGCCATGGCCATGGTGGGCGGCAGCATCGCTTTGATGTTTGCGCTGTCCTTGGTGCTGGGCCCCGTGCTGGCGGCCCACATTGGGCTATCGGGTATTTTTGTGCTCACGGCGGTGCTGGCGCTCACCGGTATCGCCGTGGTGATTTGGTGGGCGCCGCCAGAGCCCTTGGATGAAGAGCTGTTTGATGGCCCTGAGTCTGCCCGTTTGGGTTGGCACTTGGTCTTGCGTCACCCTGGCCTGCTGCGCCTGAATTTGGGTGTGTTTGTGTTGCATGCCGTTCAACTGGCCATGTGGATGGCCGTGCCCGCCATGTTGGTGCAAGCCGGCTTGGACAAACCCGAACACTGGCAGGTGTACCTGCCCGCGGTGCTCTTGTCGTTGGTGGTGATGGGGGGCGTGTTGTTTCCGCTGGAGCGCCGAGGCCGTTTGCGCGAAGCGTTCTTGGCCGCGATTGGCTTGTTGTTGTTGGTGCAAGTGGCGCTGTGGTACTTGGTTCAGCCCGAGAGTCACCCCAGCTTGTGGGTCATGGGTGGGGTGATGCTGTTGTTTTTCACCGGCTTCAACATGTTGGAAGCCTCACAACCGAGCTTGGTCTCGCGACTGGCCCCAGCGCACGCCCGTGGGGCGGCCCTGGGCGTGTACAACACCTTGCAGTCGCTGGGCTTTTTTGTCGGTGGCGCGCTCGGCGGTTGGCTGGTGCATGCCCAAGGCCCCAGCGGTTTGTTCGCTTGGTGTGCCGCCGCAGCCTTGCTCTGGCTGGTGGTCGCGTGGCCCATGACGGCCCCCTCACGGCCCAGCCGCTGAAGGCCGATCGGCCCATCACTTGCGGCACAATGTCACCCAACCTCATTTAAAGGACACCCACCATGGCATCCGTGAACAAAGTCATCCTCGTCGGCAACTGTGGCCGTGATCCCGAAATCCGTTATTTGCCCTCGGGCCAGGCCGTGGCCAACATCAGCATCGCGACCTCCAGCCGCCGCAAAGACAAAAACAGCGGCGAAACCATTGAAGATACGCAGTGGCACCGAGTCACCTTCTACGACCGCTTGGCCGAAATCGCCGGCGAATACGTCAAAAAAGGCCGCCCTGTGTACGTGGAAGGTCGCCTGAAATACGGCACCTATGTGGACAAGACCACCGGCGTGGAAAAGAACACGGTGGACATCATCGCCACCGAACTGCAACTCCTCGGTGGCCGTGAAGGCATGGGCGGCCCCAGCGGTGGTGGCGACGAAGGCGGCTACAGCCGTCCTGCTGCGGCTGCGCCTCGCGCACCTGCGGCTCCGCGCCAAGCCCCCGCTGCAGCACCGGCCCCCGCGGCCCGCCCGTCCAGCGGTTTTGACGACATGGACGACGACATTCCCTTCTAATTGATACCTGTGGCCATGAAGCAGAAGCCCCTCACGGGGCTTCTTTGTTTTGCGCCGCCCGTTGGGCGAATTCGGCCCGCAAAGCGCGCAGTTTTTCCCGCGGGTCTTCTTTGACGGTGTTTTGGTCCAAAGCCATCTCGGTGATGAAACGACTGGGCTGGCTGGCAATGTAGTCGCGGCCTTTTTTGCGCCGCTTGAGCCAACTCACCGACAAGGTACGCTGGGCTCGGGTGATGCCCACGTACATCAGGCGGCGCTCTTCTTGCAGGCGCAGTGCGATGCTTTCTTGCGCGGCTTCGCTGCTGGCGTCGGCATCGTCGTCGAGCTTGAATGGCAGCAGGCCTTCGTTCACGCCCGCGAGCATGACGTGTGGCCACTCCAAACCTTTGGCGGCGTGCAGCGTGGACAGGGTGACGACGTTTTGGTCTTGTTCGCGCTCGCTCAAGGTGGACAGCAGGGCGATGGTCTGCACCACCTCCAGCAAAGATTTGCGCTCGTTTTGGGTTTGCACGCCGGCCTCGTCGCTGATCTCGCCGCCACAGCGCCCGGCCATCCAGTCGCAAAAGTCCACCACGTTGGACCAACGTGCCGCGGCCACTTTTTCGTTGTCTTCGCTCTCGATGAGGTGCTGCTCGTAGGCGATGTCTTTGAGCCACTCGGTCAAAAACGCCCGTGCGGCTTCGGCGCCTTCAGTGTGGCGGGCTCGGTACTCCAAGTCGTTCACCGCACGGCCGAACTCGTGCAGCGTGGCCACGGCGCGGGCGGGCAAGGCGCTGGCGAGCGAGTTCGAGAACAGGGCCTCGAACAGGCTGATCTTGTATTGCGTGGCGAAGTTGCCCAGCTGTTGCAGGGTTTGATGGCCAATGCCGCGTTTGGGCGTGGTGGCGGCGCGCACAAAAGCCGGGTCGTCGTTGTTGTTGACGAGCAGGCGCAACCACGCACACAGGTCGCGGATCTCGGCGCGGTCAAAAAAACTCTGGCCGCCCGAGACCTTGTAGGGAATCTGCGCCCGGCGCAGCGATTGTTCGAAGGCGCGTGCCATGTGGTTGGCGCGGTAGAGGATGGCGAAGTCGCGCCACTCTTTGTGCACGCTGCTGGCGCGCAGGCTTTGGATGCGGGCCACGGCGCGTTCGGCTTCGTGGTCTTCGTTGTCGGCGTCCACCACGCGCACCGGCTCGCCTTCGCCCAAGTCGCTCCACAAGGTTTTGGGGAAGAGCTTGGGGTTGGGTCCAATGACGTTGTTGGCCGCGCGCAAGATCGCGCTGGTCGAGCGGTAGTTTTGCTCCAGTTTGATGACCTTGAGCTCGGGGAAGTCTTGCGGCAAGCGCTTGAGGTTGTCCAAGGTCGCGCCGCGCCAGCCGTAAATGGACTGGTCGTCATCGCCCACGGCCGTGAAACGGGCGCGTTCGCCAACCAGCAACTTGAGCAGCTCGTATTGTGTGGCGTTGGTGTCTTGGTATTCGTCTACCAGCACGTGTCCCATTTTTTTCTGCCACTTCTCGCGTACCTCGGGGTGGTCGCGCAACAGCTTCAAAGGCAAGGCAATGAGGTCGTCGAAGTCCACGCTTTGGTAAGCGCTCAGGCGCTCTTCGTAGCGTTCCATGATGGTGGCGGTCACGCGGTCGTCTTCGCCACGGGCTTGGGCCATGGCCTGGGCGGCGTTGAGCCCAGCGCTTTTCCAAGCGCTGATGGTCCACTGCCAGCCGCGAGCGGTGTTGGCGTCTGTGGTGCCACCACAGTCTTTGAGGAGGCTGGTGATGTCGTCGGTGTCGAGGATGGAGAACTGTTTTTTCAGGCCCAAGACTTCGCCATCGTCGCGCAACAAACGCACACCCAGCGCGTGGAAGGTGCAGATCAGGACCTGTTGCGCGTCGCGACCGACGAGCTGCTTGGCGCGTTCGCGCATCTCTGCCGCGGCTTTGTTGGTGAAGGTGATGGCCGCGATGCGCTCGGGCGCCAAGCCGGCTTGGATCAAGCGGCCGATTTTGTGGGTGATGACGCGGGTTTTGCCCGAACCCGCGCCGGCCAGCACCAAGCACGGTCCACCGAGGTGATTGACCGCTTCAAGTTGGGCAAGGTTCAGACCGTTGGACATGGGCAAAGCCGTTGATGATAAGGCAGCGGTTCCCTGGGTCGACCGGGTCGAAGCGGCGGCGCTGGCGATCCTGCACAATAGGCCCACTGTGATCAACATCCTCCTCGTCACCTTCCCCTTTTTCGCCTTGGTTTTGGCTGGCTACGTGGCCACCCGGCGCGGCATGTTGCCCATCGCTGCCATCCCGGGGCTCAACAGCTTCGTCTTGTTTTTTGCCTTACCGGCCATGCTCTACCGCTTCGGCTCGACCACGCCGATCGGTCAATTGCTCGACGGCGCGGTGTTCGGCGTGTATTTGTTTTGCGCCTTGGTGATGGTGGGTTTTGCTCTGGCCATGACCATGGGTGCCAGCATCCGTTGGAACGATGGTTCGTTGGGGGCTTTGGTGGCGGCCTTTCCCAACACCGGTTTTATGGGGGTGCCTTTGCTCGCCGCCTTGCTGGGGCCTTCTAGCGTGGGCACGGTGATCGTGCTCATCGTGGTGGACATGGTGGTGACCAGTTCTTTGTGTGTGGCGCTCTCGCGTTTGGACGGTACACAAGGCCGCGGTGCCTCCGCCTTGCTCGGCGCAGGTCAAAAAGCCTTGCGTGGGGTGGTGGGCAACCCCATGCCTTGGGCCATTGTCTTGGGTGCGGTGGCTTCAGCCGCCGAGTTCCGCTTGCCCTTGCCGGTTGAAAAAACCGCTTGGTTGCTGGCCGATGCGGCCTCGCCCGTGGCCTTGTTCACCATCGGCGCGGTCTTGGCTCGCTCGAACATGCAATCCAACCACCCCATGCCCGCTTCGGATTACTGGCCCGTGGTGGCGATGAAGCTGTTCTTGCACCCCATCTTGGTCTTGCTGGTGGGCGTGTCGGCGATTCAACTTGGGCTGCCCTTGAGGGCCGATGCATTGACCGTGATGGTCTTGGTGTCGGCTTTGCCCAGCGCGAGCAACGTGTCTTTGCTGGCCGAGCGTTTGGGGGCGGACAACGGGCGCATCGCGCGCATCATTTTGGTCACCACCGCGGTGTCCTTTGTGACCTTTTCGGCCGCGGTCACGGCCCTGACCTGAGTCGCTCAGATCGAGACAGGGTCGACGTCCACAGCGAAGCGGACCAAGCCTTTGGCCTCTGGGGCGCTGCGCGTGTGCAGTAAGGTGGTTTGCCAAGCTTGCAAAAACCGTTGCAAAGCGCTGCGTGAGACGGCCTCCACCAACAACTGGGCGCGCTCCACATTCGCCACGCGCTGAATCGCCAAGGGCACGGCCGGGTAGAGCGTGACGTCTTCGCGGTGCGGCAAATCGGCGGCGGCGGCGGCGGCCAAGTTCAAAAACGCTTGCGCAGCGGCTTGGGTTTTGGCATCGGCTCGGACCAAGGCTTGGTGACCCAAGGGCGGCATGCCCGCAGCGGCACGCTCGGCCAATTGCTCGCTGGCAAAGCGTGGGTAGTCGTGGGCTTTGAGGGCTTGGAACACCGCGTGCTCGGGGTGCCAGGTTTGTACCCACATCTCACAGGCCACGCCTTGGGCGGCGGCGAATTCGGCATCGCGTCCAGCACGCCCAGCGGCCTGCATCAGCAGAGCAAACAAGCGCTCGGGGGCTTTGTAATCGCTGGCAAACAACGCCGAGTCGGCGTTGATGCTGGCCACCAAGCCCATGCGCCGAAAGTCGTGGCCTTTGGCGATCATTTGCGTGCCGACCAGGATGTCGACCTCACCGCTGTGCATGGCTTCGAGTTGGGCTTGCAAGCTGCCTTTGAGCCGCGTGGAGTCGGCATCCATGCGCGCCACACGCACGGGGCTGCCGTCGCGGCGGCGCACATCGGCAAACACAGCGTTCAGGTGTTCTTCGATTTGTTCGGTGCCACGACCCACAGGGGCGATGTCCAAGTTGCCGCAGTCCGGACACGCACGAGGCACCCGCTCGGTGAAGCCGCAGTGGTGACAACGCAAGGTGCGGTCAAATTTGTGGAAGACGCGGTAGGCGCTGCAGTGTGGGCAACTGCTTTTCCAGTCACAGGCGTGGCAGGACAACACCGGGGCGTAACCTCGGCGGTTGAGCAAAACCAAACACTGCTCACCCCGGGCCACACGGTCTTGCATGGCGCTGAGCAAGGGCGGGGCGATGACCGCGCCTTTGGGCTGGTGGTTCATGTCCAGCAAACGCCACTGCGGCAAAGCGCCACCACCGATGCGCGAGGGCATGTCCAAGCGCAAGTAGCGACCTTGCTCAGCAGCGTGCCACGACTCGATCGATGGCGTGGCCGAACCCAAAACAACGGGGCAACGCAGCCCCAGCGTGTCGGTGATCTGTTTGGCGCGGTAAATCGCCAAGTCGCGCGCTGAGTAGCGTGCGCCGTCTTGGCTTTTGTAGCTCGGGTCGTGCTCTTCGTCCACCACGATCAGGCGCAAACCCGGCAGGCTGGCAAACACGGCCATGCGCGTACCCAACACGATGCGGGCTTGTCCCATGTGCGCCGAGAGCCAACTGCCCAAGCGCTGGGCTGGGGTCATGCCGCTGTGTAAACACACCACCGCACCTGCGCCGAGCAGCGGCTCAAAGCGCTCACGAAAGCGCGCTTCGAGCTGAGGGGTGAGGTTGATCTCGGGCACCATGACCAAGACTTGGGCGTCGGTGGCTTGCAGCGCCGTTTCGGCCGCTCGCAAATACACCTCGGTTTTGCCGCTGCCGGTGGCGCCAAACAACAACACCGGCCGCTCGGCTTGGGCCAAGGCGTTCAGCACCTGGGCCTGTTCGGCGCTGAGCGTGGGCTGGACCGCTGGTTGAGCCTCGTGTGGCGCAGGCGTTTGCGAGGCGTGTTTTTTCAAGCGACGCGCCAGTTGGGCCTCATCCAAGTCTTTGAGCGCGGCCGGTAAAGCGCTCATCGCCACTTCACCCAAACTGCGTTGGTAGTAACGCGCGGCGAAATGCACCAATTGCAGCCACTCGGCGTTCAGGGCCGGCAGCCCGAGCAACACCGATTGCACCGATTTGGTTTGGGTTTCAGCCAAACCCTGCGGTGGCGTATCGGAACAGTCTTGCACAATGCCCAACACCGTTCTTTGACCCAAGGGCACCCGAACCAAGGTGCCCGGCGCAAGCGTATGCTCACTTCGGTAGCTCAGGTTCGCACCCATCCCGCTGTGTGCGGGGGTGGACACGGTGATGCTCGGCCAATGTGCCATCTTAGGCGTCAATTCTCAGTTTTGGCATTGAAGATGAACGTAAGTCCTTGATTTAGAAGCCCTTGCCAAGCTATCCCAAGTTTCTGTGGATAACTTTGTTGATAGCCTGTCTTCCTGGGTCACAAAGCCTTGAAAATCAAGGCTGTTCTTGGACTGCATGCGAAAAAGGCAAAAATACGAAACCTTTATGAATCAAAGACTTATGCAAATTTCAGGGCGTGAAAATCGACCCTGAGTGCCCGGATAGACTGCTTGGGGCGTGGGCACGCATTTTGTGCATAACTGGGGTTTGTCAAGCTCGAAAAACCCCGAATTTTGTGTTATGCGCCCTTGTCCCAGGCAGAAAACACGGTCTGTTTGTGTTCGGTCATTTTCAGCGGGTGCCTTGCTGGCGAATGCGTTTGGAGTGCCGGTGCACCGCATCCACCAAGGCCGAGACGTGTTCGGGTGGCGTGAATTGGCTGATGCCGTGGCCGAGGTTGAAGATGTGGCTCGCACCCGTGCCTGGGCCTTGGTGCGGGCAGCCAAAGCTGTCGATCACACGGCCGACTTCGAAGTCGATTTGTTCGGGCGAGGCAAACAACACGTTGGGGTCGATGTTGCCTTGCAAGGCTTTGCCTTGTGGGCCTTCACCGACCTGTGCTCGGGCCTTGGCCAAATTGACCGTCCAGTCCAAGCCCAAAGCGTGGCAGTCCAAGTCTTTCATGTCGTCGAGCCACAAACCGCCGCCTTTGGTGAAGACGATGCGGGGGATGGTGACGCCGTCGTACTCACGGTGCAGTTGAGACAAGACACGGCGCGTGTAGGCCAGGCTGAAGGTTTGGAAGTTGCCGTCGGCCAGCACGCCGCCCCAGCTGTCAAAAATCATCACGGCTTGTGCACCGGCTTCGATTTGGGCGTTGAGGTAAGCGGCCACCGAGTCGGCGTTGATTTGCAACAGGCGGTGCATCAGGTCGGGGCGGCTGTACATGAAGGTTTTGACGGCGCGGTAATCGTCGCTGCCGCCGCCTTCGACCATGTAGCACGCCAAGGTCCAAGGACTGCCTGAGAAGCCGATCAGTGGCACGCGGCCATTGAGGGCTCGACGGATACTGGTGACAGCGTCAAACACGTAACGCAGTTTGTCCATGTCGGGCACAGCCAAGGCGTTAACGGCGGCTTCGTCGCGCACGCGGTGCGCGAATTTGGGCCCTTCACCTTGGGCGAAGCTCAGGCCCAAGCCCATGGCGTCGGGCACGGTGAGGATGTCACTGAACAAGATGGAAGCGTCCAAGGCATAGCGATCCAGTGGTTGCAAGGTGACTTCGGTGGCGTAGTCCACGTTGGTGGCCAAGCCCATGAAACTGCCGGCTTTGGCGCGGGTGGCACAGTACTCGGGTAAGTAACGACCAGCTTGTCGCATCAGCCAAACGGGGGTGTGCTCGGTGGATTGGCGCAAACAGGCGCGCAAAAAGGTATCGTTTTTCAAGGGTGCAAAAGACATCACGCAATCTCTTTTTATCTAATGGTGAAAGACCAAGGGTATCAAGGTTGTTGGGTCATGTGGACTTCGGTTTCATCGGGCCAGGGCTGCGCGGACCTCATCGACCGAGATCACCTCAGACAAGACCACCGGGGTCGCGTTGGGGCGGTACAAGGCATAGACCGGCACGCCACTGCGGCCCAATGCGGTGAGGGCTTGTGTGACGGCGGGGTCGCGGCGCGTCCAGTCGGCGCGCAACAAGGTCACTTGGCGTTGGGCGAAGTCCTGCAACAGTGTCGGGTCGGACAAGGTGGTGCGCTTGTTGTATTGGCAAGTCACGCACCAGGCTGCGGTGAAATCCACGAACACCCATCGGCCTTGCGCCAAGGCGTCCTGTTGTCGCTCGGCCGTCCATGCTTGCCATGACACACCTTCTACCGCGGTGGCGGTGGGAGCGTCGGGCGCCGGGGTTTCGCGGGTGATGTGGGGTCCCACGGTCACGACTGTGGCGAACAGCAAAGCCCCGGTGATGCTCCCAGCGATCCAACGGCTGCGACCGCTCAGGCCCCAAGCCCAGATCGCCGCACTCAGCGCCACCAAGACCATCAACAACGACGCGGCGCCATCGATACCACTTTGTTGACCCAAGACCCACAACAACCACACCACAGTGCCAAACATGGGGAAAGACAAACCGTGGCGCAAGGTGTTCATCCAAGCGCCGGGGCGCGGCATGGCGCGCGCCACCGCAGGCCACCAACTGGCCAAAAGATAGGGCAATGCCATGCCCATACCCAAGGCTGCGAACACCGACAAGGCTTGAGTCGCGGGCAGCGCAATGGCCAGACCCAAGGAGGCGCCCATGAACGGGGCCGTGCAAGGCGAGGCGATCGCTGTGGCCAACACGCCAGTGAAGAAAGCGTCCACCGTGGGGTGGCGTGCTTGCCAACTGGCCACGCTGCTGGGCAAGACGCTGCCAAATTCAAACACGCCCACCAAGTTCAAGCCGATCAAAGTGAAGAGAAGCGCCAGCGCTGCCACCACGGCGGGACTCTGTAGCTGGAAGCCCCAGCCCAACTGTTCACCGGCAGCGCGCAGGCTCAGCAAGAGTGCACCCAAAGCCACAAAAGACAGCACCACACCGGCGGTGTAGGCCAAACCTTGCCAGCGGTGCGCGCGGTTTGAGGCCGCATCGTGCGAGAGCTGAGCGAATGACAACACCTTGATGGCCAAGATCGGAAACACGCAGGGCATCAGGTTGAGGATCAGGCCGCCGAGCAGCGCTCCCAATAGGGCCAGCCACCACGACAGGGGGGCTTGGCTGGGCGTTGCTTCATCTTGAAGGGCTTGGTTCAAGGCATCCGGGATGGCCACAGGCAAGGCCGCCACCGGTGGCCATGTGCCGTCCACGGGGGCTTCGAAGCGCACACCCGCGCCACCGGCTGCGGGCGCGACCACCCAAGCCATCTGTGTTGGGGCTTCGCTGCGTTGGGCCGACAGGGGCAACTCGGCCGACCACACATGGCCATTCCATGCTTGCGTCCAAGGCGCACCCGGTTCAATCACCGCGGGACTTTCGGGGAACACCTCTAGGCGCTGGCCTTGCCAAGCGTTGGGTAGACCATTGACGTTCAAACGAAGTCCTTGTGTGGATACGCTGACGGTGGTGGAGCCCAGGGTTAGGGGGACAGGACGCAAAGCCCAAGCAGATTCAAACGCTTCGCGGTGGGCGGTGGTGGCGGTGTTCACCGGTAGGCGCAGGTTGAACTGACCCTCTTCGGGAATGCATTCGGTGCGGCAGGCCAGCCAGCTGGCGAACAAGCCGACGTCGATGTGGGTTCCTTCAAAACCAGCCTCAACCGTCAATCGCACGGGCAGCAGCACGCGTTCGTCATAGCCGTAATTCGCCAAGGGCCCGAGCGGGAACTTGCTTGGCGTGGGCCATTCAATGGGTCCAGCTTTCACCCCCGCAGGCAACGTCCACTGGAGTTCGGTGGGCAAACCAGAGTCGCCGGGGTTTTGCCAATAGGTGTGCCATTGCGGGGCATGGTCCAGCTGCAAACCAAGCCACACGGTTTGGCCAGCGCCCGCACCTTGGGGAGCGTGCGCCACCAACTCGGCGCGCACCTGTCCGGTGTCCACCACCGTTGCACTGGCTTTGGCGGCGGGGAACCAGTTTTGCGCCAGCGCAGGGCTCACACCCAGCAAACCGGCAACCAATGTCAGGCTAGGCCAGGTGCGGCGAATGAAGGCTGAAGAAGCGTTGAACATGCGGGCTTAAATATAAGCGAATGCTGTTTGGTTCCACACCATCCAAGCGGCCGTCAAGACCAAAGCCAAGGCCATGGTTTGATTGAAGCGGCGCAGGCGCCCACTGGTGGCTTGGCCATTGACCAATGGCCCCGCCAACCAGTGTCGGAGCACCGAACCTACACTGGCATAAGCCAAGTTGCTGAGCAGGGCGTAAGCCATGAGGACGGGCAAGACTTGAGCGAAGCGGACAGCAGCGTCGTCTTGGCCGCTGATCCAGCCAGCCACGATCGACAGGGCCATCATCCAAGCTTTGATGTTAACGAATTGCAAGCCCACGCCTTGCCAGAAGCCCACGCGCATGGGCGCTTGCGACAGGTCTTGTAGGCGGTGGCTGTTCGCCAAGCGCCAGGCTAGCCAGCACAAATACGCTGAGCCGGCCAACACAATCACCCATCGCAAGGCGGGCACGGCCAGCACCAAGGCACCAAAACCCAAGCTGCCGATCAAGAGCAGCAAACCCCAGCCCACCGGCACGGCGAACACAAAACGCATCGCCGAGCGCAGGCCCCCATTGGCAGCCAAGGTGGCCGAAAGCGTGGTGTTGGGCCCGGGCGTGAAGCTGGTGGCCGTGGCCAACACCAACAGGGCCCACCATTCTTGTGTGTTCATGAGGTGCTGGTGCTCAGCTCGTCGAGCCGTTCCATGGCCGTGAGCCATTGGGCTTCGACTTCGGCGTGTCGAGTAGAGAGTTGGGCGGCTTTGGCTGGGTCGGTGGCAAACAGCTGACCGTCCGCCAGTTGGGCGGCGATCTCGGCTTGTTCTTTTTCCAAGACCGCGATGGTTTCTGGCAAGGCATCTCGCTCGCGCTGCTCTTTGTAGCTGAGCTTGCGCTTGCCCGGGTTCACCACAGGTGCCGCTGCAGGTGCCGGTTTGCTGGCTTGAGCGACAGGGGCCGGCGTTGCACTGGCGCTGCTCATTTGCGCCCGGGCGGACTGGGTCATCCAGTCTTCAACGTCACCCACATATTCGCGCCAAGCGCCATCCCCCTCTGAGACCAAGGTGCTGGTGACGACGTTGTTCAAGAATCGGCGATCGTGGCTGACCAAGAACACCGTGCCCTCGTATTGCTGCAGCAAGTCTTCCAGCAACTCCAAGGTGTCGATATCCAAATCATTGGTCGGCTCATCGAGCACCAAGACGTTGGCTGGGCGCGCGAACAAGCGTGCGAGCAGCAAGCGGTTGCGTTCGCCGCCGGACAAGGTCCGCACGGGTGCATTGGCTCTGGCTGGGGAGAACAAAAAATCAGCCAAATAGCTTTTGACGTGGGTTCGTTTGTTGCCGATTTCGATCCATTCACTACCCGGGCTGATGAAGTCCTCCAGCGTCGCGTCCAGGTTGACTTGTTCGCGCATCTGGTCGAAATACGCCACGCTGATCTTGCTGCCTTGGCGCACGGTGCCGCTGTCGGGGGCGAGTTCGCCCAAGATCAGTTTGAGCAAGGTGGTTTTGCCTGCGCCATTGGGGCCGATCAAACCGATCTTGTCGCCCCGCAAGACGGTCGCACTGACCGAACGCACCACCGTTTTGCGTGTGCCATCGGCTTGCACAAAGGCCTTGCTGACGTCATCGAGTTCGGCCACGATCTTGCCGCTGCTCTGACCGCTGGAGACTTCCAGCTTGACACTGCCCACCGCGTCGCGCCGCTGTGCCCGTTGCGATCGCAGTTGCTCAAGCCGTGTGATGCGACCTTGTGCGCGGGTGCGACGGGCCTCCACACCTTTGCGAATCCACACTTCTTCTTGTGCGAGCAATTTGTCCGCCCGGGCGTTGATCACCGCTTCTTGCGCCAGCTGCTCTTCTTTAAGGGTTTGGTACTGAGCGAAGTTACCGGGGTAGCTCAACAATCGGCCTCGGTCGAGCTCGACCATGCGTGTGGCCACGCGGTCCAAGAAAGCGCGGTCGTGGCTGATGGTGACCAAGCTGCCTTTGTAGTCCAGCAGCAGGTCTTCTAACCAAGTGATGCTGTTCATGTCCAAGTGGTTGGTGGGTTCGTCAAGCAAGAGCACATCGGGCCTGCTGACCAAGGCTTGTGCCAGGGCTACGCGCTTCTTATTGCCACCTGAGAGTGCGCCAATAGATTCGTTAGGGTTCAGGTGCAAACGGTGCAAGGTCTCTTCGACCCGTTGCTCCCAGTTCCAGGCGTCCAGCGCCTCAATGCGGTTTTGCAAAGCGTCCAAATCCAGTCCGTCTGCCCCGCTGAGGTAGAGCTCACGGGCTTGAATGGCGTCAGTCAAACCTAAGCTGGCGGCTTCAAACACGCTAGAGGCCGCGTCAAGCAGGGGTTCTTGCGGAACATAGGCCACGCGCAAACCGTTTTGTGTGTGAAGGTTCCCGTCGTCGGGCTTGTCGAGGCCGGCCAATATTTTCAGCAAAGACGATTTGCCGGTGCCGTTGCGCCCGATCAGACCCACGCGCTCTTGCAATTCAAGAGCGAAATCCGCGTGGTCCAAGAGAGGTACATGGCCAAAGGCCAGTTGTGCGTTTTGTAAAGAGAGCAGCGCCATGAGGTCCTTATCGATCAGGCTCCAATTATGGTGGACGGCGTTCTCTGTATGTGGGGGCGCCCCCTCCCAGAGCGTCCACGAAGGCCGCTTCGCAAGGCTGATGGGCGAAAACAGAAAAATTTTCGAAGATTTGACGCGAGCTCAAAATCTGTTGTATACTGCTAGGCTTCGCTGCTCACAACGCAGAAAGCAAAGGCGCAGCGAGTTGGTCAGAAAAAAAATCAGTACAAACCCTGGAATAATTTGACCAGACGCAAAAATCTGTGTCATAATACGAGGCTCTGCTGATCGCAGCGGGGTTAGGCAAAAAAGAGAGGCCAAGTGCTTTGATTGGATGCTGAGATCATTAAAAACATACAGCCGATAAGCGTGGGCGTTTGAATGTGGTTGCCGAAGAGTTCTTCGGAACGACAAATAAACGCTCATGGAAGTAATATGAAGTGTTGATCACTTCAATTCCGTTTATGAGTCTGTAGCAGACCTTCTTAGGAGGTCGGTTGCAGGAAAAATTCAAGATCGAACTAAAGAGTTTGATCCTGGCTCAGATTGAACGCTGGCGGCATGCTTTACACATGCAAGTCGAACGGTAACAGGTCTTCGGATGCTGACGAGTGGCGAACGGGTGAGTAATGCATCGGAACGTGCCCAGTCGTGGGGGATAACGCAGCGAAAGCTGCGCTAATACCGCATACGATCTGTGGATGAAAGCGGGGGACCGTAAGGCCTCGCGCGATTGGAGCGGCCGATGTCAGATTAGGTAGTTGGTGGGGTAAAGGCTCACCAAGCCAACGATCTGTAGCTGGTCTGAGAGGACGACCAGCCACACTGGGACTGAGACACGGCCCAGACTCCTACGGGAGGCAGCAGTGGGGAATTTTGGACAATGGGCGCAAGCCTGATCCAGCAATGCCGCGTGCAGGAAGAAGGCCTTCGGGTTGTAAACTGCTTTTGTACGGAGCGAAAAGGCTCTCTCTAATACAGGGGGCTCATGACGGTACCGTAAGAATAAGCACCGGCTAACTACGTGCCAGCAGCCGCGGTAATACGTAGGGTGCAAGCGTTAATCGGAATTACTGGGCGTAAAGCGTGCGCAGGCGGTTTTGTAAGACAGGCGTGAAATCCCCGGGCTCAACCTGGGAATGGCGCTTGTGACTGCAAAGCTGGAGTGCGGCAGAGGGGGATGGAATTCCGCGTGTAGCAGTGAAATGCGTAGATATGCGGAGGAACACCGATGGCGAAGGCAATCCCCTGGGCCTGCACTGACGCTCATGCACGAAAGCGTGGGGAGCAAACAGGATTAGATACCCTGGTAGTCCACGCCCTAAACGATGTCAACTGGTTGTTGG
>JACCDV010787685.1_pt1 | contig 15998 bp, 17 predicted proteins | sample 7446131 | NCBI WGS metagenome assembly JACCDV01 (sample SAMN15323448, study PRJNA562643) | freshwater metagenome | isolation source: river surface water | place: USA:Blue River Watershed | collected 2017-08-17 | reverse complement strand
AGTCCGGCGTGTCTACCGATTCCACCACTCGAGCTCAAAAGAGCGAGAAACGGGATTCGAACCCGCGACCCCGACCTTGGCAAGGTCGTGCTCTACCAACTGAGCTATTCTCGCTTGAAACTCCCATCATTGCGCTGCCTTTGCTTTGCTAGGGGCGACAAAGTTAATTATTTTTTTAATTTTTCAAAATACAAAATCAATTTTCCTTGCGATTTTTTAAAGAAAAATACATCCAGGTAAGTGGCAAGAGTAAAGAATAGTTGTAGTAGAGGTCTTCAAAAGGAATGCTGACCATGCGCCAACCAATGATGTGTTGTCCACTGTACCAGACAATTGGAGCCTCCGTAACAGCTCCGGTGAGTATGCCATTGACGATAAAAAATGGAATGAGGCAGAGCAAATACGCCCACATAAAATCTTGGTACCAACTTTTATTACGCAATAAAATTGTAAGCACAGCACTTAAGAATGTGGCTAGGAAAGTGTAATAATTGGTGCCGTACAATAAAATCCAAAGAGCAGATGTCGCTATGAAGATAAAAGCAAAAAATGGCGCAATGCGCTTTTGATTTCTATTTGGAAAATAGGCTTGAATGACTTTTAAAATGAAAATGAAGTTGTAAGGAATCACAATAAAAAACAAGACCTCTTCAAGCGGAAGGTGCCCAAGATAAATTTTTAATAGGTAAGCAGGATTGAAGCCCCACACGCCCCATTGGGTAAAAAGTTCATCCCAAATGAGGAAGGGAACAGCAACAGCTAGAGCAGCAAGAAATACAAAGCGCCATTCTTTAAAAAACGCCACTTTTTTGTCAAAACTGAGCGCAAATGGTCCTGCAAAAGAAAGTAGGATGACCCAAGCGTACAGACTCATGCCTTTTGTTGTTTTTTAAATTGTTTAGCGCTGTCTATATAAAAACGAATTGGGACTAGAAGCATCCCGAAACACTCGCCATGTGCTTTTCCCAAATGTTTGTGGTGCATTTTGTGTGCCCTGCGAATGGCATAAAAATAGGGATGCTCGATGTCGCGTAGCCATTTAAAGCGGCGGTGGATATAGACGTCGTGGATGAGAAAATAAGCCAAGCCATAGGCGGCAATACCAAAGCCAATCCAAACAGGTAGGTAATTTTGGTTCATGAGGCCGAGCATGATACACAACCAAGATGGTATGGCATAAATCAAAAAGAAAACGTCGTTTTTCTCGAAAAAACCAGGCTCTACCTGATGGTGATCTTTATGAAAATACCACATAATGCCGTGCATGACATATTTATGCGTGGCCCACGCCATAAATTCCATCCCAAAAAAAGTAGCAAGTGTAACTACCGGACCCCACCAACTCATAAGCGAAAGTTTAAAAAAGTAAAGAAAATTGTCATGTAAATAAACAACGCCACTGCCACATTGTTTGCCTCATTGAGGCGCCATTTGCGCAAGACAAACTGTAAAAAAACAGCGGTAACAAACCAACACACATAATTATAGATGGGAATTATTCCGCTCTTCCAAAACCAAAACCCAAGCTTGACTGCCACGGGCTCCATTAAAAAATCTAGAAATACCATTAAGGTTGCCGCAGCAAGTACTTCAATCCAAAAGTTCAATTTGAGCGTGGAAAGTAGTGCAGCACTCACAATGCTGAGCATTGCCCAGTTAATGCCTATAATGAGCGGAACGCCTAAGAGTTTTGGTCCCAAAACAGCACCGTAGTGGTAATTTCCGAATAAATAACCAGTATGCACTCCGATCCATTCTACTAGCATGCCGGTTGCAAAGGCTATTGCGATGAAAAGCCAAAAAGCCGGTGTGTGTTTTTTTCTGCCTAATAGAAGAATGCCAAAAGACAGCAATAAGTGAAAGAAAGACAAGCCTACAAAGAATGATTTGTAGGGCCCTAAAGACATTCCAACTATACCTACAAGGTAAAAAATACCGATGAAAATGATCAGTTTTCGACTCAAGGTTTGATGTTTTTTTCAATAAAAGTTTGCCCGGCGATCATGTTTTGAATGATATCTGCTAAGGGTGTATACTTAAATGACAATTGTTGTTCGATTTTGTTGCGGTCATAGCGCAAGACTTCATGCGAAGAACGCGCTGTTTCTATAGTAAGTCCCTCGCGTTTACCTGAGATATGACACCATAGTTCGTGAACTGCTGCAAAGAGTAGCGTTAATACTTTAGGCGCAGCAATACTTGGCGCTTTGCGTCCCAGTTGCTGCGCAAATGCGCCAAATAAGTCTCTAAAAGTTTGTTGTGGACCAACTACTAAAAAGCGTTCGGCATGAACATTTTGCTCAACGAGCTTTACCATTGCCCACGCTACGTCTCGGGCATCTACAACTGCGTTGGCGCCACTTGTGTAAAAGCGCAAGCCTTTTTGAGCCGTATTCAGCATTTGTAAAGACGGACTACCTGGGGCCGCAGGGCCCAAAATAACGCACGGATTCACAATAACTGCGCGCAAGCCTTCTTCAATTCCTCTCCAAACTTCTCTTTCAGCCAACCGTTTGGAAACGCCGTAGCCGCTGTGCTGTCCGCCCTCATCCCATTTAGATTTTTCACTTACGAGCGCCTCTTTACCTCCAATAGAAGCAGTGGAGCTCACGTGGCAAAAGTGTCGGACACCCATAGCATTGGCAAGGTCGACTAAATTGGCAGTAACATAACGGTTTTGTTGAATACAGGCTTCGAAGTCGGCTTTAAAAAATGAAACGAGTGCTGCACAATGATAAATGGTTGTACTGCCTTTAACGAGGTTTTTTAAGTCTTCTATGTCTAGAAGGTCAGCTTTTATCCATTCGACGTGTGCCCATTTTTCCGCAGCATTTTCTTTCAAATAGTAATGAAATAGCGCTTGCACGGCTGCAATTTTTTGTTCGTTGCGATATGCTGCCCGAACCGGCATATTGCGTTTGCTTAACTCAATTAAGACATGACTTCCGAGAAGTCCGGTGGCACCAGTTACTAAATTCACAGCCTAAAGCTAGGGATTACTTTTGATAGAAAGCCGCAAGTGCTGCTTTGATTTGTTCGGCTGAAAAAGCTAACTGCGCATCGGTATGGACCGATGATACAAAACCAACCTCGTAACCACTTGGCCCAAAATATACACCAACATTTAAAAGATAATGGTGCATAAAATTAAAGGCAGTCATGTCGCCATCAATCTGATCTGCAGCGGTGATGCGTTTTTTGCCGTTAAAAGAGAACCAAAAAATAGAACCCACGCAGACAAGTTCCATTGGATACTGTTGTGCAAGAGCAAAACTGTTGATGCTATCTACAAATTGTTGGGTGCGTTGTGCTTGCTTGATATAGAAATCCTCGGCTGCACAAAGTTCAAGCTGTGCAAGACCTGCGGCCATTGCTACTGGGTTTCCAGAAAGTGTGCCCGCTTGGTAAACCGGACCTTCTGGCGAAACATTTGCCATAATTTCTTTTTTGGCTCCGTAGGCACCAACCGGCAGGCCTCCGCCGATAATTTTACCATAGGTAACAATATCAGGTGTTATACCAAAAAGCTCGGCTGCGCCTCCAAATGCAACTCTGAAGCCCGAAATAACTTCGTCAAAAATGAGTAGCACTCCGTACTTTGTACAAAGTGAACGCAAGAGATTTAAAAAGGATTTGTCTTGTAATAACAGACCATTGTTGGCAGGGATTGGCTCAATAATGACAGCAGCAAGATCTTGGTGCTGGGTTTCAAAGCACTTGGTTAACGCATCTGCATCATTGAGTGGTAAAACAAGCGTTTCGTTGGCAAAAGCTTCTGGAACACCCGCACTTGATGAAGTGCCAAAAGTAACCAAGCCACTTCCGGCTTTTACCAAAAGTGCGTCGACATGCCCGTGGTAACACCCTTCAAATTTGAGGATTTTATTTTTCCCAGTTGCCCCGCGTGCTAGACGCAATGCACTCATGACAGCCTCGGTGCCAGAACTTGTGAATCGAATTTTATCAATAAAGGGCAGTCTTTCGAGCATAAAAGCGGCGAGCTCATTTTCTTTACGTGTCGGCGCACCGAAACTTGCGCCATTTTGCAGCGACCCTACAATTTTTTCAAAAACATGTGGATGATTATGCCCGTGGATGAGCGGCCCCCAACTACAGCAAAAGTCGATAAACTGATTGCCGTCTTCGTCCCAAATTTGAGCGCCATCGCCTTTTGCAATAAAAAGCGGTGTGCCACCAACAGATTTAAAAGCGCGCACTGGTGAATTGACACCACCTGGAAAATATCCTTTGGCTGCTTCAAATAATTCTGCTGAACGGCTGCGGTCGATAGGAGAGGGAGTATTCATTCTTGTGTATATTTGTGGCCATAAAGTTACGAATAAAGCCGTGCATATGAAATTTGAAAATAGCTTAGCCTTCGCCCAAGAATTAGATCAACAAGACCCTTTGGCATCCTTTCGTTCGCGCTTTCATTTTCCGACTTTCCACAATGAAAACCCGGTGTATTTTACGGGCAATTCTTTAGGGCTGCAGCCTAAAACGGCGGCAACCTATATCCAAGAAGAACTAAATGCTTGGGCTAATTATGGTGTTGAAGGGCATTTTTTAGCCAAAAGACCATGGTTTTCTTACCACGAAAACCTGACCAACATGGCAGCAAAGGTGGTGGGCGCATTGCCAATTGAGGTGGTCATTACCCATTCCCTCACAACTAATTTACACTTACTGATGGTCTCGTTTTACAGACCTTCTGGCAAACGGGTTAAAATTCTCTGTGAAGAAAAAGCTTTTCCGAGCGATCAATATGCACTGGCTTCACAAATTTCATTTCATGGTCTGCCTGCTGAAACACTAGTCGAAGTAGGTCCAAGACCCGGAGAACATTTAATTAGAGAAGAAGACATCCTTCAGAAGATATCCGAACTCGGAGATGAGCTTGCTTTGGTCATGATCGGTGGTGTCAATTATTACTCGGGTCAATATTTTGACCTGCAAAAAATTACCGCTGCTGGCCACGCGGTTGGCGCAGTTGTTGGCTTTGACTTAGCACACGCAGCAGGCAATGTCAATCTTGCGCTTCACAACTGGAATGTAGATTTTGCGGCTTGGTGTGGTTACAAATATTTGAATTCGTCTCCGGGAGGTGTGTCAGGTCTTTTTGTGCACGAACGTCATGCACACAATAAATCTTTACCTCGTTTCGCAGGATGGTGGGGCCACAATAAAGAAGTTCGTTTTCAGATGGAACCAGGCTTTGACCCGATTCCTGGCGCTGAAGGCTGGCAACTGAGCAATGCACCGGTTTTAGGAATGGCTGCACACTTAGCTTCTCTTGAAATTTTTGAAGAGGCCGGCATGGAGCGCATTGCACAAAAACGCGACCAAATGACGGCGTTTCTTGCTTTTTTAATTGAAGATGTTTCTGTTCGCAATGAAGAAAAGTGCTCATTTGAAATCATAACGCCCAACAATCCTAACCAAAGAGGCGCACAACTTTCAATTTTAGCAAAAGGTCAAGGCAAGCAATTATTTGACCGCTTAACCGATTTAGGCGTCATTGCCGATTGGAGAGAGCCAAATGTCATTCGCATTGCTCCTGCACCGCTTTATAATTCTTACCAAGATTGTTTTCACTTTGCGCAATATTTAGAGCGCGCTATTTTGTAACACTCGTTATATACGCCTCGAGGTCCGGAGCAAAGTGCTGAATTTCTAATGCTCGTACTTTTTGTTCAATTTCGGCCGCAGTAGAATTTGGTGTTAAAGCCACTGCATGCTGAAAAAGGAGTTTGCCTTTGTCGAATTCTTCGTTGACGAGGTGTATGCTTATGCCACTAAAGGCCTCTTTAGCGGCACTTACAGCAAGGTGCACATGTTGCCCGTACATACCTGCACCACCATAATTTGGAAGTAGTGCAGGGTGAACATTAATGATTCTTTCTGGAAAGGCTTCGATGAGCTCTGTAGGCACCTTTTTCAGAAAACCGGCTAAAATTACCCAGTTGGCATGCAAATCTTGACTTATTTCAAGGTAGGATGTAAAATCTTTTCCTTGTAAGTTGTAAAAAGGAAGTTGCTGTTCGGCACAAAACATTTCCATTTCTAAATTAGCCTTACTCGAGAGCACGCCCACCACCTTAACTCGTTCATTTTCTTTGAAATAACGAATAATTTGACGTGCATTGCTTCCGCCACCAGAAATAAAGAGAATTAATTGTGCCTGCATTTCGGCTACAAAGTTAAGCATAGTGAAGGATTCCTCCGCTTTAAGACAAGAAGTGTTGATAAATTAAATGGGCATAAGTTTTGTTTATTGGGCGATAGTTTTTTTCTTTGCAAGCTGAAACCTTTAAAATTTAAAAAATGTCTGATATCAAAGCTAAAGTTATCGCGATCATCGTAGATAAACTGAATGTTGAAGAAAGTGAAGTAACTAACGAAGCTAGCTTCACCAATGACTTGGGTGCTGATTCACTTGACACAGTTGAGTTGATCATGGAATTCGAGAAACAATTCAATATTTCTATTCCAGACGATAAAGCAGAAGGTATCCAAACAGTTGGTGACGCTGTTGCTTACATCGAAGCAAACGTTTAACATTTCCCACTAATTCTTTAGTTTACGGGTATGCAATTAAAAAGAGTTGTTGTAACAGGTTTAGGTGCACTAACGCCAATTGGCAATACAGTACAAGAGTATTGGGATGCCTTAATGGCGGGAAAAAGTGGAGCTGCTCCAATTAAACAATTTAATGCTTCTCTTTTCAAGACGCAATTTGCTTGTGAACTCAAAGATTTCAATGTGGAAGACCACATCGACAAAAAGGAAGCTCGCAAGCTTGATCAATTTTCGCAGTATGCCATAGTTACCGCTACGGAAGCTATGGCAGATGCTGCCTTGCTTGAGTCCAATCCAAATCTCGATCGCATTGGCGTCATTTGGGGTTCTGGTGTTGGTGGTCTGAAAACATTCCAAGAAGAAGCTAGAGAATATTTTAGTGGCGACGGAACTCCGCGCTTCAATCCATTCTTTATTCCAAAAATGATTGCAGATATTGCAGCGGGTCATATTTCTATCAAATATGGCTTGCGCGGTCCAAACTACGTTTGTGTATCAGCGTGTGCATCTGCAACCAATGCCATCATCGATGCATTCAACCTCATTCGTTTAGGTAAAGCCGACGCCATCGTAACCGGTGGTTCAGAGGCTGGCGTCAATGAAATGGGTATGGGCGGATTCAACGCTTTAAAGGCGCTATCTACCCGCAATGATTCTCCAGAAACCGCATCTCGTCCGTTCGACCTCGACCGCGATGGTTTTGTACTCGGCGAGGGTTCAGGTTGCCTCATTCTCGAAGAATATGAGCACGCCATTAAGCGCGGCGCAAAAATTTACGCAGAGGTAATCGGTGGCGGCATGTCTGGCGACGCTTATCACATGACTGCGCCTCATCCAGAAGGCTTGGGTGCGCGCAACACCATGCTTTCAGCCATAGAAGACGCAGAAATCGATCCATCTGAGATAGATTACGTCAATGTGCACGGCACTTCCACTCCGCTTGGCGATATCGCCGAAGTAAAGGCTATCCAACACGTATTCGGTGAACACGCCTACAATCTGAACATCAGCTCTACTAAATCCATGACAGGCCACCTTTTAGGTGCAGCCGGTGCCATCGAAGCAGTAGCTTGCGTATTAGCTGTTCAAAACGATATGGTTCCACCAACCATTAATCACTTTACCGACGATCCCGAACTTGACCCTAAGCTCAATTTCACTTTTCACAAACCACAGGCGCGTACGGTCAATATTGCTTTGTCCAACACCTTTGGCTTTGGAGGCCACAACACCTCCATCATTGTAAAGAAATTTAAAGCATAAGTTGCTCAAAATTCCTCTCTTCAATAAGAAAAAAACAAACGAAGAGCTGAAAGTTATTCGCTTTGTTTTAGCCGAGTTTGGTTATAAACCACAAAAGGCATCCTATTTCATTCAGGCCTTAACCCACAAAAGTTCGCTCAACGATCACGAACAATTAGCTGCTAACGAACGCCTTGAGTTTTTAGGAGATTCCATATTAGACGCTGTTGTAGCTTCCTTTGTATACGACAAATATCCTGAAATAGACGAAGGTCAACTTACCAAAATTAAGTCAAGAATTGTAAATCGCAAGTCACTTTCTGCAATTGGCGAGCGAATGGGCATCAGAAAGCACCTTATTTACAGCCAAGGCAGAAGCATTAATCTTGCAGGTTTGGAGGGCAATGCATTTGAAGCATTAATAGGCGCCATTTACCTGGATGGCGGGTTCGATAAAACCCAGAGCGTTCTCAAAAACACAGTTTTTAGAAAACACTTGAATTTGAATAAACTACTGGAAGAAGAACTCGACTTTAAGTCGGCACTCTTTATATGGTGTCAGCGCAAGAAGTTGGCGTTGGAATTCATACTTTCTGATGAGCAGTTTATCGAAGGAAAGGCCGTCTATCAAATGACTGTACAGATCAATAGAACGGCATACGGTAAAGGCAAGGGTCATTCCAAGAAAGAGGCCGAGCAAGCTGCCGCAAAAGAAACACTTGCTTTAATGGGAGAAATTTAAAGCTGTATCTAATTTTATAAAATTTGTAGTACATTTGCCATATAAAAGAATGACACATGACTTGGACAGACTTCGTATACAAAATTGGCGACACATTTCAATGGGCTTTTGGCTTTTATGAAATGGTACAAAACTACTTTAACACAGCACTTATTTTGCTAGGTTTCTATGGTTTTTATTACTGGATGACTACCCAAAAACGCCTCAGTGCAAAATCTAATGTCCCGGTAGAAATCAAAGAAAATGAAGGTTGGTACAAAAAAGAAGGCCAACAATTGAAATAATATTTATTGCTCATCCTGAATGAGCTTTATATAAGTTGAACAAAACAAAAAGGGCGGTCATTGACCGCCCTTTTTTTATTTTGTTGTTTTAATTTATTTGTCGGAAGTTAGTGCTGCACTTAAAAATTCGCGGTTCATGCGCGCGATATTTTCTAAAGAAATGCCTTTAGGACATTCTACTTCACAAGCACCAGTGTTGGTACAGTTACCGAATCCTTCTTCGTCCATTTGGCGAACCATATTCATGACGCGGTCTTTTGCTTCAACCTTCCCTTGTGGTAATAGCGCGTATTGTGAAACTTTCGCCCCTACGAATAGCATAGCCGAACCATTTTTACAAGACGCTACACAAGCACCACAACCAATACAAGCAGCTGCTTCAAATGCTTTGTCTGCATCAGCTTTAGGAACAGGAATGGCATTGGCGTCCATGGTACGTCCGGAAGTGTTCACAGAGACGAATCCGCCGGCTTGTTGAATGCGATCAAATGCCGAGCGATCTACAACGAGATCCTTGACAATAGGAAACGCGCGAGATCTCCATGGCTCAACATAGATGGTATCACCGTCGTTAAAGCTACGCATGTGAAGCTGACATGTGGTGGTTCCGGTTTCTGGGCCGTGCGCACGCCCGTTGATGTACAAAGAACACATTCCGCAAATTCCTTCACGGCAGTCGTGGTCAAAAGCTACTGGAGCTTGTTGTTCATTAATGAGTTGCTCGTTAAGTTGATCGAGCATCTCTAAAAATGAACTATCTGTGGACACTTTTTCAAGGCTGTAGGTTTCAATACCACCTTTAGCGTTGGTATTTTTTTGTCTCCAGATTTTGAGTGTTATATTGATAAATTTTGAAGCCATATCTACTTATTTATAGTTGCGTGCTGCAATTTTGATGTACTCGTAATTAAGCGCTTCTTTGTGAAGTGCTGCTTTTTTCGCATCGCCATCTTGGTATTCCCAAGCGGCAACATATTTGAAGTTTTCGTCGTCACGGAGTGTTTCTCCTTCGTTGTCTTGGTATTCATCTCTGAAGTGACCACCACAAGACTCTAAACGATGCAAGGCATCTACGGCCATTAACTGACCCAACTCAATGAAGTCGGCAACGCGCATGGCTTTTTCGAGTTCTGTATTCATTTCGTTTGCATCGCCAGGAACAAAAACATCTTTGTAGAATTCTTCGCGTAGCGCTGCAATTTCTTCGATAGCTGTTTTTAGCCCTTCTTCGTTACGGGCCATGCCAACTTTGTTCCACATGATAAGGCCGAGGCGTTTATGGAAATGATCTACGGACTTACTTCCTTTGTTTTGAAGGAAACGATCAATGCTTGTTTTTACATCTGCTTCGGCAGCTTCAAATTCTGGACTATCGGTAGGAATATGACCTGTGCGGATATCGTTTGCGAGGTAGTCAGAAATGGTATACGGCAATACGAAGTATCCATCGGCCAAACCTTGCATAAGCGCAGAAGCACCTAAGCGGTTGGCACCGTGGTCAGAGAAGTTGGCTTCTCCGGTCACGAAGCATCCTTCGATGCTACTTTGAAGGTTGTAGTCTACCCAAACGCCACCCATAGTGTAGTGAACAGCTGGGTAAATTTTCATTGGTGTTTCGTATGGATTGTCGTCTGTAATTTTTTGGTACATCTGAAAGAGGTTACCATATTTTTCTTCGATCCATTTTTTACCCAAGGCCAAGATTTTTTCTTCTGTTGGGTTGTGGTCACCTAAAGCAAATGCAGACTGACGTCCTTTATTTCGAATTTCTGTTGCAAAATCTAGGTAAACGCCTTCGTTGGTGTCGTTGGCTTCAATACCGAAACCTGCGTCACATCTTTCTTTGGCTGCTCTAGATGCAACGTCGCGAGGTACGAGGTTGCCAAATGCAGGGTAGCGTCTTTCTAAGAAGTAATCGCGGTCTTCTTCTGCAAGTTGAGTGGGTTTCAAACGGCCTTCGCGAATAGCTTCAGCGTCTTCTTTTTTCTTAGGAACCCAAATGCGGCCGGAATTGCGCAAAGACTCAGACATAAGTGTGAGCTTAGATTGGTTGGTTCCGTGTACTGGAATACAAGTTGGGTGAATTTGAACAAAACATGGATTGGCAAAATGCGCTCCTTTTTTGTGTACTTTCCAAGCAGCAGATACATTGCTGCCCATTGCGTTGGTAGATAAGAAGTATACGTTTCCGTAACCTCCAGATGCTATGACAACCGCGTGTGCAGAATGACGCTCGAGTTCACCAGTAACGAGGTTTCTTGCGATGATTCCGCGCGCCTTGCCGTCAACTTTAACGAGCTCCATCATTTCATGACGATGGTACATTTTGACCCGACCAAGACCGATTTGACGAGAAAGTGCAGAGTAGGCACCTAACAAAAGTTGTTGACCGGTTTGTCCTGCGGCGTAGAAAGTGCGTTGTACCTGTGTACCACCAAACGAACGGTTGTCTAAGAGACCGCCGTATTCGCGTGCAAAAGGAACACCTTGAGCCACACATTGGTCGATGATGTTACCAGAGACTTCTGCCAAACGGTAAACGTTTGCCTCGCGTGCACGGTAGTCACCACCTTTAATGGTGTCATAAAATAGACGGTAAACGGAGTCGCCGTCGTTTTGGTAGTTTTTAGCTGCATTGATACCACCTTGAGCTGCAATGGAGTGTGCTCTTCTTGGCGAATCTTGGAAACAAAACGCTTTGACGTTGTAACCCATCTCACCTAAAGAGGCTGCTGCAGAGGCGCCTGCCAAACCTGTACCCACAACGATAATATCGATCTTTGGACGGTTGTTTGGCGCAACCAATTTCATGTGATTCTTGTGATTGGTCCACTTTTCTGAGATTGGACCTTCTGGAATGCGCGAATTTAATGTTGACATAGCCTAATTCCTAGAGGTTGTAAATAATAATGGGAATGATCGCAAACAATAACGGAACAATGACAGCAAAGCCAGTTCCAATTATTTTAATCAAAGGGGTATATTTTGGATGATTGATGCCTAAAGATTGGAAAGCACTTTGGAAACCATGTAAGAGATGGTAGCCCAAAACAATCATTGAGATCACGTAGAACAACACGGCAAAAAGTGCACCTTCATTTTTACTTTTGTTGAAGAAGTCCATAACTAAGGTGTGAAGGTCGCGGTAGCCTTCTGCCACTTTAACGTTTGTGCCTTTGATGTAAAGATCAGTACCTTTTTCTACGATGTTGTTTTTGTCTTTTGGAATAGGTTGAATACCTGGTACGTGAGTGTAGTAAAGTTCTGCATTGGCAGCACCCATCATTGGGTTGTCCATTTCTAGTTTGTAAGTGTGAAGCGGAACGTCTTCTTTGATTTTCATTTTCCACCAGAAGTTGGCCATGTGGGTAGCAAGAAATACCAAAATGAGTGTGCCTAAAATAGCCATGCTGCGACTAGCTGAACTTGAATTGGCCGAAGGCTTGCTGTAGGCATAACCAATTGGCCGCGCTTTTTTGTTTTGAATAGTCAGTGCAAAACCATCAATGATGTGAATAATGACCGCTGCGTAGGTAACGTAAGAAAGGATTTTGATAAATGGATTGTGCCCCATGAAGTAAGCGTACTCATTGAAAGCACGTCGGCCTTCTTCACCGGTTTTGAGAATAAGTTGAAGGTTGCCAAGTAAGTGACCAACCAAAAACGTACACAGGAAAAGCCCGGTGAGGGCCATAAAGACCTTCTTTCCGATAGAAGATTTAAAAATTACAGAGTTACTCATAAGAATCTTTCATTTGTAGTGATGCAAATTTAAGTGAACAACATTTAATAGTAACAAATGTTGCCAATATAATCTGTTTAATAAGGCTATTTAGAACGATTATAGATAGTTCAGCGTGCTCGTATTTTCATCGACCACTAATTCAACGTCAGCACCAAAAAGTAATGCTTGATTATCGTCGATGTGCCCTGCTGGAAAATCGAAGCAAATTGGTATTTTTCGATAAGTGAAGTGAGCCAAAATGAGCGCTTCAATCGATTTTCCAAAAGGCACGTCGGTGTCTTCTAGATCAGTCATGCCGCCAATTATTAAACCCTTGATTTGTTCGAGCGCACCGCTCTTGCGTAGCGCATGGAGCATGCGGTCAATATGGTAGAGGTGTTCAGCTAGATCTTCGATGAATAAAATGCTTTCGGAGAAGTTGTAGCGTGCAGGCGTAGCCAACATACTGAAAACAATACTCAGGTTGCCTCCAATAAGCACACCGTTCGCACTGCCCAATTTATTGGCGCTATTTGTGTGTAATTCAAATGATTTTTTCTGTCCAAAAAGCAATTTGTGTAAACGTTGTTTGGCCAACCCACTGTTTTTATCAATGTTTAGTGCCATGGTAGCGTGTATACTCTGAAAACCTAAAGACTGAATTTGATGATGCAAAACACAGATATCAGAAAATCCAACTAGCCACTTGGGCTCTTTGATAAATTGCGCCCATTGCAAGCCATCGACAATTTGGATACAACCATAACCGCCGCGCACACACCAAATGGCTTTAGCTTCAGGATGGTCTAGCCCTTCTTGTAAGTCTGTCAGGCGCTCAAGTTCAGTGCCCGAAAAATAGTGGTGTCTGCCAATTAAATTTTTACTTCTGATCGCGCGAAGCCCAATACTGTGCAGCCATTTTTCAGCAGCTAAAACGTAGTTTTCTTCGATGGCTTTTGCCGGTGCACAGAGATACACGAGGTCGCCAATTTGTAAAGAGGGAGGAGCAATGTAATTCATCCTAAAAGAATTGCACTTAAGATTTTTAAATCGATCGGGCTCGTAATTTTGATATTTTCTTCATTACTCAAGACCAAAAGAGGGCTAACACCAATTGCTTCTACAACACTGGCGTCATCGGTAAAACGCGGATTGAATCCTTGTAAATACGCTTTTTTGATTGTTTTTGCGTCAAAACACTGAGGGGTATGCACTAGAAAATACTGAGCTCTATCCACACTTTCTGATTTTTCAAAAACTCCTTTACGAAGAGAATCTTTTAAACCCATAACAGGAACTACAGCACTAGCATTATTTAGCCCTGCAAAACATCTTTCAATAGTTGCTAGACTCACCAACGGACGTACGCCATCGTGAATAGCAATTTGATCGCCGGTACATTTGTCGAGTGCATTGTGTATCGAATGAAAGCGTTCTAAACCACCGTCAACGAGTTCGTGTGGAATTTGAATATTGTATTCCTCTAAAATAGTCTGCCAATAACCTACCCAATTTTTTGGAAGCGTTAGGAGCAACTGAGCTGTTGGGTCAAAGGCAAAAAAGCGTTCGAGAGTGTGAAGTAAAACAGGTTTGTTTCCTAAGCGCAAAAATTGCTTGGGAAGTTCACTTTCCATGCGTTTTCCGATACCGCCGGCTGTAATGATGATGCTTCTTTTCATCTTGATTCAAAGATACATAAACTAGTACTTCTTTGGCTGAAGTAATTTCAACTTACCAGGATAAAAGTCCAAGGTGAAATGAGAACCTCCAATATATTCGCCATCGGTTTCAGCATGTAAGACATCTGTATCGCAACTCAAAGAAATTGGAAAAGAAATGGGCAGATAATGGGCTTCCGGATGCTTGATTTTTTTGCCATTTTTGACTTTGATGACGTTTTTTATGTAGTCTAATAAAGAAACTTTACCTAATAGGGTGAGCTTGAGTTGTCCGTCATTGATTTTCGCCCCAGGATGTATATGTAAGCCATCGCCAAAAATACTTCCATTGCAAAATGCAGCCAACAGTAATTCGCCGGCATATTGGTAGTCCTCTGAATGCAACTTTACTTGAGGTCTTTTGTAATTGAGAAAGGTCTTGACTATAGCCAATCCATAAGAAAAGTTAGGTCCAAAATTCTTGCGGAATTTTTGAAGTTCTAACACCACAGCGCCACCAAAACCGATATCGGTAATATTTGCAAAATAGCGCTTCTCCTTGGTGGTTTCAAGCACGCCAACATCGAAGCGCTCAAAAGAGCCCTCTTCAATATTTGCTAGAAAGTTATAATTCTTATTGAACCCAGCAGACCTGAAAAAATCATTTCCGGTACCATTTGGAATGATGCCAAGAATAGGCTCAAACGCCGGATTTGAATGCTTACAAACCCCATTGATCAGCACATTAAAAGTACCGTCGCCGCCCACGCCAATTAAATGTGTACATTCTGGGCTCAAGGTATGAATGAAGCTAAGTGCGTCTGATGGATTGACGCTATTGTAAATCTGAAATTGCGCTCCAAAAAATTCCTGAAGAACCGTAAGGACACGTTGGTTACGCGCTGAGATTTTTTTGTTTCCGTTGGTGATGCAGTAGATAAGCGGCATCTGCCAATTTACGCAATAATTTTAGTATTGAATTTGCAAACTGCTCGATTGCTGCCATTTTTGGCCATTGAGCACACCTGTAACAAAATAAATATAGGTGCCGCGTGCAATTTTTTCACCGCTTGGGTCAGTGCCATCCCAACTGAATGTGGGGTTGCTACTGCTGAATAGTACATTGTTGTTTTGATTCAAAACAACAATACTGAAGTCTTGAATGTCCTGTTGTTTCCATTCGATTTGAAGCGTTTCGTTTTGACCGTCGCCATTTGGCGTGAAGATATTGGGTAGCGCAATTTGCGCTTGAATTTTGGGTATTGTTCTTTGTTGTTGCAATACGTTATTTAACGGAGGTAGTTCTTGTGTAACGTCTTGTATAGGCGTATTTTTATTTGGAATTACACATTCTACAATTGGTTGAACAGTTGTGGATTGAACTTCTGTGCTAGTTCCCGAAGAAGTTTGAGCTTCAAAATCAGGAGTTCCAAACTCCGTGTCATCGACTACAGGAAAATACCCGATTCGTAAAGGATCGTAGTACAAAGTTTGAATTGTCGGCTTTGTTGGTTTTGTAATGATGACTTCTTTGCTTTCTATTGGCTTTGTTGCTTTTTGAAGCGTCTTTACCTCTTGCTTTTTGGGTGCAGGGTTTTCTTTATCCGATGATAAATAAATTACTCCGGCAATTATTGCACTTGCCGCCACACCAATAAGAGCTTTGCTTAAAAGCCCAAGCCCTGCTTTGGCACTACTTGCACCAATTGATGACGAAATAGAAGACCACAACGCAGGATCAACCTGGACTTGGTGGTCCTGGAGGCCTT
>JACCDV011251943.1_pt1 | contig 16008 bp, 18 predicted proteins | sample 7446131 | NCBI WGS metagenome assembly JACCDV01 (sample SAMN15323448, study PRJNA562643) | freshwater metagenome | isolation source: river surface water | place: USA:Blue River Watershed | collected 2017-08-17 | reverse complement strand
ATAGATAAGCACTCACTGTCTAGTTTTGATATATATAAGAATTTCATCTAAAATAACAGATATTAAGAATAAGTTATATGATACGCATATAGGCTATAGAAATATAATGCGATTTAAAATAATTTTTTAATTAAAAGACCTAAATATTTATTGAAGATAGAGTCTTTATAAATAGCCTAGAATAACTTGAAGTTCGCAACTCAAAAATATATTCTCATTATATGAATGTAAAAAATAAATTAAGTATAGCTTGGCGCATAGTGAAGTTGTCGCTTTTAGTAGGGCTATTAATTTCAGTGGGATTATTAATTTTAGGAATAGGGGGCTATTTTATATTTGAAGAGACAAGGCCTCCTCTGCTCATCACAAAATCTCCACTTACACCTTATTTGACTACAGATATGGCCTTATCTCTTCTACAAGAAAAAGGGCTTTTATTTTTTACTGGATGCACCCTAGAAGGAGAACCTTATAATTACCAGTCTTGCATTATAGAAATTACACAAGAAGAAAATCAGTGGACGTGGATCGCCACGATAACTTACGACGGATTATTTGATGATTCAATTAGAGCGACAAGAATAAAAGCTATCATAGCATATCAAGATGATCAGTGGATTGTAAAAGAGTCTTCCGAAACTCAAAAATGTTGGCCAAATCGCGGTCACCAAGATTTCTCTACTGAGTTTTGTGTTTAGCTTTAGCTCGTTAAGCGCTTTAAATTATAAAGATTCAAGTCTATCTAGGCCTAGCTTATAAATTATCAACAATCGCCTATCTTATTTTAGTTAAGCTCTCTGCGCCGAACTTATCAGAAAGTATTTTTTCTATTTCTTCAATAGTTTTAAATCCATAAAATGGCTGATTTTCAATAACAAGAATTGGAAGATAATCATCTTCTGGCGCAGTAAGATTGCGCGGCCTAACAATGGCTAAAGCCGGTAGATCAAGTTGGTAATCAAAAGAATATATTCTTAATAAAGGATATTTTTTACGCAAGTAAGACAAAACTTCTCCTTGTTTTTGACAATCAGGACAAGTCCTTCTATCAGCATAGAAATAAAGAATATGAACCAGGTCAAGATTACATCTTTCGCTAAGCCGCTGTGACGACTGATAGTGTCTAATTTGTAAAAGAGTATAATATTGTTTGAGATGCTTTACTTCTGGATGATTTTTACCCAAGTCATTTTCCATAAATTGCAACTTCTCGCCAATGAGGTGTAGCTCATGCGTTAAAATATCTTCATTAATATCAGCGCAGAGGATATCTTTAAAAGAAACAAGCTGTGTTTCTAAAGCCAAAACCTGCACTTGAAACTTCTGTTTTACTTGGTTAATTTCAGAGAATCTACGATTATTAAAATAATCGCTCACAAGAAATCCAAAAATAAATATCGCCATACTAATTAAGAAAGCGACAATATATTTTTGAGTATGAAAAGGTTGTCTTTTTGTAGGCATATTGTGACTATATTACCACTTATATTTTTTATTAGATAGTGTTCTTTGTATAATTCCTAACCACCAAATTAGCAAAAGTGGCCCATATATAAAAGTATAAAATATAAAATCTTTTACAAGGCTCTGTCTATCATTTGACATTTTTTGTCCGTATGAAACCGCAATAATTCCAAATATTAAAATAAAGAGGCCTATAAATAAAAGGGCGGAGGTGTTTATAAAAAACCAATTTAAATTGAAAGTTGTTTGAGTTAAATCAAAACCGATAGCTTGCCAAGCAATAAATTGATTAATCGTTGCTTGGATAAAAATAAAGAGACTATAAAACGTTGCTATTATAAAAATAATAATAGTTAAAATTGACATTGGTAAAACAAATAACCCTAAATCTTTGTATTTTGTATTCATAAACATGTAACGATAATCCCAAGCATTCTTTACAAATCCGCCGTACCATCTTTGTCTCTGTAGGTAGAGAGCTTTAAAAGAAGTGGGACTTACAGTATAAACATAGGCCTCTGGAGCGTTAGCTATCCGATAGTTTTGGCTTTGAAGACGCATGGCCATTTCCATATCTTCGGTGTGATGTCCATTTCGAAAGAATCCGACATCTTCAAGAACTTTTTTTCTATAAATTGAGAAAGGTCCAGGAGTAACTGTGAGACTATCTAAAAAAGTTAAGCTTTTACGTAAGAAAATACCTGAAAGGTATTCTATTCTTTGAACGCGCTCAAGAATATTTTTTGGATGATAAACTTTAATAGAAGGAGTAACAACCATTATTTTGCTATCTACAAAATGAGACATTATTAATTTTAAAGCTTGTGGAGAGACAAAAGAATCGCTGTCCAGACATCCAACAAATTCTGCTTTAGTTTTTTCAAGACCATAATTTAAAGCTGTCCACTTGCCCCCATTTTCCTTCCTAAAAAGCTTTACTTGCGGATATTTTAATAAGTTTTTTGCTCGTTCATAAGTTCTGTCCGTTGATCCATCATCAACAATAATTATTTCTAATTTGTCTTGCGGATAATCTAAGTTGAGTAGCGAATGGACAGTTTTTGCGATTGTTTTTTCTTCATTAAAACAAGGAACAATAATGCAAACCTTAGAATAATTTTTTGGCGATTTTGGTTTAGCGATATTGTTTTTACCTCCCCAAAGAGCAAGAAATAATAAAACAATAATATATAGCGAAATAAAACTCGCTGAATACATAATGATGTCTCCTATAGTGATAACCATACTATTTTTTTAAAAATCTTTTTTTATTTAAAGTAGTTCGCCATGTCTTTTAAAGACAAACAAATGAGAATTTAATCCATTAGAAACGAAGCTAAACCTTATTTTTAAGCATTGCATTTATATGGAAAATAGTCAAAGTTATTGCTGAAAAAGCATAATTTATGACCTAAAACAAATTTACCACTCTTCTCGGCTGAGTCTCCACTTCCCTCTTTCATAAACCATTATTGCTCTTCCTTCTCTGCCTCCCTCTGATGTTATTTTAATTACCGCGTCGCTTGTGGAGGCAGTTATTATTTCGGCAGATTCTACTTTGTAAGCGACAGCCGAAATAATAATAGACATTATCGCCTCTTCGCCAACCATATCTATAAGGGTATGAAGTTCTTTGACGCGAGCGATATTGTCGTCGCTACCATACGCTTCGGTAAAAATAATTAAATCGTTTATGTTTCTAATTTTTGAGAACTCTTTTCTAATAATCAAATAGGCTTCTACCGGACCAAGCCCTGATATATCTGTTTCGCCTATTACAAAATTATTTTCAATCTCCCCTACTCTTTCTTCGCTCCGGGGTTGTTCTACTAAACTACTTTCTTTTTGAGGCGTTTCTATAATTTCAAATCTCCGGAATTCGTCCTGGCGGGAAAGTATGTTTATAGAATTCGCTGACATATAATTCCAAACAAAAGGAATAATCATTAAAAGAATTAAAACACCCGCGAAAGATAGCCATTTTATTTGTCTGGCTCTTTTTAGTTTTGGTGTTTTATTTTTTTCCATAAAAAATTATTAACAGATTTTATTTATGCTTTTCCCAAATAATTTTATAAAAACTCTTTCTTTATCTTTTAAAGACGCCGCCTCAATTCCTTCATTTAATATTTTCTGTTTTGTTGTATTATCTAATAAAAAAGATTCATGAAACAAAATAAGAATTGCCGCTTCGTCGTCATCTGCCGCAAGGCGATTAATAGAAATCTTATCACAAATAACACATTTATGAATGATCATTAACTCTCCCTCTTTTTGATTATTATACTTATCGCTCCCTTCCTTTTTAAAAGTTAGTCCTATGGCGCGCATACATCCGCCGCAATTAGTAGAGCGATCGCCTGAGAAGTTTTTATCAAGATGACGAGACGCAAGACAATGTGGGCAGTGATTTCTATGCGCGGTGCCTATATTGTCAGAAAACGCGACTTCTTTGCCGCATCCACAACAAGCAAATTTCCCTTGCTTCTTTTCTTCTTGAATCTTCGTGATATTTTCTTTTCGTTTTTTAATTTGTCGGTAAATAGACATTGAGAAATAAAATAGGCATTAGTGTGGTTATCTAAAAAAGACCAAGCGCTCTAGCGTTAGATTTTTCGCGCGCTATCTTAAAGACATATCTATGGCTTATATATTTAATGATTTAGGACTATGTGTAATGTAGCACTATTTAGGTCCGATGTGAAGAAAAATAGAGTTATTTTCTTTATTAGCGCCTTAAAGCAACTGTGGACAACTATGGGTATAACTCGGCCTTTATGTGGACAAGTGTCCAAGTTCAAAATTGGCCGAGATAGCCGATTTATTATTTTGCGACAGTGTCTACACACTGTTTACACAAAAGTGTTTGCCGGCAAACACTTTTTACAGTAATTTTGATGCAAATGTTTGCCGGCAAACACTTTTTACAACTTATTGACTGTGATAATGTGTAAACAGTGTGTAGACAAAGTGCTAAAATGTAAACAATGTTTGCCGGCAAACACTTTTTACAACTTGCTAGCTATGATAATGTGTAAACAATGTTTGCCGGCAAACACTCAAAACAACTTATAATGTAAAAAATGAAGACGCATATAGAAACTGGAAAAACTGGCGAACAAGTTGCTGCAGTCTATTTAAAACAAAAAGGTTATAAAATTTTAAAAACAAATGTTCGTTATATTTGGGGTGAAATAGACATTGTCGCAAAAGATTGTAATAATATTCTTGTCTTTATTGAAGTGAAGAGTTTAAATCAACTAAGGCAAGCAAGCGATCAAGGCGAGGGATTAAAACCAGAGGATAATTTAACCAAATCTAAATTATTGAAATTAAAAAAAGCTTGTTTATTCTTTGCAAACCAAAATCCGAAACTTACAACAAAAGGATGGAGGATAGATTTGCTTGCCTTGACAATATCAGATGAAAGTTGTGATATAAATCATTTAGAAAATATTGCTTAAGAATTTTATGGCCGCGTTATTATGTATAAAAAACAAAAAAACGCTAATTCTTTGTGACGCGAGATTTTATAACGCAAAGCTTAGAAAAAAAGATAAGGCTAGTTAAATAAAAATTATAAATACGTCGTAAGCATGATTAGAAAACTAGTTAATAAAATTAACGAATATATGAGTACTCTTGATTTTGATAAAAAAGAATGTCAAAATACTCTTATATGCCAAGAACACAATCAGCAAATAAAGCTCTTAGACAGTCTCTTAAAAAGAGACAAAATAACTTAAACAAATTAAGGTCTTTGAAAACTTCAATTAAAAATTATAAAAAGGCCTTAATAACAGATGATAAAGAATTACTTAAAAATTCTCTTTCAGTTGCATATAAAGCGTTAGATAAAGCCGCAAAGACAAAATTAATTAAAAAAAATAAAGCTAGCCGAATTAAATCAAGGCTGGCTCAGCGAATTACGAAATCAAGCAAAACTTCTTCGTAATCCATCTGTCCTGATTTCACAGCAACATCGTAGTCAGCCATAATACCAAACCATATTTCTGGCGCGATTCCTCGAGGAGCAGAGTAGGCGAGTCCATTAAAAACGCGAGCGGGATCTTCTCTAAGAGAGTAAAGAGCGATTTCAAGCGCGATAAGTTTTTTCTCTCGCGTTTTACCGGATTTAATTATATTCAAAAGCTCAAAGTAGCTTGGCGTTAATGATAAAGAATTAATATCTAAGGATTGCGCAGAAGATAATTTTTGAAGCTCTGACTCAATGGCCCATAAGTCTCCGGAAAAAGAAGCTATAAGCATTCGGACATCGTCCTCAGACAGCTTAACTCCTTTAGCCAATGCTTCTTTAGCCACAAAGAAAACAAGTTTTTCTTTTGATAAAAAAACAAATTCTTGCGTTTTAGACGGAGGATTATTTAAGAACGGCATATTATCTGGTAAAGATGTTTGAGTACTTGAAATTAAAACAATAATTTCTTGACTATCTATTATTTCAAGAAGAGATTTTATAAAAGCTTCTAATATGTTTTCCGGCAATGAGTTAAAATCAATGTCTTTAATGCTCACAAGAGTGCGAGGAGAAAAAATTGACCTATTTTTTAATGTTTCTAAAAAAATTTCAGATTGATCAGCAGAAAACTCTGATAAGCCAAGACTGCCGTTTTTTACGATAAAACTTGAAATAATCTCAACATATTTTCTTTTTCGGCGAAATGAGTCTTCGCCATAAAGAAAGATAATCATATTGCGTTTAAAATATAACACATAAATACGCGCATAAATAAATTTTTTAAAATCTTTCCTTTGTTAAAACTTATCGCCCTTTCGCCAATAGGGGTTGGCATAATGGACAAAATCTCGCCGACCTGCCCCCTATTTTAATTCTTTTTATTAAAGTTCCACAGACAAAACAAGGCTTGCCGTCACGGCGATAAACAAGTCGTCGCTCGCCATAAGTTCCTTTTTCTCCTTTAATATTACGAAAATCGGAAATAGATGTTCCGCCAAGACGAACCGCAAGAGATAAAATATCTCGCATCGCTTTATAAAGATTATTAATTTCTTGATTAGTAAGAGAAGACGCTTTGTGTAGAGGATGTATTTTGGCTTGAAATAAAATATCGTCTGAATAAATATTGCCTATGCCGGCAATTTTATACTGATCCATTAATAATGTTTTAATATTTTTGGACGATTTAGAAACAATAGCGCGTAATTCACCTATTTTTATTTCTAACGCATCTATGCCGATATTATAAACACCCTCTTCCTTATAAATTTCTTCTTTCTTGCCAAAAACAATTTTGGCGAATTTTCGTAAATCAGAAAGAGCTAGCTCGCGCCCATCATCAAGATAAAAAATAAAATGGATATAGCCGTTAACTTTTTCGCTTAATACCCCTTCTTTATAAAACACCGCCTCTTCTCGTCCTTGATTGTTTTGGATATACCATTTGCCGATTAGAAAATGGCCAGTCATTTTAAGATGCACTAATAACGCGTAATCTTCGTCTAGTAGAATAATTATATTTTTAGCCCTTCTTTCAACGCTTTGAATCTTGCGTTTTATCATGCCTTTTTTGAGTTCTTGAAAAGATCCTTTACGCACAAGTTTGGGCGCGTTAGTCCACACATCTTTAATATAGTTGCCGACTATCAATTTATTAAGACTTCGCACCGTGTTTTCAACTTCAGGAAGTTCGGGCATAGATTTATTTTATTTTATAACTAACAACTTGTCGCGAGATATAAATTTAATAATATTATTGTTACCCTTCCATAGCCACTTCTTTTGGAGGGATAAGAGCAGAATCAGTTGGAAGCACTACATAAAAAGTAGAGCCCCTGCCGACAACAGATTCGGCTGAGATATTGCCCCCATGACGCAAGACGATGTTCTTCGTAATATAAAGCCCCAGCCCAGAGCCTTCTGTTTGCTCTTGAATTACGTTGTCTCCTCTGAAAAACTTAGAAAATAATTTGCCTAAAACATCTTTTGACATACCAAGCCCCGTATCTTTAATAGAAACTTGAATATATGGGCGATTTGGATAGGGCTCAATCTTTACGACAACTTGCCCATTTTTCACATTATATTTAATGGCGTTATCCAGTAAATTAGAAAAAGCAATGCCTAGTTTTTGAGAGTCTCCATGAATAATAATCGGGGACTTGGGTCGCTCAAAATATAGAAAAACACTATATTTTTTTGCTAGAACGTTAGCATTTTGTAACAAGCTATCCATAAATGAGTTAAGATCAATTTTAGTAAAAACATAGCCAAATTTTCCTGATTCTATTTTAGATATATCAAGCAAATCATTCACTATTTTTAGAAGTTTAACAGACGCAGATAATCCGTTTGAGGCCAGCTCTTTATCAGATGAAGATAAATAGTCATTTTTAGCAAATGTTTCAAATATCCAATGAACAGCGGTAAGAGGGGTTCTTAATTGATGAGCCGCGACAGTAATAAATTCTGATTTAGAGCGAACTAAGTTAATTTCCCTGGTTTTATTTTTAATGAGTTTTATAAATCCGATTATATTATTATCTTCTCCCAAGATTTTGTCCGTCACAACAGAAAGCTCAAGCGACGAGTCAGCAAAGGATATGTCTATAAGCTGAGGATATGCGCCGGGAGCGCTTTTTTTGTTTATAGACGGAGCAAGTGAGGGAAATATTGTCTGCACAAGATATTTAAAAGACGGAATTGAGACTTTTTCCGGAGAAATAGTTTGTCCAATGATATCTTCTTTTTTTAATTTAAACATTTCTTCCGCCGCTTGATTCCAGACAAATATCCGAAAATTCTGGTCGTATATAATAATAGCGTCGTGAGCGTTTTCAGTGAATTTTTCTATCTTTTTTTCTTCATATTGTTTTTGCTTATGAGAGAGTAGTAGCAAACGCCCCATCGCAAAAGTTCCGCTAACTAAAATAGCTAATAAAACGCTAGAGATAAAAGCCCATATAAAAGAAAAATAGATAAAAGAAACAACCGAAATCAGAACTCCTGAAAAAAGAGACACCCAAAATAAAATAAACTCTAATCGAAACACTTCAATTTTTTTACCGATGGTTTTCAAGTTGTGAAATTATTGTACAATGAATTGATATAGTTTTATAAACGCCCTGCTCGTTCCGCGAGATTTCTAAATCCTTTAGAAATAAGAAAAGACGATAATTCCGGTGGAGAAAGCGAAATAACTTTAAAATCAGAGAGAGAAGAGATAGATATCGGCACGTCGCGCGATATAGTCGCAAGCTCTTTAGAAAGCAAGGCGTTTTTTTTATTATTCATCACATTTTGTAAAGCGGTTGTTTCTGGAATAGGGGATAGATCATATAAATCTTCTAAAGGGCCATAGTTTGTAATAAGCGTAGCCGCTGTTTTAGGACCGACTCCTTGAACGCCCGGGATATTATCGGAAGAATCGCCAACTAATCCCTTAAAATCCGGAATATATTCCGGGGGAACGCCAAATCGTTGAATAACTTCTTCGCGACCATATTTAGTAAACAAACCAATCCCTTGTTTAGGAACCCACGCTACTACGCGATTATCCTCTACAAGTTGAAGGACGTCTAAGTCTCCTGAAAGAATTATTATGCTGTCTATGTCGGTTTTGTTAGAGATATTATGAGCGACTGTTCCAATAATATCGTCTGCTTCGTATCCCGGGCAGTCCAAAGAGATAATGCCAAAAGCTTTAAAAAAATCTCGGGAAGCGATAAGTTGAGAAATTAAGTCACTTGCTGTTTTAGGGCGATGCTCTTTATATGAGGGATATATTTTATCTCTAAAAGTAGGCTCTGGTCTGTCAAAGGCGGCGACAGCATAACCTGGGTTGATTTCTTTTAAGATTTTTAAAAGCATGCTTGAAAGTCCATATAAAGCACCCACAGGAGCGGAGACAGAGTTTGTAAGGGGAGGTAGGGCATGATATGCCCGATGAATTAAAGAATTCGCGTCTATTATAAGAAAAACTTTTTCCATAACTATTATTTAGTATAACTAATTATTCGCTCATTTGCTTGCTCGCCGTGGTTAAAACAAATCTTTGTAATTAAAAATTTGTTTTTTAGAGATTTTTTCTTCTGCGCAAGGCTTTTATAAACAAGATTAGGCCATTCTATTAAAGTAATAGACCCTGTTTTATTTATCTCTTCAAAGAAGACAATATTTTTAAGCTCTTTAAGGGTTTTAATACGATATAAATCAACGTGAAAAAGATGAGTATATTCTTTATGTTTAATTGAATACGATTTTATAATGCTAAACGTAGGGCTTAAAACTCTTTTAACACCTAAAAAACCGGCAAATCCTTGAGTAAAAGCCGTTTTTCCAGACCCTAAATCACCAAAAAGCAATATTATTTGAGGAGCAGGGCTTTGTCTACTCTTAGCAATTAATACTTCTGCTAATTTGGCGCCAATATTCTTTGTTCCTTTTTCAGAATAAGAATGTATGAGAGGCATGGTAATAATTGATGGCTTTCTTGTATAAAAACAGGGTTTAAAAATTAAAAAACACAAATGTTTTAAAACGTGTTTTTACTCTAAACTTTTTAGGTATATTGTTCCTTTTTCGGTTAGTACGCGGCCCGCGGGAGTCCTTTTAATAAGATTAACTTTAATAAGATACGGTTCGTAAACGTCTTCTATAACGCTTTTTTCTTCTCCAAGAGAAGAGGCGAGAGAGCTTATCCCCGCGGGTCCGCCATTAAATTGATCGCGAAGAATATATAATAATCTTCTGTCTTGATACTCTAATCCTAGACTATCAATCTCTAATATCTCAAAGAGTTCTTTGAGGCATTTTTCATCAATTGCGACGCTACCCCGCACTTCAGCTACATCTCGGGCTCGTTTTAAAATTCTATTTGCGGTGCGTGGAGTAAAGCGGCTGACCTGCGCTAGTGTCTCAACTGCTTCTTCGTTAATACGAGTCCCTAAAATAGAGGCCGATCTCTTAATGATTTCTTGGATATTCTCCAGCGAGTAGTAATCTAACCGAAAAGTTGCTCCAAATCTAGAGCGAAGCGGACCAGACAGCAAATCAATTCTCGTGGTAGCGGCAACTAACGTAAAGGGGCAAAGATTAAGCGAGATTGTTCTTGCCGACGGACCTTTGCCAAGAACTATGTTAAGCGTCCTGTCTTCCATTGCCGAATACAAAACCTCTTCAATCATTTTGTTTAATCGATGAGCCTCATCAATAAACAAAATATCTCCTTCTTCTAAATTAGTTAAAATAGCAGCAAGATCTCCGGTTTTTTCAATAGCGGGCCCTGAAGTAACTTTTAGATTGCTTTTTAATTCTTTAGCGATGATATAAGCCAGCGTAGTTTTTCCTAAACCAGCTTGACCATAGAGAAGTATATGGTCTATTGGCTCGTTTCTTTTATTGGCCGCCTCAATAATAATTTTGAGGCTTTTTTTTACCGGCTCTTGACCAATATATTTGCTAAAACCATCTGGACGCAATAGATTTTCCCATCCTTGCTCATCTTTTTGGCTTTGTTTGTTCGTTTTTGACATTGGTATTGACAATGTTTATCCTATATGTTAGTATTTGAATAAATCCGTTAAGGATTTCTAAGCAGGATGTTTCCTTAGTTAATGGTCACGCTGGGTTTTTAAAAAGGCTCAAGTGCACCTCAGGTACATCTTAACCTTTTTTATTTTTAAATAAAAGAGTTTTTATAATACTTAGAAATCTTCGACGGATTTTTTGTTTTTTCAAAAACTACCAGATAAGCGGACCAGTTGCTTTTTCTACCTCTGATAAGCTAGTAATTCCCATAAACACTTTTATAATGCCGTCTTGTTGCATATTAATAAACCCTTTCTCTGTGGCGCATTCTTCTATTTCTACCTCACTTGATTCTTTGTGAATAAGTTGTTCAATATCTTTGTCTATTTCAAATATTTCAAATATACCAGTTCTTCCTTTATATCCATCAATACAAGACGAACACCCAACAGGCTCATAGATTATGACTTCTTGAGGCGTTGATAATAGCGCTTTGGGGAAAATATTTGTAATAAACGCTTGTATTTTCTTATCATCCTCTTCTTTTAGTTCTGTTCTTTTACGACATAAAGAACACAGTTTCCGAATTAAGCGTTGAGCAAGCACTACATTTACAGACGGACCTATAGAATGCGGCTTAACTCCAAGATCTAAAAGGCGAGGAATAGCTCCTGCGGCTGTGTTAGTATGAAGGGTGGAAAAAACAATATGCCCGGTAAGAGCTGCTTGAATGGCTATTGCCGCTGTTTCTAAATCTCTAATTTCTCCAACAAGAATAGCATCCGGGTCTTGGCGCATAATTGATTTTAATCCATTTCCAAAGTCATATCCGGCAAAAGCGTCAACTTGTGTTTGTTGAACCCCTTTAAGACGATATTCAATCGGATCCTCAATGGTAATTATTTTTATTTCCGAGGTATTAATGTGGCTGATAAAAGAGTAAAGAGTGGTTGTTTTTCCTGACCCGGTAGGGCCTGTCACGAGAATCATCCCATTAGGTCTTTTAAGATTTTTTATTACTTTATTCAGATCGCCTGATCGCAATCCTATGTTTTTAACTTCTACAACAACTGCCGCCGGGTCAAATATTCTTAAAACAACAGTTGATCCATATTCAGATGGGTTTACAGAAACGCGAACCTCAATGTTTCTTGTGTTTTCACGGCTTAAAATGGTAAATCTTCCGTCTTGTGCCTTTTCAGAAATGTTAAACTTAATTCCTCCCAAGAGTTTAATTCTGCTTAAAATATATTTGTATTCATTGTGTGTGAGAGCGCCTGTTTCGCGCAAAATGCCAACTACGCGCGTTCTTATCTGGATAGTGTCTCTCCTTGGCTCAAGATGAATATCCGAAGCGCCTAAGCCCAGTGACCCGCCTAATATTTCTTCTAAAAAAACGCTCGTTGATGCTTGTTTTTCAGATAAAACAGATAGGCGCTCTGAAAGATCGCCTGGAGAAAGCGCATTTAGAATGCTTACTGTAATTTCGTTTAGTTTTTCTTGATTTTCTTTGGACGACATTGTGCTTTATGTAATTGTGCTTTATGTATAATATAAGCTATATGGCTGGACACAGTAAATGGTCTCAAATTAAACACAAAAAAGCTATAACTGACCAAAAGCGCGCTAAACAGTTTTCTAAGCTACTTATGGCTATACAAATGGCGGCAAAAATAGAGCCAAATCCCGACTTTAATCTGCGACTTAAGGCGGCTATTAATAAAGCAAAAGAAAACAACGTTCCGCAAGAAAATATAACAAAAGCCTTAACGCGAGCTAGAGACAATCCAACTGAAGATATCGTGATTGAAGCATATGGCCCTTCTGGAACAGCTTTTATTATTAAAGCCGCGACAGATAATAGCAACAGAACAATTGCTGAAATTAAAAAACTACTTTCAGATAATAATGCTAAATTTGCTCTACAGGGATCGGTTATGTGGGTATTTGTTTTCAACGAAGAAGGGTCTTTTGTTCCTCAATTCAAGCAATTAGTCTCTTCTAGCGAAGAATATGAAAAAATTGACTCTCTTGTAGAAAACCTATTAGATCATCCGGACATTATAGAAGTATTCACAAATGCTGAAAAAAATTCTTAAATCTCGCGTTTACTTAGGCATTGATCCAGGCACTCATCGCGTAGGATATGGTGTTATTAGAGCAGAAAATGGAAAATTTTATTTAATAGAACAAGGAATTATTAAAACAAAGGAAAATGGCAGCGCTATAGAACAACTACCTTTAATTTATAAAAAAATATCGCTTTTAATTAAAAAAAACTCTCCTGACGAGGTCGCGGTAGAAAAGCTATTTTTTTCAAAAAATCAAAAAACCGCCATGGCGGTCGCGGAAGCGAGAGGAGTAATTCTTCTTGCCGCGGTAGAAAAATCTGTAAAAATAAGAGAGTTTATGCCAAATACCGTAAAACAGTCTATTAGTGGATATGGCTTTGCAAATAAAAAAGCTATGTTAAAAATGATTACTATACTATTAGGGTTAAAAAATTTTAAACCCATAGATGACGCTTCGGACGCCTTAGCAATAGCTATAACAGCGGCTTTAATAAAAGATAATTAAAGCTCTTGACCTTAGAGATATTTATGATATTCTATCCCAGATAACAAAAGGTCGACAAAATATTAATGAATTTAATAATGGATCAAAAAGATAACTGGACAGAGGATGATTCAAATGAATTTGAGGATGATCTTAAAGGCTTTTCTATAAAAGAAAGCGGTGATGAAGACGAATTAGATGAAGATAGTGACAACGATGATGACAATGATAACGATGACGACGAAGAAGATGATTTAAGTAAAAATACAGACGTATTATAAAGAATTAACGCAATAATCAATACACAATACCCCCGTTATTTATTGTCTCTTATGTCTACTGTTTAAGGCGTAAGTGAAAATAATCCGGGGGTAATGTATAATTTATGTAATGAAGAAAGTTTTTATATACAAAATAATTATTTGGTTTTTGGGCATTATTATCACTGCCTCCGCTGTGGGGTTTTTAGGTTTTATTTATTTAAGCAGGAATCTTCCAACAACCGAAGAAATATATGCTCAAGATATTATAGAATCTACCAAGATATTTGACCGCACCGGCGAAATACTGCTTTATGAGATACGTGGAGAAGCAAGGAGAACAAACTTGCGTTCTGAAGATATTCCTCAGGTTTTAAAACAGGCGACTGTTGCTGTTGAAGATAGTAATTTTTTTAAGCATCCGGCATTTGATTTCCGAGGTATTTTGAGGGCTCTTTGGGTGGGCGTTCAAAGAGGGCGGATAACACAAGGAGGCTCAACAATCACCCAACAACTTGCAAGAAACTTGTTCTTAACACCCGAAAGAACTGTTTTTCGCAAAATTAAAGAGCTAATTTTAGCTTTTAGATTAGAACAGGTGTATACAAAAGATGAAATCTTAACTCTTTATCTTAATCGTATTCCTTATGGGCATAATGCTTATGGAGTAGAAGCGGCCGCACAAATGTTTTTCGGAAAATCAGCAATAGAGCTTAATCTTTCTGAAGCGGCAATGCTTGCCGCTCTACCGCAAGCTCCTAGTTATTTTTCTCCATGGGGACTACATACCACAGAATTAGAGCAAAGAAGAAGGCACGTTCTTTCCAGAATGAAACTTTTAGGAATGATAGACGAACAACAACATCAATTTGCTGTTGCAAATAAACCCGTCGTTAGAGAAAGGCCCAAAACTAGCTCTTTTGCGATTGCTCCCCATTTTATAATGGAGGTACAACAATATTTGAACAATAAATATGGAGAAGATTTTGTTACTAGAGCCGGTCTTAATGTAATTACAACTCTTGATGTTGAACTACAAAAAATAGCAAATACCGTCGTCGCAAGAGGGGGGGATAGAAATACCGAGCTTTTTTCCGGACATAATGCCGCTTTAATAGCGATGGACCCCAGAAATGGCCAGGTTTTAGCGCTCGTCGGATCTAAAGACTATTTTAGAAAACCTGAGCCAGAAGGGTGTATTGAGGGCTCAACTTGTCGTTTTGAGGGTAATTTTAATGTAGTTACCCAAGGGTTGCGTCAACCCGGGTCCGCGTTTAAGCCATTTGTTTATATGGCGGCTTTTATGAGAGGGTTAACTCCAAACACAATTTTATTTGATGTCCCAACTGAATTTGCGGCCGGTAATCCTAATTGTCCACCAATACCAGATTTTAATAGGTCTTCGCCTGGATGCTATCATCCGCAAAATTTTAATAACTTATTTCAAGGACCAATGACTCTTAAAGAGAGTTTAGCAGAATCAACGAACGTCACCGCGGTAAAAACTCTTTATCTCGCTGGCTTGAATTATACGATAGAGCTTGCAGAGCGACTCGGTTTTACAACTTTAACAGATGGAGCGCGGTTAGGATTATCTTTAGTACTAGGAGGAGGAGAGGTGAGGATGATAGAAATGGCAGAGGCTTACTCTGTATTAGCAAATGACGGAATAAGAAACCCTCATACTTTTATTCTCCAAGTAAAAGACAACGAAGGGAAAATACTTGAGAGTCATGAAGCGTCCCCCGAAAGAATAGTTGAAGCTAATTATGCGCGCCTTATTAATGATATTTTAGCTGATAAAAATTTAAGAGCGCCTCTTTTTGGAGGAAGTCTTCGCCTTACTGGAGTGCCTGGATATCAAATAGCGATGAAAACCGGAACAAGCGATGACTTCATTGATGTTTGGGCATTTGGTTATACTCCTAATTTAGTGGCAGGAGTATGGGCGGGAAATAATAATAGATTTCCATTACAGAGAAGAGGAGGGAGTGTTTTTGCAGCTACTCCGATGTGGCACGATTTTATTTCTCAAGCTGTTAAATTAAGAGCTAATGAAGTTTTTCCCGCTTCAGAGCCAATAGAGACCACTATTCCTATTTTAAGAGGTGAGTTAAATAGAGAAAATCCGCGTAATATTTTGTTTTATTTAAATAGACTTGATGACCCTCAATTCCCAAACTGGGAAGCGGGTGTCCAAAACTGGTTAAGAACTAATGT